>Ga0209006_10000938_pt1 | contig 26985 bp, 23 predicted proteins | sample JacPin_JW_Ref_O2_FD_188567 | JGI IMG/M metagenome (GOLD analysis project Ga0209006, IMG submission 188567) | Forest soil microbial communities from Algoma, Ontario, Canada - Jack Pine, Ontario site 1_JW_Ref_O2 (SPAdes) (version 2) | ecosystem: Environmental > Terrestrial > Soil > Boreal...
GCCGACGCCCGAGCCGGCAAGCCCGCCGGTCCCGCCGCTCCCCGCACCGGACGCTCGGGAGCCACATGCCAGGGGCGCGCTCGAGCCGGCGGCGCGCGACCTGGATTCCGTCTGCGCGATCTGGCCCGCGGTGGTGGCGCTGGTGCGCGGCGAGAACGCGCTGCTGGGAGCGGTGATCTGCGAAGCGCAGCCGGTGGCGGTGGACGGCGAGGATCTGACGCTGGCGTTCGCCTCGACGGCGCAGTTCCTGAAGAAGAAGGCTGAAGATCGCGACTATCGCGCTGCAGTCAGTGAGGCCCTGCGCGCGGTGGCGGGCGGGCGCTGGCGCCTGTCCTACGAGCTGCGGGAGGAGCAGGCGGCCGCGGATCCGTCGGAGTCGCCCGCGCGCTCCGAGGAGGAGTGGGTCGCGCGCTTCATGCGCGAATTCGACGCGGAGGAGCTCACCGAGGATGGGGAGCCCGTGGACGCGCAGGACGCTCGCGCAGACGAGCGTGGCGCACAACCTGTGATCAGCAACGAGAAAGGCGCCTGATGCCCAAGCAGCCGCGGATGCCGAACATGCAGCAGATGATGCAACAGGTCCAGAAGATGCAGAAGGACATGGAGCTGGCTCAGGAGGAGCTGAAGAGCGAGGTCGTGCAGGCCTCCGCCGGCGGTGGCATGGTGACGGTGAAGGTCAGCGGCGACCTGGAGATACGAGAGGTCAAGATCGACCCCTCCGCGGTGGATCCCGAGGACGTGGAGATCCTCGCCGACATGGTGCTGGCTGCCGTCAACGAGGGGCTGCGCATGGCTCAGCAGCTGGCGGAGAGCAAGCTCGGCGGCGCGACCGCGGGCCTTGACCTGGGCGGCCTGGGCGGGTTGGGCCTGCCCGGCATGTGAGCCTGTGAGCACGTCTTATGCACCGCCGGTCCAACGGCTGGTGACAGAGCTCTCCAAGCTGCCGGGCGTGGGTTCGCGTACGGCGCAGCGCCTAGCGTTTCACATCCTGCGCTCCTCCGGCGAGGACGCCACGGCGCTGGCGGAGGCGATCGTGGAGGTCAAGCAGAAGATCCGCCTGTGTGAGGTGTGCTTCAACCTCACGGACGAGATGCGCTGCGGGATCTGTCAGGACCAGCGCCGCGACCACGGTCTGATCTGCGTCGTCGAGGAGTCAAGCGACGTGATTCCGATGGAGCGCACGCACGAGTATCACGGCGTCTATCACGTTCTCGGCGGTGCGCTCTCGCCGATCGACGGAGTGGACGCGGAGGATCTGAAGCTCGCGGAGCTGTTCACGCGCGTCGTCTCCTCAGAGGCGGGCGTGAGCGAAGTGGTGCTCGCCACGAACCCGACGACGACCGGCGAAGCGACGGCGCTGTACATCGCAGAGGAGCTGCGCGGCCGTGCGCCGGAGGTCAAGGTCACGCGGCTGGCCAGCGGCCTGCCGGTGGGTTCGGATCTCGAGTACGCCGATGAGGTCACGCTCGGCAAGGCCTTTGCGGGTCGCCGCGCGCTTTAGCATCGTCGGGCTGCCGGGCTCGTCGCGAGCCGAGACCAGCCGTGTCAGGACTTGCGCTGTCCCCGCTCAGTCTGCCGGCGCTCGCGGATCGCGGCTTGGCGATCGCTGAGCGCCTGACGAAACGCCTCATAGGCAGCGCGCTCCGCGCTCGCCTGCACGTCTCGCAGCGACTCCTTCAGCGCCCGCTTGACCTCCTGGTGCTCGTGCCTGCGAATCTCGCGCCAGGCGGCGCGCGCCTGCTTGAGCGTGTCGATCACCTGCCCGCGTGCATCTTCGGCGGCCTTGACCGCGTCGCGCTGCTGCTGGCGGCCGCGTGCTCCGTGGGTGAGCAGGCTGAACGACCACAGCCCCGTATCCAGCAGCCTGGCCGCGCGCTCGAGGTCGGACGTCACCGCCTCGCGCAGATCGCTGCCGCGCAGGCCCGCTTCGACGTGACGGATGCGTGAGGCGAAGGCGACCTCCTGCAGCCCCACGATCGCGCGTGCGGCGATCATCGGCTCGGGGTCGCGCGGATCGAGCTCCGCGCGTGCGGCGAGCTCCTCGTTGGCGACCTCGACGAGGTGTCGCTGCAGATCCAGCCACGCCGCGCGCAGGGACGGCGTCGACGCCAGCATCTCCATGAACAGAGGCGTGAAGCGGTGCATCTCCTCGGGTAGTTCTTCGAACTCGTCCGTGTCCTCGCTGAACGCCCGCAGCAACGCGCGGGTTGGCGACTCCCCTGGCTCACGTTCCTGGAGCGCGGCCACCATCCGCTCGATGCCCTCCTCGGCGCGGTCGAAGACGAGCGACTCCTTGGTGGGGAAGTAGTTGTAGACGGTCTTCTCCGAGACGCCCACGATCTCCGCGATCTCAGAGACGGTGACGTGGTCGAAGCCGCGTACGACGAACAGCGTCGTGGCCACGTCTGAGATCTGCTGGCGCGTGAGGCGCTTCTTGCGTTCGCGCAGGCCCTCGTGCGGATGACGCTGGCGGGCCCAGCGCTCCTGCACGGCGCGCGCGCGCATGAACGCCTCGCCCACCTCCTCGCCCAGTTCGCGCACGAGCAAGCGATGAACTTTGTCTTCGCCGTCGGTCTCAACGGGGGCGGCGTCTTCGTCGAGCGGATCGACGGGCTGCCGGGCTGCTGCGTGCGCCATGCCACTAAGTCTACAACAGTTCAGTTGCAGAAAATTTTCAGTTACTGTAGGATCAGCGAATGACCAACTCTGAACCCCCCGCAATCGAAGCTCTCGGACTGACCAAGCGCTTCGGCGACTTCGTCGCAGTGCAGTCGCTGGACCTGCTCGTGCAGACGGGGACCGTCGTGTCGCTGCTCGGCCCCAACGGAGCCGGCAAGACGACGATGGTGCGCATGCTCGCCACGCTGCTGCGCCCCGACGCAGGGCAGGCCCGCATCGCAGGCCACGACGTCATCTCAGAACCCGACAGGGTGCGGCGCGTGATCTCGCTCACGGGGCAGTTCGCCGCCCTGGACAAGAACCTCACCGCGGCCGAGAACCTGCACCTGATGGCGCGTCTGCGCGGTCACGGCCGCACCGGCGCCCGCACGATCGCGGTCGCGCTGATGGAGCGCTTTGACATCGAGGCGATCAGCGACCGTCTCGTCAAGAACCTCTCCGGCGGCGAGCGTCGACGCGTGGATCTCGCGGCGAGCCTGATCGACATGCCTCAGCTGCTCGTCCTCGACGAGCCCACCACCGGCCTCGATCCGCGCAGCCGCCAGGTCGTTTGGTCGACCGTCCGCGACCTCGTGGCCGAAGGCGTAACGCTGCTGCTGACGACCCAATACCTGGACGAGGCGGACGCGCTCGCCGACCGTGTGGTGCTGATCGATCACGGTCGCGAGATCGCCGCGGGCACGCCCGCGCAGCTGAAGGCGCAGGTGGGCGAGCAGCGCGTGGACGCGGTCGCCGCCGACGGTGCGGAGCTCGAACGCCTCGAGCAGGCGCTATCGGTGAACTTCGCGACGAGCGTGGCGCGCGACCAGCGCACCGTCTCGATCCCGGCGCCCGACGAGGTCGCCGATCTGGCGCGTGTCGCGCAGGCGATTCGTGAAAGCGGTATCGCCGTCGATGAAGTGGCGCTCCGCCGCCCCACGCTCGATGACGCGTTTCTCGCGCTCACCGGGCGGCCCGCCAATGCTGAGGCCGACGGTGGCCCAGACGCCGAACACGATCCGACCCCGATGCAGGAGGTAGCTCGATGAACGCGACAACGATCTCTCCTGCGCACGCTCTCGGCGACGGCCGCGCTCGCAGCGCCGGCCGCTACGTCAGCGACACGCTGCTGCTGACCGGGCGCAGCCTGCGCTCGATCCCGCGCGTGCCCGAGCGCCTGCTGGACGTGACGATCCAGCCGATCGTCTTCATCCTGCTGTTCCTGTACGTGTTCGGCTCGGCGATCCACGTGACGGGCATCAGCTACAAGGACTACCTGTTCCCGGGGATCATCGGGCAGTCGCTCGCCTTCGGCATCATCGGCGCCGGCGTCGCGACCTCGAACGACATGACCGAAGGCGTGATCGACCGCTTCCGCTCGATGCCGATCAGCCGCCTGTCGATCATCAGTGGCCAGGTGATGGGTCAGTTCTGCGAGGCGCTGCTCGGCATGGTGATCGTGGTCGGCTTCGGCCTCGCGCTCGGCTGGAGCCCGCATCTGACGATCGCGCACGGCTTCGAGCTCGCCGGCCTGATGATCCTCGGCATGTTCGCCTTCACCTGGCTCGGCGTGCTGTTCGGCATGCTCGTGCGCTCGCCTGACGCGATGCAGGGGGTTGGCTTCATCGTGATCTTCCCACTCAGCTTCATGGCCGGTACGTTCGTGCCGATCTCGGGGATGGACGCCGTGCCGCGCGCGATCGCGCAGTGGGACCCGATCTCGGCGCTCGTCGCGAGCGTCCGCGGACTGACCCAGGGCACACACTCGACCGGCTCCTGGCAGCTCGAACATCCTCAGGTCGCGATGGCGCTTTGGTGTCTGGTGATCCTGGCGGTCGCGGTCCCGATCGCTCTGCGCCGTTTCAACCGCACCCTGGCGGCCTGAGAGGGCCCGAGTGTCTCCAGCGGCCGGGGGCGGGGCGCCCGGCCCAATATCCTGCGCGACGATGTCTTCCCTGATCGTCATGAAGTTCGGCGGCACCTCCGTCGCGGACGCCGAGCGCGTCAAGCGCGCGGCGCGGCGGATCGTGGAGAAGCGCGAACAGGGCCACCAGGTCGTGGCGGTGCTCTCCGCGCGCGGCAAGACGACCGACGAGCTAATCGCGATGGCAGAGGAGATCTCCACCGCACCTGACCCGCGCGAGATGGACATGCTGCTGTCCACCGGGGAGCGCATCTCCTGCGCGCTGTGCGCGATGGCGATCAACGACCTCGGCCACCGCGCGATCTCGCTCACGGGATCCCAGGCAGGGATCGTCACCGATGAGTCGCACACGAAGGCGTTGATCCTGGACGTGCGCGCGGATCGCATCCGCGCGGCGCTGGACGCGGACAACATCGTCCTCGTGGCGGGCTTTCAGGGAGTATCGGAGAACGCGCGCAACGTGACCACGCTCGGGCGCGGCGGCTCGGACACGAGCGCGGTTGCGGTGGCGGCGGCGCTGGGCGCGGAGGTCTGTGAGATCTACACCGACGTGGCCGGTGTGTACTCCGCAGACCCGCGGATTGTGCCCAACGCACGCAAGCTGGAGACGGTCTCCTTCGAGGAGATGCTCGAGATGGCGGCCTCCGGGGCGGGCGTGCTGCAGCTACGCTCGCTGGAGTACGCGCGCAACCACGGCGTGCGCATCCACTGCCGCTCGTCGTTCGACGAGGAGCCCGGTACCTTTGTGGTCGCAGAAGGAGAGACGATGGAGCAACCACTGATCACAGCCGTCACACACTCGACCTCCGAAGCGCGGGTCACGCTCACGGGCGTCCCCGACGCGCCAGGGGCGGCGGCGCGCATCTTCGAGGCGATGGCCGGCGCGAACGTGAACGTGGACATGATCGTTCAGAACGAGCCGGTCTCCGCGGGTGGGCAGGCGGAGATCTCCTTCACCGTTCCGCGGGAGGACCTGCGTGTGGCGGGGGCGGCGCTCGAGCCGCTCACCGGCGAGGCGTTCGCGAACATCACCACCCACGATGACATGGGCAAGGTCTCGATCGTCGGCGCGGGCATGCGCTCGCATCCGGGGGTCGCAGCGAAGGTGTTCGGTGTGCTGGCGGGTGAAGGGGTGAACATCGACATGATCTCCACCTCTCCGATCAAGATCTCCTGCGTGATCGACCGCGACAGCGTCGAGACAGCGGTAAAGGCGCTGCACAGCGCCTTCGAGCTCTCCGGCGAGGGCACCGTCAGCGTCGAGTAGTACCGGCGCCGTGTGGGGCCGTGTGCGTTTCACTCGCCGGCGGCTTCTCGTACGGGCGCGTGGCATCGACGCATCTGTCAGAATCCAACCTCACAAATTCGCTTTTCAAGGATGGGTTGGAGCGATGAGCATGCGAGAAGTGAAACGCCCACGTCGATATGTCGCCCGGCACTGGCTGGCGTTGCTGCGCCCGCTCGTGCGCTACAGCGGACCACGCGACGCGTATGTGCTGCGTGTCGTGGGCCGCAGCTGGGGTCCGGTACTTCGTCCCGAGCGCCGCCACCAGAAGCGCTTTGAAGGCGTCGAGCGCCGGCGCACGCGCGTGGCCGCCTGAGACGTAGCTCTCAGGCGTCGAGCGAGCGCTGAAGCGCCTCCAGAACGCGCACCACCCGCAGGCCGCTGTGGCCATCCGAGCGCGGCGTCGCTCCGGTGCGCACGCACTGCAGGAAGTGCTCGCACTCGATCCGCAGCGGCTCGACGTTGGGAATTCGCGGCGAGAACGTGTCGCCCGAGCGGGCGATGTACTCGCCCCACGAGCGTGTGTCCTCGTCGAAGCCCTTGTCGTAGATCGTGAGCTTGCCCTCGATCAGCATGTCGTCGAAGGTGGCCATCCGGCGCGAGCCGACGACGGTGATGCGACGCTCCTTGTGCGGATCGAGCCAGGAGAGGTGCAGGTGGGCGACGATCCCGGATGGGAAGCGCAGATAGCAGAAGACCACGTCCTGTACGCCCGCGCGCACGTAGCTCGCGCCGTTGGCCAGGCACTCCTCGGGCTCTTCGCCGATCAGGTGCAGCGCCACCGACACGTCGTGCGCGCCGAGGCTCCAGAGCGCATTCTCGTCCTCGCGCAGCTTGCCGAGATTCAGGCGATTGCCGTAGATGTAGAACAGCCTGCCGAGCTTGTCTGAGTCGATCAGCTCCTTCAGCTTCGCCACCGCGGGGTGGTACTCGAGCAGGTGGCCGACCATCAGGATCTTGCCCGCCTGCTCGGCCGCCGCCACGGCGCGTTCGGCGTCGGCGGCGTTGGTGGCCAGCGGCTTCTCGACGAAGCAGTGCTTGCCCGCCTCGGCCACAGCGATCGCCAGCTCCGCGTGCGTGGGCACCGGCGTGGCGAGCACCACGGCGTCCAGCTGAGGGTCCTCGAGAAGCTCCCGCAGCTCGACGGTGGTGCGGGCGCCGGGCAGGGTTCTCTGCAGCCGCCCCAGAGCCTGCTCGTCGCGGTCGCACAGCCATGCCAGCTCGCAGCCGGGGATCGACGCGAGGTTGCGCGCGAGGTTGGGGCCCCAGTAGCCGAGGCCGACCACGCCCACGCGTACGGTGACGGGCTCGCTCATCATCGGGTGCTGAGGCGCAGGGCTGGAAGGCGCAGCATCGCCTGAGTAGTTTCCCGTGTGCGTCGGCGGGAGGCGGCGCCGGCGCGCGCGTGGCACCGCCGGGGCTCTCCTAGCCACCACAATCTGGGTATATATCCGTATACGCAGAGGAGAGGAGGCGGGGTCGTGGGGCGGGTGTTGAGGCGGGGGAGACGACGCGACCGGGCGCGCTCGTGACGGCTGCGCGTGAGGAGACGGCGAGCCGACGCGAAGCCCGCGCGGCCGTGGCAATCGCCGGTGGTCTGTACTTCGTGGGCGCGCTCCTGTGTGCGAGCGCCACGCTGCTCCCGCATGTGAGCTCGCCGGCGGGGGTGATCGCGGTCGCCTGCGACGCTCTGCTCACCTCCGTCCTGCTCGTGCTGGCCGCAGGTCGTGGTTGGGGCGGGCTCGGGCTGGCGTGCGTGGCAGAGCTCTGGGGGGTCGTGGTGATCGCGGTGCTGTGTGCGTCCGCCGGTGGCCCCGACAGCCCGTTCGCGCTGATCTACTTCTTCGCGCTCGGGCACGCGGCCGCGTTTCAGCCGCGCTGGCGCCTCGTGGGCGTCGCCGCGGCGACGCTCGTCGCGTTCCTGGCGCCGCTGGCCTACGAACCGCATGTGTCGAGCATGTTCGCGGCCGTTGCCTGCGTGGGCATCGTCCTGGCGCTGCTCGCGGCCATCGTCATGCACGCCGCGCTGAACCGGCTGCGCGAGCAGCGCCGGCGCATGGAGATCCTCGTCGCCGCGACGGCCGAGTTGGACAGCTCGCTCGACCCCGCGCAGACGCTTCGCACGATCGCCGGCATGGCCGTTCCCGACCTCGCTGAGATGTGCGTGATCGACCTGCTCGATGACACAGGATCGGTGGCGAGCACGGTCGTGGCCGCGGTGGATCCGGCGGTCGCCGCCGGCGTCCAGCGCATGCGCGAGGAGTTCCCGCTGGACATGCGCGGCAGCCATCCGGTGGCGCAGGTGCTCACCGGCAACGCCTCGCGCTCGATCAGCGACCTGACCGAGGACGGCGCGCTCGCGCGCGCCGCTCAGAGCGCCGAGCACGAGCGCTTCATGCGGGATGCCGGCTATGCACGCGCGGCGGTGTTCCCGCTGATCGCGCGCGGGCGCACACGCGGCGCGATCTCGTTCCTGCAGCTGCGCGGCGACGCTCGCCACGACCGCAACCTGCTGGCGGTGCTCGAGGACATGGCCGGGAGGGCGGCGATGGCGTTCGACAACGCCCGGCTGTACGCCGAGCGCGCCGAGGTCGCGAGCACGCTGCGGCGCAGCCTGATGCCGGCGCTCCTGCCTGTGATCCCGAGGCTAGAGCTCGCCAGCCACTTCCGCCCGAGCGGCGCCGGAAGCGAGGTTGGCGGTGACTTCTACGACGTGTTCGGGAGCCCCGAGAGCTGCTGGCTGGTCGTCGGCGACGTCTGCGGCAAGGGCGCGGAGGCGGCGGCGTTGACGGGCTTCCTGCGCCACACGACCGCAGCGTACGCGCGCGAGGGGATCGGTCCGGGCCGGGTGCTCTCGCAGGTCAACCAGACGATGCTCGAGCAGGACTTCGACGGCCGCTTCGCCACGGCGATAGTCGCGCGCCTGCGCTGGCGCGGGTCCCAGGTCGAGCTGACGGTCGCGCTCGCTGGCCACCCGGCCGCGCTCCTCGTGCGCGCAGCTGAGCGCAGCGCCGTGGAGCTCGGCGGCGCGGGCGCGCTGCTCGGGGTGTTCTCCGACCCGGAGATCGAGGAGGTCACGACGATGCTCGAGCCCGGCGATGCGCTCGCCCTGTACACGGACGGGCTGCCCGAGGCCCACGCGCCCGCGCGCATGATCGGCGCCGAGGAGATGGTCGAGCAGCTCTCCGCGAAGGCGCCGCTGTCGGCGCGAGAGGCGATCGACGCGCTCCTCGAGCTGCTCGGCCCCGAGGAGGGGGTGCGTGACGACATCGCGATCCTCTCAGCCCGGGTGAGGGCCGGATCGGGCTCAGGTTAGACTCGCGAAATGCCCCTCACGCCGCGCCTGGCTGCGATCGCGATCGTGCTGGCTCTGGGGGTGGCTGCATGCGGGGGAACGGGTGCGGCGGGCACCTTCGCGCCTCGCACGCCGGACACGTTGACGGTCGCCACCGCCCAGGTACCTGACCCCGGGTTCTGGTCTGGCACAGCCACTCATCCAACCGGGGGGTTCGAGTACGAGCTCGCGCGCGCACTTGCCGCGCACTTCGGCCTGGCCAGGACGAAGGTCGTGGTCGTGCCCTTCGCGCAGCTGGTCGGCGGCGATCTCGGCGGCGCGGACCTGGCTCTTTCCGACATCACCGTCACCTCAGAGCGCTCGCAACACGTCAGCTTCTCGAGCTCCTACCTCAGCGCTCCTCCCGCGATCCTCGTGCGTCCGGGCACGCAGGTGCCGGACGTACATGCGGCGCAGGCGCTGCGCTGGGCGGTTCAGGGCGGGACGACGCTGCAGCGCGCGCTGGAAGAAACGATCGAACCTTCCAGCCCTCCACTGGTCCTGCACCACCAACGCGAAGCGCTGGGCGCTCTGCGCTCCGGTCGCGTCAACGCGGTCATGATCGACCTGCCCGTGGCGCTTGCCTACGCGCGTGAAGCGCCCCACGCGTACGCTGTCGCCGCGCAGCTCCCCAGCGAAGCCGTGCTCGCGGCGGCCCTGCCCAAGGGATCGGGGAACGTGGAAGCGGTCGATTCGGCGCTGCGGGCGTTGAACGCCGATGGCACGATCGAACGCCTGGCCGAAGAGTGGCTGCACACCGACGTGAGCGAAGGCTCCGACGAACAGGTGCCTGCGTTGAGGATCGAATCGTGATCGCGTCAGAGGTCCACGGAGTGCTGGCGGCGATCGTGGATATCTCCTCCCCCAAGGGCGCGCCGTGGGAGTTCCTCGTGATCTTCGCCACGCTGCTGCTGGGCCCGGTGGTGATCGAGCGGGCGCGCATCCCAGGCATCATCGGCCTGCTGCTCGGCGGTTACGTGATCGGTCCCCACGGACTGGACCTGATCGGGTCGGGCAACACCACGATCCCGGACCTCGGCCAGCTGGGGCTGCTGTACCTGATGTTCGTCGCGGGTGTCGAGCTCGACCTGAATCTCCTGCGCCGCCACCGGCGGGCGGCGATCGTGTTCGGCCTGCTCACGTTCGCGCTGCCGATGCTGTTCGGCACGCTCGTGGGCGTCGGGCTGGGCTGGCAAGCGCAGGCGGCGATCCTGCTCGGCTCGCTGCTGGCCTCACACACGCTGATCGCCTATCCGACCGTGCGCGACGCCGGACTCGCATCCGACCCGGCGGTCGCGACGGTCGTCGGCTCGACTGTCCTCACCGACACGCTCACGCTGATCGTGCTCGCGGCGGTGGCCGGCTCGGTCGGCTCGGGTCGCTCATCGCTCGACGTGGCGGTGCAGGTCGTCGTCGGGCTGGGCGTGCTCGCGGCGTTCAGCCTGATCCTGCTCCCCCTGGCCGCCGCTTGGGCATTTCGCCTTTTCGGCGCCGAGCGCTCGGTGCGTTACGTGGTGGCGATCACCTCGTTCTTGGCGGCGGCCACGGTGGCGGAGCTGTTCGGCATCGAGGGCATCGTGGGTGCCTTCTTCGCCGGGCTCGCGCTCAACCGCTTGGTCCCAAACGAGGGGCAGTTGATGGACCGGATCGGCTTCTTCGGCGGCGCCGTGTTCATCCCGGTGTTCCTCGTGTCGGTGGGGCTGATTCTCAACCCTGCGGTGATCGCGCAGGGAGAGACCCTGAAGCTCGCCGGGCTATTCATCGCGGCGTGCATGGGCGGCAAGATCCTCGCGGCCTGGCTCTCGGCGAGGGTGCTCGGGTTCTCACGAGCGCAGGGGGAACTGCTGTTCTCCTTGAGCGCAGCACAGGCGGCGGCAACGCTCGCGGCCACGATCGTCGGCTTCGACCTCGGCCTGTTCGGCAGCTCCGTCGTCAATGCGGTGCTGCTGCTGATCTTCGTCAGCGTGCTCGCCTCGACGATCGTCGCCAGGCGCGCCAGCAGCCGTCTCGGCAGCGCGGAGCATGGCGAGCGCCCGATCGGAGCACGGATCGTCGTGGGGGTTGGCGACCCCAGCCTGGCAGCCGGCGCGCTTTCGGTCGCGGTTCGCATCGCCAGGGCCGACGGCGGTGTCGTGGACCCGGTGCTCGTCGTGGCGAACACGGCGCCGTTTGCCCCTAAAGCTGCGCACCAGCGATTGCTCGGAGCGGCGGCACTCGCCGGCGTGGACGGCATCGTCTCGACCGTCCTCGACGGCTCGGTCGTGCGCGGCGCGATGCACGCCGGCCTGGCCAGCGAAGCGACGCTCGTCCTGGTGGTCGAGCCGCCCGAGTGGGATGCGGCCGAGCGTGAGGAGGCCCGCCTGATCGGTGATGACCACCAGTCGGGGTTCCCGCCGTTTGCGATCGTGCGGGGCACAGCCACCAGGTTGGGGACGGTGCGCACGCTCCCGTATGCAGGCAGCGGGGACTCCCAGGTGCTGGCGGATGAGTTGGCCCGCCGGGTCGCGCGGCGCACCGCGGAGGAGCTGGCAGGCGAGCGCTCGGACTGGGCCGGTCGGCTCGCGCCGAGCGATGTGACGTTCGTCTCCGCCCGTACCGGCGACTCCACCGATGCGCTCATGCCTGAGCTACCGGGGATCGTCGTCACGACGCTCGCCCCCGCGCAGCAGCTGGAGTGATAGAAGTCCAACCGTGGCCGGCCCGGATCCGAGCGACGCTGACACCCAGCTGCGGGCACGCCGCGAGGCGGTTGTACGCGAGCACATGGAGTCGGAGAACCACCACGACTTCGACACCACGATCGCGACGTTCGATCACCCCCGCTACGAGATCATCGCCACCGGCGACGTGTATGACGGCGAGCAGGAGGTGCGTCGCTATTTCGCCGAGACGCGCACCGCGTTCCCCGACCAACGCAACGAGCTGATCGCGCTTCACCACGCGCAGGACGCGGTGATTGCGGAGTTCGACCTGCTCGGGACGCACCTGGGGCCGCTGCGATCGCTGCCGCCCACGGGCCGCTCGTTTCGCTGCCGCATGGCGGCGTTCTTCCTGTTCGAGGGCGATCGCATCACCTGCGAGCGCGTGTACTTCGACCAGACGACGATCCTGCGCCAGCTCGGCATCGCGCACGACCCGAGCTCGCTGGCCGGTCGCGCCTCAATCGTCTTGAACCACCCGCTCACGATCGGGCGGGCGCTGCTGAAGGCGCGCAAAGCGTAAGGCGCTCACCGTGCCCCGGGGCCACCCGCCGCGGTCTCCTATAGCGACTCGATCGCCTCCACACATCGCTCGGCCGCGTGGCCGTCGCCGTAGAGCTCGGGGTGCTCAGCCGGCGTCGGGCGCTCGAGCGCGGCCAACGCTGCGCCGGCGTCGAGGTCCACCAGCGTGTTCCACCCGGCCTCGACCGTCTCCACCCACTCGGTGCTCGCGCGCAGCGTCACGCACGGCACGCCCGCCAAATATGCCTCCTTCTGCACGCCGCCGGAGTCGGTCAGGACCGCGCGCGCCTGACAGACGAGTGCGCTGAACTCGATGTAGCCAAGCGGCTCGCTCAACTCCAGGCCGGCGACGTCTTCCAGGCGCGCCAGCAGTCCTGCATCTCCCAGGCGCGCACGGGTGCGCGGATGCAGGGCGAACAGCACCGGCGCGGGCAGGGACTCGATCAGCTCGACCAGCGCACGCAGGCGCCGCGGGTCATCGACGTTGCCTGCGCGGTGGGCCGTCAGCAGCAGGTAGGCGCCGGCCTGCAGGCCATAGGCGCCGGGCGCTGCTGTGTCTGCACGTGCCGCGGGCTGCCAGCGCAGCGCAACGTCCACCATCACGTCGCCCACCACCTCCACGCGTCCCCCCACGGACTCCGCGCGCAGGTTCTCCGCAGCCCCCTGTGAGGAGCAGAGCAGCAGGTCGCTGAGGTGGTCGGTGAGGACGCGGTTGAGCTCCTCGGGCATCGCGCGGTCGAACGAGCGCATGCCCGCCTCCACGTGCACCACCGGCACGCGCGCCTGGGCCGCGGCGAGCGCTCCGGCGAGCGTTGAGTTGGTGTCGCCGTAGACGAGCGCGGCGTCCGCGTCGAGATCCCTCAAGAGCGGCTCGAGCGCCGCCAGCATGCGCGCCGTCTGTGAGGTGTTCGAGCCACCGCCGATGCCGAGCTCGCGATCGGGTCGCGCCAGGCCCAGCTCGTTGAAGAAGATGCTCGACAGCGAGTCGTCGTAGTGCTGGCCGGTGTGCACGAGCACCTCCTCGTGTCGCTCGCGCAACGGTCCTGAGACGGCTGCCGCCTTGATGAACTGCGGCCGGTTGCCTACGACGGTGAGTATCCGCACGCAGCGCAGACTAGCCAGAGTGGGCGGCTATCTCCGCGCTGAGCACCGTGCGGTCGCGGCCGAGGTGCTTGGCTCTGTACAGAGCCTTGTCGGCGAGCTCGAGCAGATCGATCGGCGAGGTCTCCCCGCCGGTGGTCGTGGCGACGCCCGCCGAGCATGTGAGCGCCCCGCCGGTCACAGTGATCTGCGCGATCGCGTCGCGGGCGCGCTCGGCCACTTCGTGGGCGTCGTGTGCGCCGGTCTCGGGCAGCAGGATCGCGAACTCCTCGCCGCCCATCCGCGCGGCCGTGTCGTGCGCGCGAATCGACCCGCGCAGTGCGGCCGCCACTTTCACCAGGACCTGATCGCCGTAGGGATGGCCGTGCTCGTCGTTGATCGCCTTGAAATGGTCGAGGTCGAGCATCGCGATCGAGAAGTCGCTGCGAGTCCGTCGTGCGCGACTGAGCTCCGCCGCGCAGTCGCGGTGGAAGGCACGCTGGTTGGCCAGCCCTGTGAGCGGATCCTCCGCGGCCTGTCTTTCCAGACGCTCCACCAAACGGGCATTCGACAGCGCGATCGCCGCGTGTGCCGCATACGCGGAGAGCGTGGCGTCCTCCCCCGGCAGGAACACGGTCGAGCCGTGCGCCAGCGCCACGAGGACGCCCAGCAGCTCCTCGCGGAAGACGAGCGGCGCGGCGCAGAGCGACCCCAGCGGCATCCGCTCCTCGAGGGGCAGTCCAGCCAACGCAGCGTCCATGCCCAGGTCGTCGATCACGATCGTGCCGCGCTCGATCGAGGTCTCCCGCCGTGCCTGCGCCCAAGACTCGAGCGCCGCGAGCGACGCTGCCGGTATGCCCGAATGTCGGTCCGCGCGCATGTGCCTTCCGTCGGCGAGCAGCAGCACGAACTCCTTTCCGCCGACAGCCGTCCGTGCCCTCGCGGTGATCTGATCGAGCACCTCGTCCAGGCGCAGGTCAGAGGAGAGGTCGCGCAGCGACGAGAGCAGCCGCTCGGCGGCGTCGTCCTGCTCGCTCACGCGCAGCTCGAGCGCCCCCAGCCGTCGTCGCAGGAACCGCATCGCCCGCGCGGCGATCGCGACCTCGCCGAGAGCCACCACGCCCCCGGCCACGGGTGCCAGCACCGGGTCGGCGAACGCTCCGATCGTCGCGAGCGCGGCACCGGCGCCGGCGAGTGCGACGGCCGCGCGCGTGAGCTCACGCGTGCCCGCCGTCCAGCGCACGTCGAACTCGCAGCAAGCGTCCCCGCGCGCGCCGCACACTGGGTGTGCGACGTGTGCGAGCGGGAGCCCGAACAGCTGCGGCACTGTTGCCAGCAACCCCTTGGTGTAGCTGCAGTCGTAGCGGTGGTAGCCGACGCCCGAGACGTCCGTGTAGCGCATGCGCACCGTTGCGGCGCTTTTATCCAGCACCTCCAGTTGGTGAGCCCAGTTGAACTTAGCGTTCGCGCGCGCGACGTTGCCGTAGACGAAGCCCGGTGTGCCGAGCGCGCGCAGCGTTTGCTTGAGGCCCATCGCCACCGACAGGTCCAGCACCGAGGCGCCGACGTGCTCGGCCACATCCGGGTCGCCCAGCACCTCCTCCGCCGCGCGCCACAACGCGAGCTTGGTCTCGTATGAGAACCAGTGGTTCTCGTCGCGCAGGCTCTGCTCCGCGCCGGAGAGCTGCGCCAGGGCGAGCATCCGCTTGACCGCCTGTCCGCCCGCTTCACGCTCGACGTACGTGAGGATCAGGCTCGACGTGAGCCCGGACCCGGCGTGCTCGCGCCGCCACGCGGAGGTCATCTCCGCGTGTTCTGAGCCTGGAGCCGCCGCTGTGCCGTCTTTCCCGCTCATCAGCGACATGTATCGGCCTTGGCGCTGCCCAGGTCAAGGTCTGCGCACGATTACCGCCATCTGCGCAGGCGGGCGCCATCCGGCGTCGAGACGGGACCTACGCGGCTGCACCCACGACGGACGTCGACCAGTCGATCACGGACGTCGGTCGCACCACGTGGCGTCCGAGGCCGAGCTCCTTCGGGTCGAGTCCCAGTGCCAGACCCACCAGCTGCGGCAGGTGCAGGACGGGCATGTTCAGCTCGCGCCCCACGACCCCCGCCGCGAGCGGCTGCTGCAGGTCGAGGTTCAGGTGGCACAGCGGGCACGGCGTCACCAGGCAGTCCGCGTCAGCGTCCACCGCGTCGCCCAGGTGGCGTCCGGCCTGCTTCAGCGAGGCTTCCTTGTTCATCGTGATGATCGGGAAGCCGCAGCACTTGCGCATGCCCGCGTACTCGATCACGGTGCCGCCCAGCGCCTCGATCACACGCTCGAGGTAGTGGTCACGGGGGTGCTCCTCGTCGATACCCAGACGGTTGCGGGGCCGCACGATGTAGCACCCGTAGAAGGGGCCGACCTTGAGGTTCGTCAGCGGACGCTTGACGCGCGCGTGGAGCTTGTCCAGACCGATCTCCTCCACAAGCATCCACAGGAAGTTCTTGTTCGTGAGGGGGCGGGCGGGATCCAATTCATACGTGAGGCCCTCCGCCGACAGCGTCGTGTTGACGTGCGCGCGGTACTCGGCGTTGGCGTCCAGGCGCTCCTGGCACTCGCTCTGCGCGCCCTGGCAGGTGGAGCAGATGTTCATCATCAGCTCCGCGCCGTCAACCTGCTGCGCGAGCGCGAACGTACGTGCGTTCAGCGTGTCCGCGAGCTCCTGGTTGTGCTCGGCGATCACACCGGCGCCCGTGCAGCAGGCGCGGTCCAGTTCCACCAGCTCGATGTCCAGCAGCGGCGCGACCTTTGCCATCGAGCCGTGCAGCTCGGGAGTGAAGCCGCGGCTCACGCAGCCGGGCCAGTAGGCGACCTTCATTCGCTCATCCCTCCCTTGGTTCTCTGGTGTCGGTGGGTGTATCTGTGACCTCGGCCCCGGACGACGGCGTCGCTTCCGAGCCGCCGGGCTCGTGGGTCACGCCGACCGCCACAGGATCACCCAGGGACGTGTCGGTCTCGTCCTCGCCGACGATGTACAGGTTCAGCTCGTAGCGCTCGGAGCGACCCTCGACCTTGTCGTAGATCGCCTGCACGGCCTTCAGGTCCGGGCTGGGAATCTTGTGCGGTTTGAGTATGCCGGCCAAGGTCATCTTGCGCCGCAGCAAGCCGCGGATCGCGGTCGGCAGCGAGGACAGGAGCTCCTTGCCCGCGGCGGGCGCGAATTTTCCAAACCACGAGGCGCCTCCGTAGGAGCGGGGTATGAGCTCAGCCTCCCACAGGATGCCGTTGTCCCGGATCAATCCGGTGAACGCCGCCTCGTGGCGCTCGCCGTTGTTTTTGTCGACGATGTGGTGGTCGCCAATCGCGATCCGCCGCAGGCGCATGATCTGGCCCATCGGGTTGACGTCCTTGGGACATGCCTCCACGCACTTGAAGCAGTGGGTGCAGTCGAAGATCCCCTGCGGGTCCTGTGCGAGGTCGTTCAGGCGCTCGAACTGCTGGTCATCGCGCGGGTCACCGACGAACCGATAGGCCTTGGCGAGCGCTGCGGGGCCGATGAAGCCGGGGTCGACCTCCATCGCCAGGCAGTCCGACACGCACGCACCGCATTGGATGCAGCCCATCGTCTGTGTGACGTCCACCATCGACTCTTTGGAGACGATGTACTCGCGCTCGGGCACCGGCTGCTTGGCCAGAAGCCACGGCGTCACGCGCTGGATCTTCTTCCAGTGGACGGCGTCCATGTCCACGATCAGGTCCTTGATCACCGGCATGTTGCCCATCGGCTCGATCTCGATCACGCCGTCCTCGCCCGAGCCGCGCCTGGCGGCATCCAAGTGGGTGTGGCAGGCGAGCGCCGGTTCGCCGTTCACGCGGATGCCGCACGATCCGCAGATTGCCTGACGGCACGAGCAGCGGATGCCGATCGATCCGTCGAAGCGGTCGCGTGCCTGCAGGATCCCCTCGAGTACCGAGCGGTGCGGCTCGAGCTCGATCGTGTGCTCGTCCCAGTACGGCGCGCCGCCGGACTCCGGGTCGTAGCGGCGCATCCTCAGGGTGAACTGCTCGGGTGGGCGGTCATGCACTTCAGCCATCTGTGGCGCTCCTGCTGTCGTGAGGTGGGTATGCGCTGCGGGCCTGCGCGGGCATCAGTATTTCCTCTCCTCAGGCTGCCACTGGGTGATCGTGACGGGGGAGTACGAAACCTGCGGTACTCCGTCCGCGTCCAGTGAGATGTCGATGTGCTTGAGCCACTCCGCGTCGTTGCGCTCGGGGTAGTCGGTGCGGAACTGCGCACCGCGCGACTCCTTGCGCTCGAGCGCCCCGACCAGCGTGGCCTGGGCGCAGTCGACCATGTAGCCGAGCTCCAGCGCGCCGAGCACGTCCTGGTTGAAGACCGTGCCGTGATCGTCGATCCAGGCCTTCTCGGTCTCCTCTTTGAGGCGATCGATCGTCTCCAGCGCGCCCTGCAGCCCCGCCTCGTCGCGGAACACCGCCGCGTGGCGGTTCATCGTCTCGCCCAGCTCGTTCTTGATCTCCGATACGCGTCTGCCGTCGCGCGAGCGAGAGATGATCGATTCCAGCCGCTCGGAATCCTCGCGCAGCTGCGCATGTGCGTCGGCCTTGGGCATCGGCATGCTCGCCGCGCGCGCGGCGGCGTGTTCACCGGAGCGCCGGCCGAAGATCAACGTGTCCAGCAGCGAGTTGGCGCCCAGGCGGTTGCCGCCGTGCACAGACACGCACGCGACCTCGCCGGCCGCATACAAACCCTCGATCGGCGTGCGTCCTTCGATGTCGGTCTTCACGCCGCCCATGATGTAGTGCTGTCCGGGGCGGATCATGATCGGTTCGCGCGTGATGTCCACGCCCGCGAAGTCCTTGCCGAGGTTGACGATCTCGCGCAGCGCCTCCAGCGTGCGCTTGCGCGGCACGACCGTGACGTCGAGGTAGATGCCGGCGCCGTCCGGGCCCACGCCGCGGCCCTCGTTGATCTCGATCTGCTCCGCGCGCGAAACCACGTCACGGGAGGCCAGCTCCATCTTGTTGGGGGCCGATTTCTCCATAAAGCGTTCGCCGTTGGCGTTCAGCAGGTGCGCGCCCTCGCCGCGCGCACCCTCGGTGATGAGGATGCCCGTCTCCACGAGGCAGGTGGGGTGGTACTGGACCATCTCCATGTCCATCAGCGGCGCCCCGGCTCGGTATGCCATCGCGATCCCGTCGCCGGTCACGATCAGCCCGTTGGTCGTCGGCTTGTACGCCTGGCCGGCGCCTCCGCACGCGAGAATCACGTTCTTGGCGGTGAACGCCTCCATGCGCCCGGTGCGCACGTCGCGCGCCACAGCGCCGGCGCAGCGGCCCTCCTCATCGCGCAGCAGCGAGGTGGTGAACCACTCCTCGTAGCGCGCCACCGTCTCGTGGTGCTTCATCAGCTGCTCGTAGAGCACATGCAGCAGGGCCTGTCCGGTGATGTCTGCGACATACGCGGTGCGCTTCATCGACGCGCCGCCGAACGCGCGCAGGTCCATTTCGCCTTTGTCGTTGCGGTGGAAGGTGACGCCGATGTGCTCCAGGTGCATTACCTCCGCGGGCGCCTCTGAGCACATCACTTCGATCGCGTCCTGGTCGCCCAGGAAGTCCGAGCCCTTGACGGTGTCGTACGCATGCGAGTGCCAGTCGTCATCGACGCTGATCGCCGCGTTGATACCGCCCGCGGCGGCCACCGAGTGCGAGCGCACCGGGTGCACCTTGCTCATGATCGCCACGTTGGCTCCCGCCTCGGCGGCCGCCAGCGCTGCGCGCTGACCCGCGAGACCGGCCCCGATGATCAAGACGTCGTGTTCTGGCATGGCTCCCTGGGGTCGCTTTTAGAGGGATCGAAGAACGAACTGGGGGACTGTGGAGGGCGCCGTTGGGGACGCCCGAGCAGGGACTCTATAACGAGCGCGCTGCTCGTCACGTGGCAGGGCGCGCGGGGGCGGTCGGGCGCAGCGCCTGGCGGACCTGCGCCAGCGTGACCACGCCCTGCAGGACGCCATCCTTGTCGACCGCCACCATCGCGCCCAGGCGGCCGAGACCCTCCGAGCCGAGCAGCGATTCCAGCGGCGCCTCCTCGCCGATGCGCACGGGCATGTCCTCCTCGAGCACGTCCACCACCGCCAGCGCGGGCCTCCCCGCGGCGATCTCGCTGTCCACCCGCTGCTGGCGCACGACGCCGAGGAAGTGACGGGCCGGATCCACCACAGCGAACCACGGCCACCGGTAGCGCAGGAAGAACTGCTCCTGGACGTCCAGCAGCGTGGCCCCGGCGGGGATCGTCACCGGCTCACGGTCCATGATGTCGCCGACCGTGATGTTCTGGATGCGCCTGCCGAGTGCCCCCTGGACCACAGCCGCGCTGGCCGCCTGGTAGAGAAAGAACGCCAACAGCATCGTGACCAGACCCAGGAAGCTGCCGCCGCCGGCGAACGACCACAGCCCCAGCAGACCCAGGGCGACGGCCAGCGCCTGCCCCGAGCGCCCCGTGGCATGGGTGGCGCGATTGCGATCGCCGGTGCGCCACCAGACGAACGCACGCGCGATGCGCCCGCCGTCCAGTGGGAACGCGGGAATGATGTTGAACACGAACAGCGCCGCGTTGACAAAGCCCAGCCAGCCGATCAGCGCCAGCACGGGCGTCGTCTTGACGCCTTCGCGCGTCAGCGCCACGTCGCTGATCGTGCCGCTGCTCGCCAGCAGGTAGACCGCTCCGAGGCAAAGGCCGAACAACACCAGCGTGACCGCCGGTCCGGCTGCGGCCACCATGAACTCCTCACCGGCGCTCTGCGGTTCCCGGCGCATCTGCGAGAGGCCTCCAAAGAACCAGAGGTCGATGCCTGCGATCGGGATGCCCAGCCTTCGTGCCACCAGCGCGTGCCCGAGCTCGTGCAGGATCAGCGACGCGAAGTAGCCGACCGCGCCGAGCACCGCAATCAGGTACGCGGTGCTCTGCGAACCGCTCATCACTTCCGGGAAGTACGTGTGCGAGAGCCAGTAGATCAGGAAGAACAGCACCACGAACCAGCTGGCGCTGACACCCACGCGGATGCCGAAGATACGGACGAGCTGAAAGTTGGTGCGCGGGCGCATGCTCGTCTCAATGGTAGGCCCAGCCGGGCCGTTGGGCGGGTTACGGCGGCGCGCACGCCGGCGCGAGCGCGACTACACGTGCACTCGAGAGCGATCGATGATCGCCTCGAAGTCCACCCCAGCGGGCAGCGTGCCGTACTCCAGCCCCGCGTCGCCCGCCAGGCGCGAGGCGCAGAAAGCGTCCGCCACCGCGGGCGCGCCGTGGCGCACGAGCAGCGAGCCCTGCAGGCAGAGCGCCATGCCTTCCACCACTCGCCGGGCGCGTGTCTCGAGCGTCTCAGGCTCGGAGAACTGGCTCTTCAGCTTCTCCACCCTTGCGTCCAGACGGGCATCCGCGCCGCGTGCCTGCTCGACCTCGTCGAAGAACACCTCCAGCGAGCGCGGCGAGCGCGTCAGCGCGCGCAGCACATCCAGGCTCATGACGTTGCCCGATCCCTCCCAGATCGAGGCCAGCGGCGCCTCGCGGTACAGACGCGGCATGCCCGACTCCTCCACGTAGCCAGCCCCGCCAAGGCACTCGAGCGACTCGAACGCGTGGTTGGGGGCGCGCTTGCAGCTCCAGAACTTGCCCACCGCGGTCGCCAGGCGCTTGAACAGCTGTGCGTCGGTGGCGTCTTCGCCGGCGTCCGCATCCGCATGTGCCTCGTCGTAGGCGCGCGCCAGGCGCATCGCCAGCGCCGTCGTCGCCTCGGACTCCACGCACAGGTCAGCCAGCACGTTGCGCATCAGCGGCTGGTCGATCAGGAGCTTGCCGAAAGCGCTGCGGTGCGCCGCGTGGTGCGTGGCGCTGACGACGCCCGAGCGCATGCCCGCGGCGGCGCCGATCACGCAATCGAGGCGCGTGTGGCCGACCATCTCGATGATCGTCGGCACTCCACGTCCGGGCTCGCCCACCATGCGCGCCCACGCGCCTTGGAACTCCACCTCCGAGGAGGCGTTGGAGTGGTTGCCGAGCTTGTCCTTCAGGCGCTGGATGTGGAAGGCGTTGCGCGAGCCGTCGGGGAGGATGCGGGGCAGCAGGAAGCAGGACAGGCCGTCGTCGGTCTGCGCGAGCACCAGGAAGATGTCGGACATCGGCGCCGAGCAGAACCACTTGTGCCCGACGATCTCGTACTCAGCGCCCGCGCCGCCGCCGTTCAGCGGCCGTGCCACGGTGGTGTTGGCGCGCACATCCGAGCCGCCCTGCTTCTCGGTCATCGCCATGCCGGCGATCGCCGAGCCCTTCTCCGCTGCTCCTATCAGCCGCGGGTCATAGCTGGTGGCCGTCACCAGCGGCTCCCACTCGGCTGCCAGCTCGGGCTGCGCGCGCAGCGCGGGAACGACCGCGAAGGTCATCGTGATCGGACAGCAGAAACCCGCCTCCGCCTGCATCGCGGTCATGTAGAGCGCCGCGCGGGCGGTGTGCGCGAACGGCTCCTCACTCGTCCATGGCAGCGAGTGCAGCTCGTGCTCCACGCCCATGCGCATCAACTGGTGCCAGGCGGGGTGGAACTCGACCTCATCGATGCGGTGTCCATAGCGGTCGAACGTCCGCAGCACCGGCTTGTTCTCGTTGGCCAGGCGCCCCCAGTCGAATGGAGACCCGCCCGCCCCGTCGCTCTCGCCCACGAAACGGCCGAGAGCCGATGCTCGCTCGGTGACCCAGCCGGCGCCCTCGCGCTCGACCGCCTCCACCAGCGGCGTGTTCGTGGCGAACACGTCCACGTTCTCCAGCGGCGGCGCCTGGTTGAACACCGTGTGCGTCTGCCACGGCGCGTCCCCCGTGGCTGCTCCCGACATAGTGCTGGCCATCACATGACAGTCAAGCAGAGAGTAGGCTGCGGCGCGATGTTGAAGCTGATCACCCCCCGCTGGGCGTGGCTTGCGGTGAGCGCGGTGTTCCTGTTGGTGGCCGCGTTCTCGATCGTGAGCGGGGCCGGGGCGGAAGTGGTGGCGGATCTGAATCCCGAACCGCCGCGGCTGGTCTACCTCACGGAGACGGCGGCGGGGACGCCGAAGGTGTGGATCGCTGCCGCCAACGGCAGCGCCCCGAAGCTGCTCGGGCTCGGGCAGCAGCCGCTGCTCGCGCCCGACGGAGAGTCGGTCGCAGTCGCCCTGTTCGGCACCGCGAGCGGTCCGCAGGAAAGCGGCCCGGCGATCGGCATCTATCCATCCTCGGGCGCTCCGATCGCGGACTACCTGAGCCTCGAAGCAGCGACCGCGACGCCGCTCGCTTGGTCTCCGGATTCGCGCTACCTGGCGGTCTTTGCACAGTCCAACGCGACCGTCGGCATCGCCTCGAACTCGAGCCTGGACGTGATCGACACGCAGACCGGAACGGTCACCACGATCGCGCACGGTGAGATCTACGGTGCGAGCTTCGCGCCGGACGGCAGCGACAGGCTCGTGTTCGCGCTCGGGCACTCGCTATCGCAATCGGCCAAGACGAACCTCTACGTGGCCGAAGCCGACGGCGCCGGCGTGCACGCGATCACGAGCGACGGGCGCAGCCTCTTCCCGCTCTGGGGACCTGCGTACATCGCCTACGACCGTGAGCGCATGCGTCGCCTCTCGCCGGAATACCAGATCTGGCTGGGCACGCTCGCCAACCTGCGCGTGCGCAAGCTCACCCATGTTCGCGTCGGCTCGCTCGTGCAGGGCCTGATTCCGCTCGACTTCTCCGCCGCAGGTAACAGGCTGCTTGCCGAGTTCGTCGGTGAGGACACCAGCGAAGCCTTCGCCGTGAACGTCACCAACGGTCGCGCGCGCGCCCTGCACGTTGGTAGGGAAGAGGTGCAGGGCGCGGGCATCTCAAGCGACGGCGGCACGCTGCTGCTCAACACGCAATCCTTCGAGCAGGCACCCTCGCATGGACGCATCGTGACCGTTCCTTGGGCCGGCGGCGCGCCGACGGTGCTCGTCGCACACGGCGCTCAGGCCAGCTGGAACGGCTGAAGCGCTACGCCACAAGCTGACCCACGGCTTCGCCGCGTGTGCCCGACCGGCGCCTGCGACGCTGGGGGGTGCAGGAGCGGACGTGTCTCCCGGAAGTGTCCGGGCGATAGCATCGGCCGCCCATCCCCACGCAGGCATCTGCCTGTGTAAGCAGAGACAGCAAGGACCCCACATGGCCAAGATCAAGGTGAAGAACCCAGTCGTCGAGCTGGACGGCGATGAGATGACCAGGATCATCTGGTCGTTCATCAAGGAGCAACTGATCGTCCCCTACCTGGACGTGGAGCTCGAGTACTACGACCTCGGCATCGAGCACCGCGACGCCACCGACGACCAGGTGACGGTGCAAGCCGCCGAAGCGATCAAACGCCACGGCGTGGGCGTCAAGTGCGCGACGATCACACCTGATGAGGCTCGCGTGGAGGAGTTCGGCCTCAAGGACATGTACCGCTCCCCCAACGGCACGATCCGCAACATCCTCGGCGGCGTCATCTTCCGCGAGCCGATCGTCATAAAGAACGTGCCGCGCCTGGTGCCCAGCTGGACGAAGCCGATCGTGATCGGTCGCCACGCCTTCGGCGACCAGTACCGCGCCACCGACATGGTCGTGCCCGGCGAGGGCAAGCTCACGCTCACGTTCACCCCCGCCGACGGCTCTGAGCCTCTCGAGCTGGAGGTCTATGACTTTCCCGGCGGGGGCGTGGCGATGGCCATGTACAACCTCGACGACTCCATCCGTGATTTCGCACGCGCTTCTCTGCGCTACGGGCTGGAGCGCAACTATCCGGTGTACATGTCCACGAAGAACACGATCCTGAAACGCTACGACGGTCGCTTCAAAGACATCTTCGAAGAGGTCTACGAGGGCGAGTTCAAGACGGACTTCCAGGCGGCTGGGATCACCTACGAACACCGCCTGATCGACGACATGGTCGCCTCCGCACTGAAGTGGGAGGGCGGCTACGTTTGGGCCTGCAAGAACTATGACGGGGACGTGCAGTCCGACACCGTCGCCCAGGGCTTCGGCTCGCTGGGGCTGATGACCAGCGTGCTCATGACCGCCGACGGCAAAACGGTGGAGGCAGAGGCCGCGCACGGCACGGTCACCCGCCACTACCGCTCGCACCAGCAGGGCAAGCCGACGTCAACGAACCCGATCGCGTCCATCTTCGCGTGGACCCGCGGACTGTCCGCGCGTGGGCGCATGGATGACACTCCCGAGGTCACAGCGTTCGCTGAGACGCTCGAGCGCGTGTGCATCGAGACTGTTGAAAGCGGCAAGATGACAAAGGACCTCGCGCTGCTGATCGGCCCCGATGAGCCGTGGCAGACAACGCAGGAGTTCCTCGCTTCGATCGATCAGAACCTTCAAAAGGAGATGAGCTTGTGAGCAACCCAGTACGAGTAACAGTCACCGGCGCAGCCGGGCAGATCGGATACAGCATCGTGTTCCGCATCGCCTCCGGCCAGCTGCTCGGCCCCGACCAGCCGGTCGACCTGCGCCTACTGGAGATCCCCCAGGCGATGGGCGCTCTGGAGGGTGTGGCCATGGAGCTAGTGGACTGCGCCTTCCCGCTGCTTGCGAACCTCGACCTGCACGACAACCCCGCGGAGGCCTTCGACGGCACGAACGTCGGGTTGCTCGTCGGCTCGCGTCCGCGCACAAAGGGCATGGAGCGCGCTGAGCTGCTCGCAGAGAACGGCAAGATCTTCACCGTCCAGGGCAAGGCGCTCAACGACAACGCGGCCGACGATCTGAAGGTGCTCGTCGTGGGAAATCCCGCCAACACCAACTGTCTGATCGCGATGAACAACGCGCCCGACATTCCTCGCGAGCGCTTCACAGCGATGCTACGCCTCGATCACAACCGCGCGATCGCACAGCTCGCCAACAAGATCGCCGTGCCGGTGACGGACATCAGCCAGATGGGCGTGTGGGGCAACCACTCGCCCACCATGTACCCGGACCTATTCCATGCACAGGTGCGCGGCGAGCAGGCCGCAAAGGTCGTAGACGACCAGGAATGGATCGAGAACGACTTCCTGCCCAACGTCGGCAAACGCGGCGCCGCGATCATCGAGGCGCGCGGCTCCTCATCTGCCGCCTCCGCCGCCAGCGCCGCGATCGACCACGTCAACGACTGGGTCACCGGCACCAGCGACTGGGTGTCCATGGGAGTGCCCTCAGACGGCTCCTACGGCATCCCCGAGGGCCTCATCTGCGGCTTCCCCTGCACCTGCGCAGACGGGCAGTACAAGATCGTCGAGGGCCTCGAGCTCGACCCGTTCTCGCGTGAGAAGATCGCCGCCTCCGTCGCAGAGCTCGAGAGCGAGCGCGACACCGTGGCAGGCCAGGGCCTGATCTAGGCCGACAGACACGAATGCCCCGCGCCCGACCCGTCCCGCCGCCCTTGGCGGGACCCAGGCGCGGCCTTGCATTCAAGCGGTGGTGCCGCCGTCCACCACCATCTCCGAACCTGTCACGTAAACGCTGTCGTCGCTCGCGAGGTAGGCGATCGCACCAGCCACCTCCTGCGGCGTGCCGATGCGCCGCAGCGGAATTGCCCTGATCAGCTTGTCGATCAGCTCCGGCGTCTGTTCCCGTTGACGGGTGTTCATGTCAGTGTCGATCTGCCCCGGGTGCAGGGAGTTCACGCGCACACCGAACTGCGCAAGCTCCTTGGCGGCGACTTTGCTCATCCCGCGAACGGCCCACTTGCTGGCCGCGTAGGCGGTGAGGAAAGGAGAGCCCATCAACCCCGCGACAGAGGACAGGTTGACGATCGAGCCCGCACGCTGCTCGGTCATCGCAGGCGCCACCGTGCGCATCCCGAGGAACACGCCAGTCACGTTGATCTCCATCACCCGCTTGAAGTCCTCCAGCGAGGTCTCAGTCAACGCGCCGGCCAGGAACACCCCTGCATTGTTCACGAGAATGTCGGCTTGCCCGTGGGCCTCGAGCGCGCTCTCGAGGACTGTCTGCCACTGCTCCTCGCTGGTGACATCATGGGCAAGCGCCCGCACGCTCGCCTCCCCGCCCAGCTCATCTGCAACACGCTGCACGCCGTCCTCGTTGGCGTCGGTGAGCACCAGCAGCGCACCCTCCTGCGCCAATCGCGCAGCCGCCGCCGCGCCAATACCCCCGGCCGCACCCGTGACGATCGCCACCTTCCCCTCCAGCCGTCCCTCTGACATCAGGCGACTATAACCGCGCTGAGGAGGCGGGTAGGAAGCGCCGCGGACCAACTCGAAGGACTCCCACGTATGAGGGATCTCCGATCGCCATGTAAGCGCGTCAGATCACCGTGCAGGCGCGTCACCGGAGCTTCTTACAAACAAATTAGGGGAGTGGCTGCGAATGCCACTCCCCTAAAGATGTTCAACTCACCAAAAAACCGTGCGCCAGTAGTGGTCAAGGGCGACGGATCGTCGTTC
>Ga0209006_10000940_pt1 | contig 26982 bp, 21 predicted proteins | sample JacPin_JW_Ref_O2_FD_188567 | JGI IMG/M metagenome (GOLD analysis project Ga0209006, IMG submission 188567) | Forest soil microbial communities from Algoma, Ontario, Canada - Jack Pine, Ontario site 1_JW_Ref_O2 (SPAdes) (version 2) | ecosystem: Environmental > Terrestrial > Soil > Boreal...
AAGACGCGCCTTCGCGCAAACTTATCCCTCTGATCCCTGCCAGATGTCCGGGACAATTAATTAAGTTATCACAATGGGAATTGCTGGCGCAAGCATGGGTCCCCCAGTCCCCCAGTCGCCCCCAGTTGGGCTAGATCGTCGGCGCGGCCTGTGATACTCGGTTCATGGCGAAGCGTCCCCGCGATCTGGCCTGAGTGACCATGTCTGGATTCTTGAGGAAATCGTACAGTTGGCTGACAGTTATTTACCCGAAACCCGGCAAGCGCGGCCCTTACAAAAAAGCGCCTAAAAACTACTCGGAATCTGGCTTCTCATCTGAAGGCAGGTCATTCGGAACAAAAAGCATACTTGCGACCTGTTCAGGACTCAATCCTGCTGCAAGTAACGTCTGAGCCATCGCCCTCTGTTGTGCTTTGTAACTTTCACTCGGCACGAACTGTTCAGCGATGGAATCGCTCTCGGCCCAGAAACCTCGCTGGTCGGGATAGCCTCGCTGTTTAGCCATGTAGCATTCGTATTCCATACGGATCATACGACGCAATTTCAAACTGAGGCACTACCGCCCAGTTTCAAACTGAGTTTCAGGTTTGATCTGGGCGCCCCTCTCGTCCTTGCGAGAAAGCCTGCCCTGAGCGAAATCGAAGGGGGGACGGCGGTGGCCAGCGTCCGGATTGCCAGCCAAAGTTCGTCCACCACAGAGGACACCGAGGAACACAGGGGGCAAAAGCGCCGCAGCTTTTGGCATCCGCCTACTGACTGACCTCCAGGGAACAAGTCTGGATGCTGCTCCGTAGACTTGGTTATGTGGGGCTCTGGGAAATGCCGGCTGACCGCGGGTTTTTGGCTGCTTGCTTTCGGTGCGAGCCTGCTGACTCCGCAAGCGCTGGCACAGCAAACGCCGGATTTCACAGAGGCCGAGGCGATGCTGCATTTTCTGCAGTCCTGCGCTGCCGGCAAGGCCTCGCCGCAGGAATTGGATCGCCTGATGGCCCTGCCCGGGACTGAGCTGGTGGTCGAGCAACAGAACATTTCCCGGCGGGTGACGATGGAGCAGTATCGCAGTGTTCTGCAAGCGGCCTGCGCTCGAAAGATCGCCGTTGTGAAGCCGGCCGAGGCGGGAACCCGCGCGGAAAGGGGAGTCGAGGGGCTTACGCAGGACGTTGCGCCGTCGCTGCTATGGGGGCGGGACAACTTGCCACTGCTCGAGTCGCGGCTCGACGAGCTGCGCCGCAATCGATCGATCGGAGATGCGCTTCCGCTCGCCCGCAAATATCTTCCGGAGCAGATTCCGCTCGTGGCGAAATTTTATGTGGTGATGGGCGGACGCGCGGGTGCTGCCGCCATTGAAGATCGACTCTATTTCGACGTTCTCAGCAGTTCCTGGCGCGCTTCTGTCGGAAAATCGCCGTACACGTCTCCGGCCGAGGTGGTCGAGTTTTTTGCCCACGAGGCTCATCATCTGGGCTACGGGCAGATTCTGGATCGCAAGCGCGCTTCGTTTCAGTTCACTCCCGCTGAGGATCAGACGTGGCGCTTCCTGACCGCGACTCTGATGGAAGGCAGCGCGACACTTCTTATCAATGGCCATGAAACGTTGTCGGATGTGCAGACGATGCCCGAGTTCCCGGTTTACCTGGCGAAGGTTCCGGAACTGCTTGCCGCGATGCAGGATGTTCTGCAACACGCGCTGGCCGGCCCTATGTCCGGCGAAGATTATGACCAGTCGACTTCCCCATTCCTGGGAATGGGCTACCACGCTGCGGGAGCGAAAATATTGAGCGTGATTTACGCCCGACGCGGGCTGGAAGGCGTGATGGAAGTTATGGCGGACCCTCGTCAGCTCCTCACTACTTACAACGACTGCGCGTCTCCGGCGGAGGGGTTTCGCTTCGATCCTCAGCTGGGCGGGCGCGTGGCGCGTATGGGGAAATCGCAGGAGAAAGCCACAAGATAAGCCAGGAGAGGGCATTGGTAACTTCTCGGTCCCCGGCGAGACCGTCGAGTTTCGCCCGAGCCGGACGGGCGAGTCGCCCGTCCCCACACAAGCAGACCACGGTGCTATCATTTCAGCGCTAGCCGGATTTCATGCGAATTCGACGCACTTTCCCCCTCGTGCTGGCGGTGGTGGTTGTGGCTGCGGCGGTTACCGTCGCGGTGCAGCTGCGGAAGAACGCCCCACCGGAACCGGCCCGGCTGCTGCCTGGCGCCGATGCCTTCGTGTATGTGAATCTGGGGTGGGTGCGGAAACTGAATCCCGAGAGCGGACTGCCCTCCGTTTACCACGACCCTGAGTACCAGCGTTTCATCGAACAGACTGGCTTCGAGTTTGAGCGCGATCTGGATGCTGCGGCTTTTGCCGTCCACTACCCGGTGAATTGGCCGGGGGGCGGCACCGGCAGCTCCGCGCCCGAGCCTCGCTTCTCGGAAGTGTTTGTTGGCAAGTTCGACGCCGGGAAGCTGAGCGCATACCTGAAACAGCATGCGAAATCTGTGGAGAATTATCAATCGGTGGACATTTTTACGATTCCGCTGGAAGAGCGGTCGTTCCGGGTTGCAATTCTGGGGGTAGACGCGGTGGCGTGCTCGAACCACGACGATGCGGCCGTGATTCGCGGCATTGTCGACCGCTCGCGGCGGCTGGCCTCTCCGTTTGGCGGGCCGGCTTTGCTGCGTCGGTATTACAAGCGCGTCCAGTTTGACAGTCCGGCCTGGGCAGTGGCGCATGTGCAGCCTGCGGCGCCGGGGTTCGGCGGATGGGGCGATGTTTTTGCCAAGCCTGCGGATCTGGTGATTTCTGCCGGCTACAATCCGCTGCATCTGCCGCTGCACACCGGCGCCCTGCATCTTCGCGCCGAGGCTCTGACCGGCAGCGCGGACGATGCCCTCGCCATCACCGACAAGCTGAAGACGTATTTGACGATTTTTCACGCGGCCGAAGGTTCCGCCGGCGGCTCCGGCACGGACGCGGACGTGAAGGCTCTGTTTGACAGTCTGCAGGTGCGACAGGAGGGCGACCGCGCCACGCTCAATGCCGCGATTCCGACGGAGTTTTTGAAGAAGATGCTGGCGCAGTCTGAGGCGGGAGCGGCGAGCACGGGATCGCGATAGACCGGAGCGACCTTCGGCAAGCGAACAAATTAGATTGCGAGAAACTAAATGCTGTTTGCGGCGTCTGATGAGAAGGTAGGTTCTGTCTGGGCAGCACTCAATTCGCTGCCTTGAGAAAAAGACCAGTCGGGGGCGGCTGTCCCCCCATGAGCATCGGCCGAATCGAGACCCTGCTCACTGTCGAGTTTCGGCGCGTTGGACCGAAGGCAGCAGGTACAATTAAGTATTGAGAATAGAAGCTGATAGGAACTAGAAGCCGATGTCGAATCTCCCACTTCCGCTCGCCGCGTTTCTCGCTGGCCTGATTTCATTTCTCTCACCCTGCGTCCTGCCCCTGGTTCCGGGATACGTTTCCATAATCTCGGGCGCGGGCCTTGATGAACTGAAAGCATCCCAAGGCAAGCTCAAGCGGCGCGTGATCGTAAACTCGCTGGTATTTGTTCTGGGCTTTTCTGTCGTCTTTATCGGCCTCGGGGCGGCCGCGACCGAGGTTGGCCAGGCCCTCGGACAGTACCGATCCCTGCTTTCTCGCGAAGCAGGTGTGTTGATCATCCTTTTCGGTTTGCATATGACGGGCCTGGTCACGATCAAGGCGCTTTACAGCGATGTCCGCCTGCACGGCGTCAAGGGAGACAGCACGTTGTGGGGCTCGTTCCTGGTTGGTTTTGCGTTCGCGTTCGGCTGGACGCCGTGTGTAGGCCCCGTTCTGTCCGTGGTTCTCGGATTTGCGGGCAGTCAGGCCTCAGTGGTGAAGGGCATCCTGTTACTGGCCACCTACTCGTTAGGGCTGGCAGTGCCTTTTATGTGCACGGCGCTGGGGATTGAACAATTCCTGAAGTTCTATGGCCGTTTCAAGCGGCACATGCACGTAACTGAAATCGTCAGCGGAGTCGTGCTGGTAACACTGGGAGAACTGCTCGTTTTCGATCGCTTCACCTGGATCTCAAATCAGCTTTCTTTCCTGGGTCGATTTGAGGCCTGGCTTGAGGGAGTTGTCACCCATAGCATCGCAATCTCAATCCTCGTCATCACGGTCGCAGTTGCGCTGGTGTTATACCTTCTTTATCGACTTTTTCGCCAGAGCCGAAATTCGGCAGCAATGCCAGCAACGCCGAATCCCGAGAAACTCCAAGTTTCCGCGGCCGAAGACGCGCACGATTCGGCCATCGCGCCAGTCGCCACTCAACCACCGGTCACCCAGGGCGGGCGCAATCCACTGGCTCTGGTTGTGGTGGCTGTAGTCGTTGCCGCCATGCTCTACCTGGGCATTCACATGGCTGGCCGACCGCGGCCGCATTTCACTGAGGCCACGCTCGCTCCCGACTTCACGCTGGAATCGCTCGACGGCAAGAGCGTGCGCCTTTCCGATTTGCGGGGGAAAGCGGTGCTGCTCAATTTCTGGGCGACGTGGTGCACTCCGTGCAAAATCGAAATGCCATGGTTCATCGAACTACAAAATCAGTACGGCGCGCAGGGCCTGCAGATTGTCGGCGTGGCCATGGACGACGCCAGCAAGGAAGACATCGCCAAGTTCGCTAAAGATATGGGCGTGAACTATCCCATCCTGATCGGCAAGGAAGCGGTCGGCGATCAGTATGGCGGCGTTCCGGCATTGCCGGAGACCTTCTTCATCGGCCGTGATGGAAAGATCGTGGATAAGATTCTGGGGCTGAGGGGCAAGGGCGACATCGTAGAGGACATCAAGAAGGCGCTCGACACGCAGCAGGACACACAACACGCGTCGGCCACCGGCGTCACGGTGGAGTCTCAGAACAAGCAATAGGGAACTCCACTCTCGCTTTAGTATTCTGAATTCGTCTCCTAATTGGTTGTTCGTAATTCGTAATTCTTAGGAATTTCATGACGCGCAGCTCAAACTCGCGAAAACAGAACTTCGGAATGCGGAGCCTTTCGGCCGCGTTGTGCGCCATGGTTTTGCTGACGCTTGCTGCGAGCGCGCAGAGCAAGGTTCCTGCGGTGGTGATCGCGCCGGTGCCGCTGGTCACGGCGCCGCGTGCTGCGCAGACTATGGTGAATCTGGATTTCCGCGTGCCGAGCGGCTATCACATCAATTCCAACACGCCCAAGTCGGAGTTTCTGATTCCGACAGCTTTGAAGATGGATTTGCCCACCGACATCATTCTGGGCAAAATTGAATATCCTGCGGGCGATGATTTGGCTTTTCCGTTTTCTCCCGAAGAAAAGTTGAACGTCTATACCGGAGACTTCAGGATCGTGGTGGCGGTGCATCCACTGCTCTCGGTGACGCCGGGGAAATACGTGATGCACGGCGTGCTTCGCTACCAGGCCTGCGACAATTCCGCCTGCTATCCTCCGAAGACGGTGCGCGTGGAGTTCGATGTGAAAGTGGTAAAAGAACCGGCCACGCAGCACGCCAATCCCGCGCAGAGCCCGCGCCAGCATAGCTAGCTGACAGCTATGAGCTAGAACCGGCCCACCTGTCCAGCGGTGCGGTGAGCACCGCGATGCGATCGTCTTTTGTGGGGCCAAAGCATCTCTGTATAGCCATCAGCATGACAGCCGTATGGTGACAAGGCTCTGCCAGAGATGCCGATCATCGAGCTAGAGATGGACCGGCTAACGCTCCGAGTGGAGGTCGCGCTCTGGGCTTTGTTTTTGGGAGACGAGTCGCAGCCTGGACCTAATCGGCGTGTGGCGTCGCGCTAGCGAGCGCGAGAATTGTTCCGGCAAACAGCAGTGTGTCGAAGAAGTAATTGAGCCCCTCGACTTTGACCGCGGTGCTCGGGTCCAATAACGACGCGATCAGGATCGGGCCATAGATGAACACGACCAGCAGCACAATCCAGGTACCGAGATAAGTGGCCGCCATCCGCGTTTTCTTCGCCAGCAGAATGGCTGCTCCGCCAGCCACGAGAATCGCAGCCGTCAGATAGCCGATCAGCGGGCGCGCCGGAATCCACTCGGACATTAATTTTTCGAGCGGGATGCCTGGCATTCCCAGCGGGTGCAGAAAAGTCTCCACCCCATAAAATATGGCGGCGATCCCGGCCAATACCCGGCCCGTGGCGACAAAAAATGCGGGCGCGGCGGGATTGCTTTCGCGACCTGGCTCGCGCATGGCTGTCCCTGCGAGAATCCAACCGCCGCCACCGAACGCCAGTTCGCGGAGGAGCAGTGTCCATCCGAAGCGGTCTCCGGGTTTGGCGAGAGCTCCCGGGATGTCCATCATCGCCACAAAAAGAAACATCATGATGCCGAACAGCAGGCCGGACCAGCGCACCTGAATTTTTGTGGCAATGCTCAAGGACGCGGCGAGCAAGGCAAAGCCTACGAAGTAGGCCCAGAACAAATGCCACGGCACATACGAAGGCACGCCTTGTTGGATAAATTCCGCGGCCGAGAGATGCTCCGCGCCGAACACCGCCAAGGGGAGCGCGAAACACAAGTTGCTCAACACGACGACCTTGTCTAGGCCGCTGGCGCGGGCGATCTCGGTCTTGGCAGCCCACAGCGCAATCAGAAAAAGGAGGATGGCGGCCACGGACATCGAAGCCGCGGTGCGAGAGAATTCCAAAAATAAAGCGAGAATGGTTGGGTGCATGGGGATGTCCGGCGGAAACTCGCGTCATGCGCGCGGGCAGTTTCTCCCGGGCGATGCTGCGCCGCAGATTGTACTACCGAAGTGCAGCTGAAGATATTTGCTTGTGATGGGCGGCTGCGGAGCACTGACGAGCATCCGGATTTCGAATGTCGGACGACACTTCCTGGCCGGCTGAATCTACATCGGCGGCTTGATGTTGCCGTATTCGTAGCGCGCGGAACTGACTCTCTTGCCCGCGCTGCCCCCAACATCAATCACCGTCTCCTGGCGCAGAGGCAACCCGCTCGCCTTCGAAATCCAGACCTGAGTGTCGACCTTACCCGAGGGCGTCTCTTCGTGCGAGCTGTATACCGCCGCCATTTCGCTGGACACCGCCTCATCCTTCACATAGCGGCAGATCGGCGTGCTGTTCTTATGGTTCTTCTTCAACTGATCCATTTCCTTCCTGCTGCCGCTGTTTTCCCATTTGCCCTGGTTCTTATAATAGATATTTCCGGCGGCATAGATCATCTCTACGGTTAGGGGATGGCCCCCAGCGTTCGTAGTGGTGTAGACGTGGGCGTCGACGTTGCCGAGCTTGCTCTCAGCGTCCAGAATCACTTTGCAGTCAACCTGGGCGGCGCCGGGCGACACTGCGATCAGAAAAAATACGATGGCAAAGCCGACCATGGTGGACCCAGGCGCGAGGTAGAGCAATTTCGTCGGCCAAGTTTTCATGGGCTGAATCCTCGCGCACATAGTAACGCACTTCTGCGGAAAAGCTGAGCCGGTTCCGAAACAGCGACGTTAGCTTTTGACGCCTTGCTTCTTCTCCGCTCGCGCCCACGCATCTTTCAGCGCCACCGTGCGGTTGAACACCGGCTTCCCGGGCGCGGAGTCAGGATCGGCACAGAAATATCCCAGGCGTTCGAATTGATAACGCGCTCCGGCCGTGGGGTTCGCCAGAGACGGTTCCACTTTCGCGTCGGCGATGATCTCGAGCGAGTTCGGATTGAGATTGTCGAGCACATCTTTTCCCAATTCCACGTCGCTGGGGTCTTCTCTGTTGAACAGGTTTTCGTAGATTCTGGCCTCGGCGTCGACCGCGTGCGCGGCTGAGACCCAGTGGATGGTCGACTTCACCTTTCGCCCGTCAGGAGAATTTCCGCCTTTGCTTGCGGGGTCGTAGGTGCAGTGCACTTCGATGACTTCGCCTTTTTCGTTCTTCACCACGCTGGTGCAAGTCACGAAATAGCCATAGCGCAGGCGAACTTCGCGTCCCGGCGAAAGGCGGAAATATTTTGGTGGCGGTACTTCGCGAAAGTCGTCCTGCTCGATGTAGAGCACGCGGGCGAACGGAATTTTGCGCGAGCCTGCGCTCTCGTCCTCGGGATTGTTCACTGCGTCCATCTCGTCGACCTGATATTCCGGATAATTATCGATCACGACCTTCAGCGGACGCAGCACGGCCATCACGCGGGGGGCGCGCTTGTTCAGGTCTTCGCGAACGAAGTGTTCGAGCATGGCCAGCTCGATCGAGCCCGTAGTCTTCGAGACTCCGATCGACGCGCAAAAATTCCGGATCGCTTCCGGCGTGTAGCCGCGGCGGCGGAGGCCACTCAGCGTAGGCATGCGCGGATCGTCCCAACCGCGCACACGGCCTTCCTGCACCAGTTGCAGCAGCTTGCGCTTGCTCAACAGCGTGTACGTGAGATTCAGGCGGTCGAATTCGATCTGCTGGGAAGGAAAAATCCCCAGCTGCTGGATGAACCAGTTGTAGAGCGGGCGATGATCCTCGAACTCCAGCGTGCACATGGAGTGCGTAACTTTTTCAAGCGAATCCGACTGCCCATGTGCGTAGTCGTACATGGGATAAATGCACCACTTGCTGCCGGTGCGGTGATGATGTGCATGCAGGATGCGGTACATCACGGGATCGCGCATATTCAGGTTCGGCGAGGCCATGTCGATCTTGGCGCGCAGCACGCGTGATCCGTCGGGGAACTCGCCGGCGCGCATGCGCTCAAGCAGGTGTAGGCTCTCCTCCATCGAGCGATCCCGATAAGGGCTATCTTTCCCAGGTTCGGTCAATGTGCCGCGATACTGGCGAATTTCATCGGCCGACAAATCGTCGACATAAGCTTTGCCGGCTTTGATCAGCTTGATCGCCCACTCGTAGAGCTGATCGAAATAATCCGACGCGTAGAAAAGACCATCCCATTGAAAGCCAAGCCACTGGACATCAGCCTTGATCGACTCCACGTATTCCGTTTCTTCTTTTGCGGGATTGGTGTCGTCAAAGCGGAGATTCGTATGTCCGCTGAACTCGGCGGCGAGTCCGAAATCGAGGCAGATGGCCTTGGCGTGACCAATGTGCAGATAGCCGTTGGGTTCGGGAGGGAAGCGGGTTTGCACCCGGCCTGCATATTTATTCGTCTTCAGGTCGTCGAGAATAATGTCGCGTATAAAGTTGGAGGGGCGAGACTCGGGCGCGGCGCCGGGCTCCGGTTTCGCGTCGGGAGTATTCATGGTTTGATCTTATCGCAAGCGCAGGTGTGGAGCGGGCACCCCTGCCCGCTTGCTTTGTGGTGCTCCAGGCAAGCGGGCAAGAGTGCCCGCCCCACACCACCTAGCCTGCTGCGTTTACCGCGCGCTGAGAGACGCGGAGGGTTGCGCGACAGAGGTCCGCTTGCGCAGATATCGCAGGAAGGCCCAGGTCTGCGCGATTATGGCAATGCTGACTCCCAGCCACGCGAACACCACACTGGCGAGAATGGAGAGATTCACGATTCCGGCGAGCTGAAAGTATTTTGGCGAATTCCGCACCGCATCCTGTAACACCACGAACGCGTAAGCACTGGGCACTCCGTGAATGGCGTCGATCATGTAATTCAGCACGATCAGCGTAAGGACAGAGCTCAGCAGCTGGCTCAACGGCGGAAACCACGCCCATTGCGGCCGTGCCAGCGTGACCGCCGAGCGCAGCAACCCGGCAAGGCCGAGCAAAACAATCGGCAGGTAGAAGGCGTGCAGCATCGGCCCTGCCTTCAGAAACGCCGCTGCCGGACCGAGAATTAACACCGGGTATTTCGGCAGGAGGAGCAGCCAGATGAGGCCGAACCATCCAAATCCGAGCTCGCAGACTGCTTTCAACCGAGATGGTTTGCGCTCTTCCTTGCGAACCGGAGGCAGCTTCAGTGGGTCCCATTTGATCTCGGCTCCAAGGTGTGCGCTGGTGCGCTCGATGATGACGAAGATCAGCGTGACGATGCCTGCAGCCAGGAACAATCCGAACCAGAGGTTGGCGAGGGTGCTTGCCAGTGCCGCTCCCCACTCCCCGCCGCTATAGGCCAGGTTCACCGGCCCGACGATGAAGACGAACACGGGAACCAGAATCCACAGAAGGACCATCTTCAAGACAAAGGCGTAGATGGGAAACAAAGCGGGCCCAATCAGATGCCGCTGCGGTCCGATCCGGCCGGCGACCATCATCGGGCTGCCGCAGCGCTTCAGGATCGCCGCCATCTCGGCTTTGTCGAGCGGGCGGCCGAGTTCCGTTTCCTTATCCTCGAACTGGGAACGCAGATCCTCGCCTAGTTCCGCGATCAGATCGTCCTGCCGGTGAGTTCCAGGCAGCCAGAAGCGGACGGCCTGCAGGTAGCGATCAATCAGTTCCGTTGAGTTGCCGGACAAGTCATTCCCTGATGAATCTGGGCTGGATGTTGTGCGCATAGTGATGCCTCTTGACTTATGCCTGTTGAAGAATTTTGTTCAGTGACGCGTTGATGCTCTCCCACTCCGCGAGCAATTGCGTAAGGATCAACTCCCCGGCTGGTGACAGCCGGTAGAACCGCTTGTTGCGCTTGTCCTGTTCGCGCCATTGGCTCACCAGCAGCCCCTGAGTCTCAAGACGCCGCAGCAAGGGGTAGAGCGTGCCTTCGTCGATGGCCAGGCCGTCGTCGGCCAGCGCCTTGCGCAGCGTGTAGCCATACTGTTCGCTGCGAAGCTGGGCCAGCACTGCGACAATCAGGCAACCCCGGCGCAGCTCCATCTTCAAGTTTTCGAGGATTTCTGGGCCGCCTGTTGTACCGTTCGCCATATAGTATGTGGCATACACTATGTACGACACAGTATAGATTGTCAAGGACTTTTTCAGCGATTCTTTGACGTCCAGCGGTGATCGCTTAGCCTCGGGCTTCAGACGCCCGCCGATACAACTTGTCCGGGCGCAGCGACGGGTGCTGGGACCATTGCATCCCGTTCGGCGAGGCGCTTGCGATAGCGCACATGCCGCCAGCGCGTCATCTCGACCAGCGGCTTCCACACGGGGTTCACCAGGTCGTGTTTGATCAGGAGGTGCCAGAAGCGGTTCGAACGTTTGTAGAGGTAAGACATGGCGAGGTAGAGCGGCACGGCCTGCAAATCTCTCCACGTTTCGACTCTGGGTCGCCGGCGCCAGATGGAGGCGTGCGAAAACAAGCGCTGGTAGATCCACGCGTAACCCTGTTCGAGTTCTTCGGGCGTCATATGCTTCGGTTGGAAGACGGCGTGGCCGGTGTCGTAGAGCGTCCAGTCGCGATGCAGGATTCGGCCTTGTGCTGCCATCTGTTGAAACAGCGGGGTCGCAGGATACGGCGTGAGGATGTGAAACGTGGCGCATTCGAGGCGATTCTCTTCGATCCACTCCGCGGTGCGGGCGAAAACATCTTTGCGGTCATGGTCGAAGCCGAGGACGAACGATCCATTCACCTGAATGCCGTAATCGTGCAGGATGCGGACGCGCCGCGCGTAGTCGGAAGTCTTTGGAGTTTTCTTGTGAGCATCGGCCAAGTTGTTGTCGGAGAGGGATTCAAAGCCAACGAAGACGCCCGTGCATCCCGCCAGCGCCATGTGGCGAATCAGGCTGGGATCGTCGGTGACGTCGATGGTGACGGCGGCGCTCCAGATCTTGTTGATCGGGCGCAGCGCCGCGCACAGTGCATGCAGATAGTCGCGACGCGAACCCAGGTTGTTGTCGATGAAGACCGCATAAGGCTGATCATCCGCCTGAAACTCGGCGACCACTTGTTCTGGATGGCGCATGCGATACGGCATGCGCAGGCCGTCCGTGGCGAGATAGCAGAAGCCGCAGCGGTTGTGGCATCCGCGCGTGGCAATCAGGCTGGTGGTGGTGAGAAAGCTGTGACGCGGAAGAATCGAACGGCGCGGGGACGGATCGTCGCAGTAGTCGTTTTCGTAGGTTGCTGCGTAGCGTGGCTGCAGAGAATTATTTTCGATGTCTCGCAAGATGCGGGGCCAGAGTTGTACGCCGTCGCCTAGCGCCAGCGCGTCCGCATGCGGCGCGCATTCGTCGGGACAGGACAACACGTGCAGCCCGCCGAAGATAACTTTCGCACCGCGCGCGCGATACCAGTCAGCCAGCTCGTAAGCCCGGCGCGCAAACGTGAGATGGACCGTGATTCCCACGACTTGGGGCATGGGATGAAACGGCGGACAGCCATTGAGCAGGTTTTCATCCCAGTACTCGACTCGCCAGTGCGCAGGCGTGGTCGCGGCAAAGCTGGTCAGCGCCAGAGTGGGCGTGAGCACGTGCTTGCCGAAGCTGGCATTCGCGTCTTTGGCGTAGAACGGATTAATCAGCAATGCGTAGTGCGGCTCGATTCCGTTTGCGGGCTCCTCGGGATCGAGAGCCGGAACGGTCGTCATTTCCGGAGGGATCCAGCGCTTCTTGACGAAGTGCAGGAAGGGTTCGTCGGGTGCGATCATGTCCGTACTTTACGATACAAAGTACATCGCGTCAACAAGTGTTTCGCCCCCTTCCAGCTTCCTGCGCAAATCTGTAGTAAGATCGGCCGGCTTAATGCCTTTGTTCTGCTACTTTGCGGGAGGTCTTGCCATGAAGTTTCTGACCCGCTCGATCCTGATCCTTCTGGCCCTCTACGGCCTGGTGTTTGCATTGGGCAATGCCTACCTTGTACGCGTCGGCGTCCCTTTGTGGGGCGAGATGGCTTTCGCGGTGATCCTGATCGGCGTTCAATACTTGATCGGGCCGATGCTCATAGAGTGGCTGCTCGACATCAGTTGGGATGATCTCGATCCGGTGCTTCCGGCGCGCAATCGCGAATTCGTCGAGAGATTGTGCGCGCAGAGGAGCATCAAGGCGCCTCGAATTGGCCTGATCCTGAGCGGAACGCCCAATGCATTTTCCTTTGGCCATACCCCGGGCGATGCCCGCGTGGTTGTGACGAGCGGTCTGCTCGATGTGCTGACCGAGAGCGAGGCCAACGCTGTGCTGGCGCACGAGATTGGCCACGTCGAGCATTGGGATTTCGCGGTGATGACGTTCGCTTCGCTGGCGCCGCTGCTCCTGTACCAAATCTACGTTGCCGCCCGCAATATCGATAACTTCCGCGCCCTCGCGTATGGCGCATACGTTTGCTACTGGGTCGGTCAGTTTGTTGTGTTGTTGCTGAACCGCACGCGCGAGTATTTTGCTGACCATTACGCTGCCGAGGTCACCAACTCGCCCGACGACCTGTCGTCTGCCCTGATCAAGATTGCCTACGGAATGGTAAGGGCCGATGGGGCGCACAAAGAGGCAATGCTGCATAAAACCGCCGACAAGGGCGAGCTGCGACGGCGCGAAAGAATTTCCGGATCGCTGGCCCTGATGGGAATTTCCAACCTACGATCGGGCAGCGCCCTTGCGCTTTCCGGCAGCGACCCCGCCAGCGCATCGGCTGTGATGCGATGGGATCTGGTGAATCCCTGGGCACGATTCTATGAGTTGAATTCCACGCATCCGTTGACTGCGTTGCGAGTGCGCGCATTGAACGAGCAGGCAGGCGAGATGCACCAAACCATACGTTTCCCCCTGCCCGCGGACCAACGCATCCGCTGGGAGCGTTTCCCGCTCGAGCTACTGTTCTGGGGCTTGCCGCTAATCAGCCTTGGCGCGCTGGCAGTGGTGCGATGGGTACCGGAGTGGATCTCATTTTTCGGAATCGCGATTCCGCCGGGGACGCAACCGATGCTACTGATTGTGAGCGGGATCGCCTGGATGATGCGCGTGGCGTTTCGCTATCGGGGGGAGTTTCAGGATGCTACCGTCGGCCAGCTGCTCGAAGATATGGAGGTTTCGCAGATGCGTCCGCGGGCCGTCCGTTTGAAAGGCCAGATCGTGGGACGTGGAGTGCCGGGCGCATTTTGGAGCCCGGACCTGGTGCTACGCGACCCCTCCGGAATTATTTTCGTGCTCTATCGACAGTCGATTCCCTTCGCCCGCTTCGTGTTCGCGATTTCTTCCGCCGACAGTTACATCGGTCAGCACGTAGAAGTCGAAGGATGGTTTCGTCGCGGCTTGTCTCCCTACGTCGAGATGTCACGAGTCGCCGGCGAGAACGGATCAAAGAGCAGGTCGTATTCCCGCTGGATCCAGTGCGCCATCTCGGCCGTTGTTGTGGTCGCGGGGTGGCTCTGGTTGAAGGGCTAGGAAGTCCTTCTGCAAAGCCCCAGCTCTGCAATTCTCTCCAAGGTCGAGAACAGACACCGAGTCTGTTCCAGACCGGCCAGCCAACGGCCTTGTCGCAAAGGCCGAAGCTTACTCGGCGTTTTTCAATCTCTTATCCCATCGTGAGCACGACTCGGAACCGTGCTTTGCCGCTGATCATCTGCTGGTAGGCATCGGCGGCTTTGTCGAGCGGATATTTTTCGATCATGGGGCGGACCCCGGTGAGAGAACTGAAGCGGAGCGTGTCTTCGGAATCTTTGCCGGTACCGGAGGCCCATCCCTGGAGAGCCTTGCGGCCGCCGATAAGTTGGATCGGTGTGACCGTGAGCGAATCAAAAGCCGCACCCACCACCAGAAGCGTGCCATTGACGGCAAGACCATCCACGAGAGAGGAAATCGATTTTGAATCGGGCGCGGTCGCCAGAATTACCTGCGCTCCACCCAGTTTTTGCAGCGCTTCGGCGGGAGCGCCGGCGCTGGTGTCAATATATTCGTGAGCGCCCAGCTTCGTGGCCAGCGGTTTCTTGTCGGCGCCGCGGCCGATGGCGATGGTGCGAAAGCCCATCTGGCGGGCATATTGAATTCCGAGATGGCCCAGGCCGCCGATGCCCTGCACCGCGACCAGATCGCCGCCGCGCGCCTGCGAGTTGCGCAGCGCGTTATACACGGTGATTCCCGCGCACAGCAACGGCGCGGCTTCGGCGGCGGGTAGATCGTCGGGCATGGCGGCGACCGCTTCGGCGGGCGCGACCATGTATTCCTGATAGCCGCCGTCGAATGAAATGGCGGTGATTTTCGCGTTCTGGCAGTTAACGAAATCTCCGCGGCGGCAGGGATCGCACTGGAAGCAGTGACCGCCATGCCATCCCAGGCCGACCCGCTCCCCGGGCTTCCAGAGCGTGACGTCGGCGCCGAGTGCGTCGATGCGTCCGGCAATCTCGTGGCCGGGCACGCGCGGATACTGAATGCCGGGCCAGTATCCCTCTTTCACCAGCGCATCGCTGTGGCAGATGCCGCAGGCCTCAACTTTAATGCGCACCTGCCCGCGGCCGGGCTGCGGAATGGGACGCTCGACGACTTCAAAATTTCCACCGGCCTTGCTGATTTGGACGGCTTTCATGGAAGACCCCTTTCGCTCTCTGGCTTATAAATTTGTCGGTTGGGCGGCGCTTGATGAATAGACTTGCTAGGCCGTTGAAAAATTCCACGTGCTAATAGATTAGAGACTGGGTGCCGGGATGCAACAAACTCTGCGGGGACATATTTGGCGACGGCAACCCCATTCACCAGTAGGGACGCTAAGGTGCAAGAAGGAAGCCCTCTGGGTGTTCCGGCTTATTGCCCGGATTTTTGGATCGCCTGTTCGATTCGCTGGAGCGTAACTTCCTTGCCCAGAACTTCCAGGGTTTCGAACAGCGGAGGGGCGTTCTTGCGGCCGCAGACGGCTACGCGGATGGGCTGGAACATCTGTCCGGCTTTCACGCCCAGCTCCTGGGCGGCGGCGCGGAGGGACTGATCCAGCGGGTCGTGCTTGAATTCGACGGTTGGCAATACTTCCTTCGCGCGCTTCAGAACTTTCAGCGCCATCGCCGCGTCTCCTTTTTGCGGGACTAGTTCGGCGGGGTCGTAGGGCGGGAGTTGGTCGACGAAGAAGAAGTCGGCAGCCGTGAGCACTTCGCGGAGCAGTTTGATGCGCTCGCGGATCAACGGCGTGATGCGCAGCATTTTTTCTGGCGGGATGTTGAATCCGGCGTCGTGCACGATTGGCAGCAGGCGGGCGCTCAGGTCTTCGACGGGCAGGCCGCGGATCTGTTCTGCGTTGAGCCACACCGCTTTCGGATCGAACCTGTCTTCTGGAGTTGCGGCCGGCTCTTTGAAGTTCACCACCGCGTTCGAGCGGTTGATGCCTTCGAGCGAAAAAGCGTCCACGAGTTCCTCGAGCGACATATTCTCGCGGTCGTTTTTTGGCGACCAACCGAGCAGGCAGAGGAAGTTGATGAACGCTTCCGGAAGAAATCCGTCGTCGCGGTAGGTGGTGACGCTGACGACCGAACCGTGCCGGCGCTTGGAAAGCTTGGTGCCGTCCGGAGCCACCAGCAGCGGAAGATGTGCGAACTGCGGCGGGGTTACCCCTGCGGCTTCGAAAATCAGGACGTGTTTGAAGGTATTGGTCAGATGGTCCTGGCCGCGGATGATGTGGGTGATGCGCAGGTCGGCATCGTCGGCACACGAAGCTAGGTGATAGGTGGGCATGCCGTCCGAACGCAGCAGCGCAAAGTCTTCGATGTCGGCGGCTGATTTTGCCTGCTCACCGTAGACTGCGTCGGTGAAGTGAACTGGCAGAGCAGTTTCGTGGGGCACGCGAAAGCGCAGCGCAAACGGTTCTCCCGCGGCGGCGCGGCGGTCGCTTTCGGCGCGCGAAAGCTCGCGCATCCCGGCATTGCACAGCCACGTCCCCTGCACACCCGATCGTTCGCTATCCCCGGTGTGGGCGGGAGTGAAATCGCGGTAGGCAAGGCCTTTCTCGAAGATCGCTTCGGCGGTCTGCCGGTGAAGCGCGCCGCGTTCCGATTGCTTGTATTGCTCGTCCCAGCTCAGATCGAGCCACTTGAGGCCTTCGAAAATTGAGTGGACCGAGGCGTCGGTGTTGCGCTCTACGTCGGTATCGTCGAGGCGCAGGATCATGGTTCCGGCGTTGTGACGGGCGTATAACCAGTTGAAAATAAAAGTCCTTGCGCTGCCCACATGAAGAAAACCGGTGGGCGAGGGGGCGAAGCGCACGCGCGGCTTCAAATTGGTGGCATGGTGCGGCGATGCGCCGTCCGGCAAAGGGTTGCTTGATGGGTGAGTCATTCGGAATCTATTGCGATGTTACGGGCGGTGGAAAACTATCGTCAAGCAGGGAGCCTCGGGCCACCTTGCTTGGATCCAACACGTTACAGGAATTAGCAGGTTTGTTCGACTGTACTTAAATCCTGTTGTATCGGGACGCGACGTATGAAAACATGGAGTTTGCCGTTTCCCCCCGAAGATGTCTGGGAGAGTCTTTCCTTGGGACCCCAACCTCGGAAGTCTTCCCTCAGGAGTATTCGTCGGCCTCATGGATAATCTTGTCATTCCCGCAGTTGTGATCCCGGGTTTCGTCTCGGTGTTGCTGTTTCTCGTTTTCACCTACCTGTACGAACAAAGCCGGCAGGCATATTTCCGCGCCTGGCAGATGGCGTGGGCGGCCTACTCGCTGCACTACGTTCTGGATGCGTTTTCTTTTTATCGCACATCGCCGCCGGCGTTTCTTGCGAGCTCACTGTTCCTGGTTGTGATGGCGCTTTGTATTTTCGTTTCTACGCGGCTGATGCGCGGCCCTTACCGCTTCCGCTGGTATGACGCAGCGTTGGGCGCCGCAGGAGTGATTCTGGTCGGGATCAACTTCAGAGGACACATTATTGGCGGGGTTTTTGTTCCCGATGCTCAGCCCGCAATCCGGCTCGGGGTGGGAATGGGGCTCGTCCTGCTTTATTGCTCCGCCGTGTTTTACGTGAACGGGCACAGGCGCGGGTCGCTGGCGTTCAAGGTGCTGGGACTGGCTTTGGCTTTGTGGGCGGCCCTGATGGGCATTGGCCAGCTGCATAGTCCCTGGGGTGAAACGCTGGGCAGCGCCAGCCGCTTGCTGGGCCCGGTCCCGCAGATGCTGCTCGGCATCGCGATGGTGATGGTGCTGTTCGAAAACCAGCGCAACTCACTGCAGGAAAATACCCTGGCCCTGTCGACGCTGGGAGCCGATCCGCGCCGCTTGCTGGCGGCGGGCGACCTGACGCCGAGTATGCAAGCGGCCCTTGATCGCCTGGTGAGCGCGCTCTCCATGCCGCGCGCGGCCATCTGCATTGCGGAACGCTGGCGCGGACTGTTGCCCTCGGTGCAACATGGCTTCTCCGCAGAATTCCTGCGCGAGATCGAGACCAGCGGCGCCGCCGATTACATTTGCCAGGTCGCGTACCGGCAGAGCGGGATTTTCACCGTCTACGACCTCGAGCACATGAACGAGCCGCTGCTCGCCGGTCCGGTGGGAACGTTCGCGGATTTCAAACGGGTTTTCACGCAGGGCGGGATTCGCAACCTGACCGCCGTCAGCTTGCAGACCCGGGAGCACAATTTCGGCGTGATTGTGTTTCCGCATGCGGAGCGCGAAGGGTTCGGCGCCTCCGGTCCGCGCCTGATGGTGGGGCTGGCGCTGCAGCTAGCTCTTACGCTGGAAAACTACGTGGTTACTCACGATGCCCACCGCCGCACCCAGGAGTACGAACTGCTCACTGAGATTGGGCAAGCCATCAGTTCGCGTCTCGACCAGGACGAGATTCTGCGCACCATCCAGATTGAGCTGGGGCAGATCTTTGATACCAGCAATTTTTACATCGCTTTTCAGGAAGGCGACCGCATTAACTTCGAACTGGAAGTGGAAAGCCATCGCGTGTGCCCCAAACGGTCACGAAAACTGGAGAATGCGTTCACCGAATATGTGATCCACAGCGGGCAGCCGCTGATGGTCCGCGCAGATCTAGAGACGGTTCGCTCGCGCCTGGGAGTGACTCACGTTCCGCAGCATCCGGCGAAATGCCTGATAGCGGCGCCAGTTTTTCTCGGAAACAAACCGGCGGGAGTGATGGTCGCGATGAACCGCGAACGGGAAAACGCCTTTGAGCAACGCGATCTCGACGTGCTGATGACGGCGGCGGGCCAGGTTTCGGTCGCAGTAGAGAATGCTCGCTTGTTTGCCGAAGAACAGCGGCGTTCCCGGCAGTTGGCATTTCTCAACAACGTGTCGCGCACGGCGATTTCGAGCGAAGATCCCGTCCACATGCTGGGACAGATCGCCAGCGAGATACAGAAAAATTTCAGCTTCGATCACATCGGCATCGGGCTGCTCGACTACGGCACCAAAGAAATCGAAATCAAGGCCGAGGCTGGCGTCACCACCAACGCCATGGGCCAGCGTATCCCACTGGGCACCGGCATCCTGGGACGCGTGGCGCGCACCGGCGAGCGGGCACTGGTGCAGAATGCGAGCCAGGGCCAGCTTTCGGGAATTCTGCCCGACGCCCGCGCGGTGCTTTGCATCCCGATTACCTACGGCGAAAATCTGCTGGGGGCGCTCAACATCGAAAGCCGGAACGAATATGCCTTCGCGCCGCAGGACGTGCTGATTCTCAACACTCTGGCTGACCTGCTCGCCACTGCCCTGCATAACGCTTTCGTGTTCCAGAAGCTGCAACAGCAATCCATTACCGACGGCCTGACTGGAATCAAGACTCGCCGCTTCTTCTGGGAAGCGCTCTCGGCCGAGTGGAAGCGCGCTTCGCGATCGGGACGTCCGTTCTCGGTGGTACTCATCGATCTCGATAAGTTCAAGGAAGTGAATGACACCATGGGACACTTCGAGGGCGACCTGGTGCTGGCCCGGCTGGGCCGATTGCTGGAGCAAAAGTCCCGCCAGCAAAACGTGGTGGCCCGTTACGGAGGCGACGAATTTATTGTTCTGATGCCGGAGACTGGTCCCGATCAGGCCATCGTTCTTGCGGAACGTTTGCGGCAGTGGATTGCCGGGGACCCCATGCTGAACGAACACAAAATCACCGGCAGCTTCGGAGTCGCCAGTTTCCCCATGCACGGCTTTTCGATCGAAGACATTATTCGCGTGGCCGATGCCGGCATGTATGTTTCGAAGCGCTCGGGTGGAAATCGCGTGTCCACGGCGGAAGAGTTCGCCGAGGGCCAGGATTTTGCCCGGCAGCGACAGCAGATTTCCGCCTACATCGAAGGTTTTCTGCAGCGCGAGCACACTGAGTTTGAGCACGTCGAAGAGCTGACTACGACGTTGCGTAAACTCTGCGGCGGAGATCAGGAGACCAACCTGGCGTTGCTCCGCGAGTCAATCGAGATTCTGAGCCGCGCCGTGGAATCGCGCGAGCTGCGCACCGCCGGTCACGGCGACCTGGTGGCTCGTTACACCGAAATCATCGCGCGCGCGCTGCGCCTGCCGGCGGAAGAAACCGCCGACCTGGTCTATGCTGCGCGGGTGCACGACGTGGGCAAAATCTTCGTGGCCGAGCGCATCCTGAACAAGCCCGGCCCGCTTTCCGATGACGAGTTCACCAAAGTCAGGAGGCACGCTCAGGTGGGTGCCCAGATTGTCGGCATGCTTCCGCGCAGCGAAAACATGTGCTCCGCGATTGCGCACCACCACCAGCGCTTCGACGGATCCGGCTATCCCGATGGCCTGATCGGGGAAGAGATTCCGGTATGGGCGCGCATCCTCGGCCTCACCGACGCCTACGCCAACATGCTGACCGAGCAGTCCATCTCGGCCGCCCGAACTTCGGACCAGGCGCTCGATGAATTGGCCAAGATGAGCGGGACTCGATTTGACGGCATGCTGGTGCGGCTGCTCCTGCGCGAACTGAAGTCGGAGCGGATGTCGTTCCCAAACATGTAGCGCCGGCATCTCTCGGGCAGGCCCTCGCCGGCTGGCCCGAGGGCGTCCCGCTCCCGGGACGGAGGCGCTACTCAGAACTCCCCACTTGCAACTGGAAACCGGAAACTGGACACTAGCTGCCATGTCCATTCCTCTTTCTATGTCTGGCAAGGTGGCTCTCATCTCAGGTGGGTCGCGCGGTATCGGAGCGGCGACCGTGCGGATGTTCGCAGCCGCCGGCGCGAAGGTTGTGTTCAGCTATCAGAAGGCGCGTTCTCAGGCCGAGGCGCTGGCTCGGGAATGTGGAGGGGCGAATTGCCATCCTGTCGCATGCAATCTGAATAGTCCCGAGGCAGCCCGCGCTTTGGTTGCTGCAACCGTCAAACATTTCGGCCGGCTCGACATTCTTGTCGCCAACCATGGCGTCTGGCCTCCGGAGGATGTCGCCATCGAGCGCATGACCGATGAACAGTGGGGCTCCACAATGGCCATCAATCTGGATGCGGTTTTTGGGCTGGTGAAATATGGCGTCGCGCAGATGAAGTCACAACCGCGGAACGGCGTTGCCGGTCACATTGTGCTGATCAGTTCCACCAGCGGACAGCGGGGAGAAGCTTTCCATTGCGACTATTCCGCGACTAAAGGCGCGCTGATCAGCATGACGAAGACCCTTTCAACGGAACTGGCGTCGGCCGGCATTTACGTGAATTGCGTGGCGCCGGGATGGGTTGACACCGACATGTCGAAGCCTGCCCTCGACGATCCGAAGGTTGGCGAAGAGATTCGCCGCACGATTCCGCTGGGTCGCGCCGGACGGCCGGAGGAGATTGCTGCTCCAGTGCTGTTTCTGTGCACCGAGTATGCCGGGTTCATCACCGGAGAAGTCTTCAACGTGAATGGAGGCGCGGTTCTGGCGGGGTAGACCACGTCAGTGGGGTACGCGCGCGGGCTGAGCGCAATCGTTGAGCGCAATAACGAAGAACGCGACAAAAATGCTTCCCGGGCTCCGCCGGTGAGCCGGTTCGTGCATCCAAGAACTGAGGATATACGGGTAGTGGTGTGGCTCCCTAGATACAGCTTGTCATCCTGAGCGAAGCGAAGGATGACAAGCAGCGGCGCGAGGCGGTGCGTGATGGTGGCCGGCGGCGAAATGCCCCTCCTAAAACTGCACCATTGCCGATATTCGCGGCTGCGAGCGGGAATTCCACGCGAAACGCTACAATTCTCTTTGCAGGTACCGACCCCTTCAATCTGGATGAAACGGCTTCTTCCTATTTTGTTTATGCTGACCCCTGTTCCGGCGGTCGTCTTTTCGGCGAGCCCGGCTTGGGGCCAGGCGCCGGCTGGGGGAACTCCAGCCGCCGCGCAATCTTCTCCCGCCTCGAATCCGCCCGCGAATGCGTCGAGCTCAGCCCCAGCGGGCACGCAAGGTCCGGATATCCCCATGGACCAGGAGAATGCGCGGAAGGCGAAGGATCTGCTGAATCAGGCGATCCAGGCGTTGGGCGGACAGGCTTACCTCAACATTCACGACAGGGAGATGCAGGGGCGCGGCTACAACTTCTATCATGGCCGCACCACCAGCACGGGTGTTCTGTTCTGGAGCTTTTTCGAGTTCCCCGACAAGCAGCGCGACGAACTCAGCAAGGAACGCGACATTGCCGAGGTTTACGTCGGAAACAGGGGGTACGAAATCACCTACAAAGGCGTCCATCCCATGGACGAAAAAGATCTTACGCCCTACCTGCGGCGGCGTAGGTTCTCCTTGGACAACCTTCTGCGCACCTGGATCAACGATCCGAAAGTGGCGCTCTTTTATGAAGGCAACGCCATCGCCGCGGAAAAGCCCGCTCTCAAAGTAACGCTGATCAACGACAAGGATGAGGCGGTTAGTTTGTATGTCGATGCCGACACGCACCTTCCGCTGAAAAAGACATTCCGCTGGCGCGACCCGGTCGACAAGCAGCCAAATCTTGAGGAAGAAATCTACGATAACTATCGCCCGGTGCAAGGCATCATGACGCCTTTCAGCCTGACCCGGTATTTCAACGAAGATATGGCGGGCCAGCGCTTTCTCAGTGGGGCGACTTACAACCAGAATCTGGACCAAACCATGTTCGATCCTCATTCCGGATACGATCCCAACAAAGTCCCGAATAAACGGTCGTCCAAGCACTAACGGAATCGGGCGGTCGCGGTCCCGCTCGCCTCACGCGGTTAACTCATAGATCAGACAGGGCTTGCGCTCGTGCGCGGCAGATACCAATTTGGTTCCGATTCCGTAAACAGCCACGGAGTGTGGCTTTTTTACCACACACAGATTTCCTCGCCGGGCGGTAATCTAATGATTCAACGAAACATAACAGGTTTCTTATTTGACGCAGGAGCAGACAATCCGCACTGCCGTGGAGTGCACGGGCATTGGCCTGCACAGCGGCGCTCCGGTTTCCCTGCGCATGCTCCCGGCTTCACCCGCAACTGGTATTCGCTTTCGCCGCACCGATCTCGACGGTTTTGAAATCGAGGCCGTGGGCCTGAATGTAGCTCGCGTGAGCTACGCCACCAGCCTGATGAAAAAAGGCGTGTTCATTTCCACCACGGAGCACATTCTTTCCGCTTTCATCGGCATGGGCATCGACAATGCGATCGTGGAGCTGGATAACCTGGAGTTGCCCATCCTCGACGGCAGCGCTCGGCCGTTTGTGGAAATGATTCAGAAGGCGGGCATCCGCAAGCAGCGGCGGCCGCGCAAGTATCTGAGAATCAGGCGCGAACTGGAAATGCGCGAGGGCAACAAGTTTATTGCGGTGTACCCCGCCGAGACTTATTCCGTTTCCTATTCCATCAATTTTCCCCATCCGCTTATCGGTAAAGAAACCTTTCAAGTGGAACTGTCAAACGGCAACTACGTGCGGCACATTGCTGGGGCGCGCACGTTTGGGTCGCGCGAGGATGAGCGGGCGATGCGCAATATGGGCCTGATTCGGGGCGCATCCCGCGAGAACTGCATTGTCCTGACCAGGGACAGCGTGGAGAACGGACCGCTGCGTTTCGCCGACGAATTTGTGCGGCACAAGGTGCTCGATCTGGTGGGCGACCTGGCGTTGCTCGGGAAGCAGATTCTTGGCAAGGTGGTGGCCGACCGCGCTGGTCACGCCATGCACACAGCGCTGGTCTCGCGCATCCTGCGCGACAAGACGCTGTGGGAAGAAGTCACGCTTGATCAGGAAGAGGCCGCAAGCGTGCACGGGGCGGTGGCGCATGCCACGGCGGGGTCTGTTTTTTAGGTGCGACGCGTTGTGGAAGCAATTTCCGATTGTTGATTTTAGATTGCAGATGGAAAAACCTAGATTTTGACTTCAAGCTGAACTCTGCAATCGGCCGCGGCTCTCGATGCCGCCGGTTAGCGGGCAAGACCACACCACCCAAACCCCACAGGCCGAAACCTGCGCTGCTAGTCTGCGGGCTCGCAGTGGGACTGGTCTCGGTGGATGGACTCTTCTGGCTGTTGCTGTAGCAGCCGTTCCAGTTCGGCTTTCGTCTGGTGAATCAGAGCGGCGGCGAACTGGCGGGCGGACTCCTGGCGCTCGGCGGAAAGTTCCTTCACTCGCATGTCGAGCAGCGGCAGGTCTTGTTCAAACCAGCGCAGGGTTTTTTGTACGCGGGCAATGCGAAAGTCGTTGGTCAGCATGAGGATGGCTCTCCCGGGAACTTCTAGAGTGCCATGCTTATTAGGATGCGCAAGTCTCAAGGTGAATACCGGCGTAAACAGGCCGACGGCAGAAGTTAAAGATCAGAATGCAAGAGTGAAACCCGGTCTTAACTTCTGCACTTTGCCTTTAGCCGAGTGAGCTAAGACCACTGAAGGGAACTACTGCAGGTTTTCCGGCGCGGTCGTCAGACGATCTTTGGCCCCGGGGAATTCTTTTTCCATGCGGCCGTCGAGCCACTTTTCCAGCAGCTTTTGGGTAGTTTCGGCGATGCCGTGAAAGCGGAAGCCGGCGCGCCCTTTCAGGTCTGCCCAGGCCACTTCCGTCTCGACATCGATGCTCAATTTAATGTCTGGAATCACAAACTTCAGGCGTGGCGTGGCCCCTTTGGGCATGGCGTCACGCATGGTGAGTGCGATTCCGCCCTCGCTGATGTTGGTGCTCGTGGCCTTCAATTCCTTCTCGCCCAGGAAAACGCTGACCGCCATTTTCAGCGGCTGCCGGAAATAGCGGCGGCGCTCTTTCAGCATGAAATTCAACGCGGCGTGGAAACAGCGCGAGGCGTTCAGGTTGCTGATGGGCTTCTGCAGGACAAAGTTCGCGCCCATGCCAAAAGCATCCTGCGTGGTGGTTTTTTTCCCGTTGAGGATGGCGAAGGTGACGGAGTTCTTGTTACTGGGCGTCCCGCGCAGACCCTGCAGCACTTCCAGGCCGCCTGTCAGGTCGTCGCAATCCACGATGACAGCGTCGAATTTTTCGGAGACCAGAATATCCGCCGCGGCTCGAGCCTCCTGGCAGACTTCGACGTCGATCGACAGCTTTTCCAGTGTAGGCCGAATAACCCGGACCAGATCGGTATCCCGGCTCAAAAGAAAAGACTCCAACGTCATAAGCCAGATTCTAAAATCTGGTTCACCGACCCGAAAGTGACAAAGGTAACGGTCCGCAACTGGCCTGGAGGACAATTACCGGACCGGGAATCGGGGTGACATCGCTCCTTAAGATGGTAGTCTGACGGCGGCGCCAATCATGAGCACACTCGTTTATCTTTCGCTGGGAGCGAATGTTGGAGACTGCGCCCGTAACATTCGTGAGGCCATCACGCGCCTCGGGGCGTTGGGGCGGGTGGTTGCGGCTTCGTCGTTCTATGAAACCGAACCGGTGGAATTTACCGAGCAGGCATGGTTTCTGAATTGCACTGTGGCCCTCGAAACCGCGAAGACGCCGGCGCAGTTGATGGCGGCGCTGCTCACGATTGAGCAGGAGATGGGACGGCAACGGACCCAGGAAAAAGGACCGCGCAGCATTGACATTGACATTCTGCTTTTCGGCGACACGGTGGTGGATTCGCCGGAGCTGACCATTCCACATCCCGCGATGCAGCAACGCCGATTCGTGCTCGAGCCCCTGGCCGAGATCGCGCCTGAGGCGCGGCATCCGGTGTTGGGCACGACTGTCCGCGAATTGCTGGATGTGCTGTGGGTGGGGCAGACCGTGAGGAAAATTCCGATCCGGGCCACGGATTGAACCCTCGAACTTCGATGCTGCCCGCCGCCACCTTTGCGGGTCGGACCCGGAAAGCCGCAGGGAAAATCCCCACTTCAAAGGACGCGAGAAATAGGGCACTCGGGGCCGTTGCGCTTCAACCGCGTGGAATCCGTGAAAATCCGTGGCTGATTTTCTTACGGGTGCTTTTCTAGGGCACGATGATGCGGCTGCCCGCTTCCTGCGGGGTGATCACGCTTGATTCTTTCTCGGGAAACTGCGCCACGAGAAACTCCGCGAAGGCTCGCGCCTTGGGCCGTCCAGACGTGCGGCCATATCCCAGCCGCACCAGGAACACCAGGGCCTTCAGCACATCGGAATCTCGCACCGTGGAGTAGCCCATGTGTTTCTGCTCGGCCTCGCGATACTCCTGCAACATGGCTTCGACTTCGGCGGCGACGCGTTGTTGAGGGGCGCTCGGGATCGCCTGTTCGTAGTGCAGGCCGGAATTCACCAGGCGCTGGTAGCTGGTGGTGAGAGCGGAGAGCGCTGCGAGCAGATCGCCGTCATTCAGGATGCGGTCGGCGCGAACAGCTTTGGCAAGCGCGAAGGTCAGGCCCATGAGCAGATGCTCGCGCTCGTAGAGGAACTGGTCGGGAACTTCAACTTTCAGAAACAGAGCCTCGGGGTCGATGTGATCCCTCGAACGCGGCTTTTCGTGCTCCCGCGCCTGTCGCAGATAGGGACAATCACTGGGGCAATCGAGTGTGACTTCACGCTGCTCGCCGCAGCACTGCGGGCAAATGCGCCCGTGCAGGGCCGGGCAAAAACGCTTTTCTTTGCGAACTTCGCAGATGGCGCAACTCAAGAAAAAATTCTCCTGTCGATATTATGTCATCCCGTCAGGAGCGGGCGCATCCGCCTGATTGTTGGTTTTGCTTTTCTCTGTGTCTCGGAGTCTCCGGGTGAACTCGCAGCTGGTTTTCGTCAGCAAAAACGCTTTTAATGCCCGATTTGCGATCCCGGTCTATGGAACACCGCATAAAAAGGCCCTCCTCCACGTACCACATTTGCCAAACCCGCGTAAAATCAGGTGTTTTTCCACAGGGTTGTGGTAGTAAAATGGCGGCCAACGGAATTA
>Ga0209006_10000941_pt1 | contig 26931 bp, 23 predicted proteins | sample JacPin_JW_Ref_O2_FD_188567 | JGI IMG/M metagenome (GOLD analysis project Ga0209006, IMG submission 188567) | Forest soil microbial communities from Algoma, Ontario, Canada - Jack Pine, Ontario site 1_JW_Ref_O2 (SPAdes) (version 2) | ecosystem: Environmental > Terrestrial > Soil > Boreal...
GTGGAACAGGTAGTTGCCGGGATGCGGGTCCGCGTGGAAGAGCCGGAAGCGGTGGTGGGTGGCGTAGACGAAGCGGTAGATCGCCTCCGCCCAGCTGTCGCGCAGCGCCTGTCCGGCGAGCACCGCCTCGTCCCACGATTTGCCTCGTGCGAGCTCCTGGGTGAGGACGCGCGTGCTGCTCAGCTCGTCGATCACCGCGGGAACGTGAATAAACGGATGTCCCCGGTAGATCTCCGCGAACTCCCTTTGGTTGGCGGCCTCGAGCCGATAGTCGAGCTCCTTGGAGATGTGAGCGCTGATCTCGCGTGCCACGCCACGGATGTCAAAGCTCACCTTCTTCGCCCCTAGCCCAGTGATCAGTCCAATGAAGGCGGCGAGCAGCTCGTGGTTCTTGAGGTCGGCGTGGATCGCGGCTGCGGCGCCGGGGTATTGGATCTTCACGGCGACCTCGCGGCCGTCGTGCAGGCGCGCGGCGTGGACCTGGCCGATTGAGGCGGCTGCAAGTGGGTTCCAGTCGACCTCCGCGAACAGGCTCTCGGTACTTCCTCGCAGCTCGCGCTCGAGCGTGCTGCAGGCGAGCTGTGGCTCCATCGGCGGCGCATCCTGGCGCAGGCGTTCCAGCGCGGCATGGTAGATCGGCTGGAACTCGGCGGGCACTGCGGGGTTGCCGGAGACGAAGGACATCATCTGTCCGGTCTTCATCAGGGCTCCCTTCGAGCGCCCCAGGAGCTCGGCGTAGCGTTCGGCGGTCCTGGCATGAAACTCGCGACCCTCGGGGCCCGCGAGCTTCCCGCGGGCTCCCAACGCGATTGCCCCGCCGGCGGTACGGGCGCTGAGAGCGGCGATCGGGGCGCCGCGACGCAGGCGTTCCAGAGAGGCGCCGCCACCGTTCGGCGGAGCGTCGCCTGGATCTGGGTGAACCCCGAAGTTAGAAACCATAACGTCTCCTCCTGCCTCACTGACCTCAACTAAGTGTATACTTAGGTCGACCCATGTCAAGCACGACCCGCGAGCGCATCGTCGACGAGGCGATGCTCCTGTTCAGCCAGAACGGCTATGCGGCCACGAGCATCGCCAAGATCGAGGCGGCCGCCGGTCTCACGCCAGGCGCGGGCGGCGTCTACCACCACTTCGCGAGCAAGGAAGCGGTGCTGGCGGCCGGCATCGAGCGCCAGCTCGCGCGCCTCGGCGCGCTGCGCGAGATCCGTGGCGTGCTCGGCTCGCTGGGGGACCTCAAGGCGGAACTGACGCTGACGGCCCGCTACGTGCTGGCGGAGCTGGACAGTGAGTCTGAGCTGCTGCGCATCCTCGCCTCCGACGCGCGCAATCGGCCGCAGCTGCTGACCACGGCCGTCGATCAGCTCGTGAGCTCGACGTTCGCGGGCTTTGCCACCTGGATCGGCGAGCGCGCGGAGCACACGATTCGTGCGCAGGAGGCAAAGTCGATCGCCGCGCTCGGTCTTGGCGCGCTGCTCTCCTCCCGCCTATTGCGCGACGTCCTCGGCATTCCATCCCAAGTGGACGACGAGGCGCTGGTCGACACGTGGGTGCGGCTGATGCTGGCCGCGCTCAGCGCCCAGGGCGACGGAGGGACCGCCTGAGACTAGTGGGTAGGAGCTAGTGGTAATCTAGTGGGCATGGCCTACGTCGTCACGCGTCCGAAGGGACGCTTTGAGATTCGGGAGTCGCTGCACACGCCGGACGGCCCGCGGGCACGCAGCCTCGCGGGGTTCGATGTTCTCACCGACGCGGTTCTCGTTAAGGCCGCCCGGCGGGCGCAGCGACGCTTCGACGTGGCGGCTGTGCTTGCGTCGGCGCGCCGAGCCGGGGCGCCGGCGACGGTCGGCGCTGGAGCAGACGACGATTCACGCGGGCGCTTCGTGGATGCCTCGCGCCGGATGGCGCGGGCTCTGCAGCGCCCGCCGGCGCTCAGGCCGATTGACCCGGGGGCGGCATTGATCGACCTGCTGGGGTTCGTCGACGCGGTCGCTCGCAGCCAGCCTCCGCGGCCGGCTACACCACTGGAGTTTCCTGTGCTCTCGCGCCTCATCGAGGCTCGCGGCTCCTCGCCACACCCCGCCTGAGGATGAGCGCAACCGGGAGCCTGGGCACCCTTGCCGGTCGGATCGTGGCGGCGCACGAGATGCTCGATTCGATGGGCGTGCCGCATCAGTTCGGCGGCGCGATCGCCCTCGCCTGGTATCGCAATCCACGTGCGACGACTGATGTCGACCTGAACGTAACCGTCGCCCCCGAGGACGCGGCTCCCGTGCTCGGCGCCTTTACTCATCTCGGCGTGAGCGTTTCTCCCGCCGATAGGGAGCTGATCCATCGAGACGGTCAGGCGCGGCTCGATTGGGACGGGTCCTATCTCGATCTCTTCTTCGCGACGTTCGAGCTTCACCGGGAGATGGCCGAGCGCTCACGCTGGGTCAGCTTCGGCCCGGTGCAGATCCCGATCCTCAGCCCGGAGCATCTGATCGTGTGCAAGGTCGTATTCGACCGGTCCAAGGACTGGCTGGACGTCGAAGAAATGATCGCCTGGGGCACGGAGATCGACGCCGATGAGACGCTCGGCTGGGTGCGCGAGATCCTCGGCGAGGAGTCCGAGCAGTATGCGCGGCTGGCTGCGCTATTGGAGCGCGCCGACGACGCCTAAAGCGAGCAGGCCCCACCAGCCTCCTGGCGAAATACGGCGCTCGCTAGGCTCAAGCGCCCGACACCGTCCAGGAGGCGCCGTAGAGATGGCAAGTAGAGACGCAGTTATCTGTCAGCCCCTGCGCACACCGGTGGGTCGCTTCGGCGGCGTGTTCCGTGATGTGAGCGCGGCGGCGCTGGCCGCGACGGTCGTGCGCGAGCTCGTGCAGCGCACCGGCTTGACGGGCGAGCACGTGGACGACGTGATCATGGGCCAGTGCTACGCCAGCGGCGAGGCGCCGGCGATCGGCCGCGTGGCGGCGCTGGACGCTGGGCTATCGGTCGACGTGCCGGGCATTCAGATCGACCGCCGCTGCGGCTCTGGGCTACAGGCTGTGCTGTACGGCTGCATGCAGGTTCAGACGGGCGCGGCGGAGCTGGTGCTGGCGGGCGGCGCGGACAGCATGAGCCAGGCGGAGTTCTATTCCACGCGTCCGCGCTGGGGCGTGAAGGGCGGCGCGTTCGCGCTGGAGGATCGGCTGGAACGTGCGCGCGTGAACGCGGGCGGCGTGAATCACCCTGTGCCGGGCGGGATGCTGGAGACGGCGGAGAACGTCAGGCGCGAGTATGCGATCCCCAGGGACCAGCAGGACGAGCTTGCGCTGCGCTCCCACGAACGCGCGGTGGCAGCGCAGCAGAGCGGCGCGTTCGCGCAGGAGATCGTGCCGGTGCCCGTGGCCAAGCGCGGCGGCGATGTGCTGGTGGAGCTGGACGAGCACCCGCGCGCGGACACGACGCTCGAGGCCCTCAGCGGCCTGCGGGCGATCATGGGCAAGGACGACCCCGGGGCGACGGTCACGGCGGGCAACAGCAGCGGCCAGAACGACGGCGCTGCGGTCTGCGTTGTTACGAGCGCGGAGAAGGCGGCGGAGCTGGGCCTTCGGCCGCTGGCGCGCCTGGTGTCGTGGGGCGTGGCGGGTGTGGCCCCGGAGACGATGGGCATCGGGCCGGTGCCGGCGACGAAGCTGGCGCTCGGGCGCGCCGGGCTGACGCTCGAGCAGCTGGACCTGATCGAGCTGAACGAGGCGTTCGCCTCTCAGGTGCTGGCGGTGCTGGGCGAGTGGCAGCTCCAGGACGGCCTGGAGCGGGTGAACGTCAACGGCTCGGGCATCTCGCTCGGGCACCCCGTCGGCGCCACCGGCGCCAGGATCCTTGCCACGCTCCTGTATGAGATGCAGCGGCGCGACGCGCGCTATGGCCTGGAGACGATGTGCATAGGCGGCGGCCAGGGCTTGGCAGCGATCTTCGAGCGCGTGGACGCATAGCCCAACCCGCTCAGGAGGCGAGCTCGACGTCCTGCACGAAGGACCGTTCCGCGCGGGCGGCGCTGTGCGTGGGGCAGTACACGCCACGCACGCTGCCGTCGCTGAGGCCGAACGCGAACCACACGCCGCCGCGCCAGGCGAAGCGGAAGAAGCGGTCCTCGCGCGAGCCGAGCAGGTCCTGCTCGCTGGCCCACGCTGAGGCGACGACGCTGCCGGGGATCGTCGCTCGGCAGGAGCACTCGTCGGCGAGGTAGCCGGAGGACACGCAACGCAGCAGGCGCTCGACCCTGGTGGGGCTAATTTCCTCAATTGGCTGTATCTCGGCAGTTTGCATCTGATGGCTCCGCGTCATAGAAGGACTACACAGGGCTGCCCGTATCGGGCAATTCGTGTAGTCCTTTTCGGGCAATGTGGCCATCTTGGGCGCCCGCGCGCCGGAAGTCCAGCGCAGTGGACGCTTGTATTAGCGGCCTGAAACGGGCGCAGCGGCGGACTGCTCGCCGCCCTGGCGCAGATGTGAGTCCCGTTAGGAGCGCGTCGAGCGCGCGACGCCGGGACGGCGCTGGCGGGCGCGTCTGACGGAGCGACTGCGCAGGCGACTGAGCAGCTCGCGCTCTGCTTCGGCGCCTTTGCGCGTCATTGCCCCTGCCAGATCCACGTTTCCACGCGTGACGGTCCAATAGCCGGTGGCGGTCTGCTTGATGGTCAGCTGCTCGGGTTCTTGCATGCTCGACCTCCGCTCGAGTTGGATCCAGTGCGGAGTCTGCCGAGCCCGTCTCAACCGCGGGTAACTTTCTCGTTAAGACTCAGCCGCGGCCAGGGCGGCCGCCACCGGCGCCTCAGCCGCGCCCGCGGGAGCTGCCGCGGCGCATGCGGTGCATTCGCCGCAGTTCTTCGACGGCCTCGTCGCGTCCGCCGAGCGCGGCGTGTGGGCCCTCGCCGAGCAGTTCGACCTCCAGGCGCGTGCGCAGGAGCTCGCCGGCGATGGCGTCGGCGCGCTGGGCCTCGGCGCCGGGGCGCGAGCTTACGGCGCGGTCGAGGCTCTGGCCGCGGAACAGCAGCCCGACGCCGTCGTCGAGCGCCCAGCCGCCGGGCAGCGTGCCGTCACGCACGGCTGCGAGCCACACGGGCAGCCGCTCGGGCTCGCCGTCGGCGTGCACGGTGAGCGAGCCCTGCAGCACGCCCAACCCGTCGATCGGTTCGGGCGGTCCGCTGGAGCGCGTGACGCCGCCCTGGAACCAGCACATGGCGCCGGCGCTGAGGCCGGCGAGCACAGTGCCGCGCTGCCATGCCTGCACGAGCAGGTCATCGAGCCCGTGCGCGTGCCACAGGGCGAGCAGGTTGCGCATGGAGCCGCCGCCGACGTAGACGATGTCCTGTTCGGCGACGATCTCGGCGAGCGAGCGGGTGGAGTCGCGCAGGTGAAAGAGGGAGACGTGTTCGGGTGCGCAGGCACGCTCCATGAAGCGCCCTTTGAAGGCGTTGATCTGCGAGGTGATGTCGCCGGAGGCGGTGGGCAGGAAGAGGATGCGCGGTTCACCGACGTCGGCGAGCGAGAGCACGAAGTCGTCGAGCAGAGGGTTGGCGGGCTCCATCGTGAAGCCGCCCCCGCCCATGGCGAAGATCAGCCGCGACTCGATCGGTACGACCGGTCGGGCGCTGCTCATGCTGCGACCGCCTGGCGTGTGCTGAGGGCGGGCGGGCCGCCGCCGGCTGCATGCGTAACGGCCGGCGGCTCGTTGAGCTCGGGCGCGACGACCGGGGAGGATGACGGCAGCACGCTGGCGCCCCCGAGGAAGTCGACCTCCAGACGCGTCTCGCGCACGCGCTTGCCGTCGTGCTCGACAAGGAACGCTGCTCCGTCCCTGCGCGAGCTGACGACGCGAGCGAGGTCGGTGCCGCGGAAGTGCAGCGCGACGCCGTCCTCGGCGGCGAAGCCGGGGCGCATGCCGTCGGCGACGAAGCGGTGGTACTCGGCGCGGCGCTCGGGCTCGGCGTCGTAGTGCACGCAGTTGGAGTAGGGCAGCAGGCCGAGCCCGCGCACGATGCGCGGCGCGCCGTGGAAGGCGCTGAGCGCCTGATCGAACCAGCACAGCGATCCGGCGGATGGGCCGCACATGACGATGCCGCGCCGCCACGCTTTGCGCAGGATCGCGTCGAGCCCGTGTGCGCGCCAGGCGCCGAGCATGCTGAGCATGTTGCCGCCGCCGACGTAGATCAGGTCCTGGCTGAGCAGGTGCGTGGCGAGGTCGTCCTCGACGCCGTCGGTTCCCTGGTCGCGGCGGAACAGCGACAGGTGGCTGGCGTCGCAGGTGGGCGAGAAGCGCCGATAGAAGCGCACCACGTAGTGGTCGGCGTCGCCGCTCGCGGTGGGCAGGAAGCACACGCGCGGTCGGCTGGCGCCGGTGAGCGAGAGCACGTAATCGTCGAGCAGCGAGCTGTCACGCTCCATTGAGAACCCGCCGCCCCCGAGGGCGACGATCTGTGGGGCTCGGTTTGACATAACCCTCTCCCTCGGCTGGGGTCGCGATTCGAACAGCCTCAACGAGCATGGAGCAGAGGAACCCCGGGCAATATGGACCGTCGTCCCAGATCGCGCGTCCGAGCAATCGACATCCGCACATGCACGCGCGCAGGCGGGCGAGCGGTTTAGGCAACTTTGAGGTTTCTCACACACTCCTCCTACACCGGGCGGCGATGCTGCCCGTGTGAGTTACTCATGGGAGACAAGCTCGGCCGCGGCCCCGACAGCGTCTGCGGCGCCGGTCGCCACACGTTCGGGTGCTGCGGGGGCTCCTCGTGCCCGCGCGCGCTCGCTGGCGGATCGCATTCCCTACCCGGAGCTCTTGGGCCTGATCGTCCTCGCAGGCGTGCTCAACCTGTGGGCGCTCAGCCGCAACGGCTGGGCGAACGAATACTACGCGGCGGCTGTGCGCTCGATGAGCACCAGCTGGCACGACTTCCTGTTCGCTTCGTTGGACAGGAGCGGCGTGATGACGGTGGACAAGCCGCCGCTGGCGCTGTGGGTGCAGGCGCTGTCGGTGCGGGTATTCGGCTACCACTCGCTGAGCATCCTGGTGCCGCAGGCGCTGATGGGCGTGGCAAGCGTGGCGCTGGTGTACGACCTGGTGCGCCGTCGCTTCGGCCGCGTGGGCGGCTTCGTGGCGGGCCTGACGCTGGCGCTGACACCGATCGCGGTGGCGATCTCCCGTCACAACAACCCGGACTCGCTGCTGATCCTGTGCTGCGTGGCGGCGCTGTGGTGCGTGGTGCGCGCGTTCGAGTCGGCCCCGGCCCGCCCGAGCACGCGCTGGCTCGTGGCGGCGGGCGTGCTCGTGGGCCTTGGCTTTGAGACGAAGATGCTGGTGGCGCTTGTCGTGGTGCCGGGCATCTTCGCTGCGTGGCTGTGGGTTGCGCCGGCTGCCCGCGGGCGCTGGCACGCGCTGCGCCAACTGCTGGCGGGCGGCGCGGCGATGCTGGTCGTGGGCGGCGCGTGGCCGCTGCTGGTGGAACTGACCCCGGCGGCCGATCGCCCATGGGTGTCGGGCACGAGCAACAACACGATCCTGTCGCTGATCTTCGAATACAACGGCGTGGGGCGCGTGGGCGGGCAGTCGGGCGGGCCGGGGGGCCTGGGGGGCGGCAACGTGTTCGGCGGCTCGCCCGGACCGTTGCGTCTGCTGAACTCTGCGCTGGGCGGCCAGGCGGGCTGGCTGTTGGGCTTTGCGATCGTCGCCGGCCTGGGCATCCTCGTGTCGAGCCGCCTGCGCCGCGGCGACGCGCGCAGCGGCTGGCTGATCGCCGTGGGCGGCGCGTTTGCGACGACGGCGGTGCTGTTCAGCGCGGCGAGCGGCATCTTCCACCCCTACTACGTGTCGCTGCTGGCGCCGTTCTCCGCAGCGCTGGTGGGCGCGGGCGCGGCGCAACTGATCGCGGGCAGGGTGAGCGTGCGAATCGTCGGCCCGCTGGCGCTGGCGGCGGGCGTGGTCACGGAGCTGGTCGTCCTCGGCGACTACCCCGGTCAGCTGCGCTGGATGGTGCCTGTGCTGATCGTGGCGTGCGCGCTGGCGGCATTCGTGCTGGTCGCGTTCAGCTCGCGCACTGCGCGCGTGGCTGCGGTGGGTGCGGCGTTGGCGGCGTTGCTGGTAGCGCCGTCGGTGTGGGCGGTGGACACGCTCGGCCATGCGACCAGCGGCACCTTCCCGGCGGGCGGTCCGACGTCAGCTGAGACGGTTGGCTTCGGCGGGGGTGGGCGGGGATTCGGCCAACGTGGCGGCTTTGGCGGTCGCGGCGGCTTTGGTGGACGAGCCGGCTTGAGCGGCGCGCGCACAGGTCGCCTCGGCGCAGGTGGCGCGGGCGGCGTGCAGCTGTTCGGCGGAGGCTCCTCCCCCTCCTCCTCCTCCTCCTCCTCCTCTGGCGCGACGGGTGAAGCGCAAGGCGCACCGCAGGCGGGTGCTCCCCCGACAGGCGCTGGCGGCATCCCTGGTGCGGGCCCTGCGGCAGGCGGCGGGGCGAGCATTCCCGGCGCAGGCGCGACAGCGGGCGCGGGCGGCGCAGCGGCCGGCGTGCCAAGCCTCCAACGCGCCGCGGGCGCTGGCGGCGTCTTCGGCGGCGCTGGGCCCGGCGCGGGCGGCGCGTTCGGCTCGAACAGCTCGCTGACGAGCGTGCTGTCGTACATCTCCAAGCACGGCGGCGGGATGCTGGCGGTGTCCAGCCAGTCGACGGCTGCGAGCGCGATCATCCACGGCGACTCCGACGTTGCGGGCATCGGCGGCTTCTCCGGACGCGAGAGCGACCCGAGCATCTCGTGGCTTGCTGACGAGGTGCGCGACGGCAAGATCCGCTGGGTACTTGACGAATCGAGCGCCGGCGCGGCTGGCTTCGGCGGCCCCGGCGGCGCGCGGGAAACCCGCGTGGGCTCGAAACCGGCGATGGCAGCGGTGGCGAAGGCGTGCGAGAAGGTGACTCTGTCCACGGCAGGCTCGGGCACGTCGGCGACCTCGAAGGCGGCGTCTGCGGCCGGCATGCTGTACGACTGCCAGGGCCGAGCGGCGGCGTTGGCGAGCCTGAGCACGCAACAATCTGCGTCGTGAGACTCCTGGTGGTGGACGATGACCGCGCGGTGCGCGAAGCGCTGCGGCGCACGCTGACGCTTGGAGGCTACGAGGTGGAGATGGCGGAGGATGGCGAGCGCGCGCTCGAGCAGATCGTCACGGCGGTGCCGGACGCTGTGGTGCTGGACGTGGGCCTGCCTGGAATAGACGGCCTGGAGGTGTGCCGCCGGCTCAGGCGATTGGGAAACCGCGTGCCGATCCTGGTGCTCACCGCCAGGGATGCGATCAGCGACCGCATCGACGGGCTGGACGTGGGCGCGGATGACTACATGATCAAGCCGTTTGACGTGGGCGAGCTGAAGGCGCGGCTACGCGCGCTGCTGCGCCGCTCGCACGCCCAGTCGCAGGCGAGCACGGAGGTGGAGGGCGCGCTGTCGTTCGCAGAGCTGCACCTGGACCCGACACGCCACGGGGTGGAGGTGGGCGAGCGATTGGTGGAGCTGACGCGCACGGAGTACCAGCTGCTGGAGCTGCTGATGCTGAACCCGCGCGTGGTGCTGTCGCACAGCCTGATCTATGACCGCGTGTGGGGCTATGACTTCGGTCCCACCTCGAATGCCCTGCGCGTGTACGTGGGCTACCTGCGCCGCAAGCTGGAGGACGCGGGCGCGCGCAACCTGATCCACACGGTTCGCGGCGTGGGCTACTCCCTGCGCGAGCCCTGAGGCCGGCGGTGGCGCGATGACCCTGCGCACGCGCATAGCGGCGGTGTCGAGCGTGTCGGTTGCGGTGGCGGTTCTGGCGGCAGCGATCGGGTTGTACGCGGCGGTGCGCTCGGACCTGGGTGGGGAAATCAACAGCGCCCTGCGCGCGCGTGCGGGAGCGCTTGTGCACACGGCTGCCGCTGCGGCGGGAGCTGGGCAGCCGTCGCCGTCGGGCGGCTACCCGAGCGGCGGCCCACCACTGCAGCACGGCTACCCCGCCACGGGCGCGGGCGCTCGCTTCCCCGGCCGCGTCGAGCCGGAGCCGTTCGGGGCGGCGTCGGGCTACGTGCAGTTCATCTCGCCGCGGGGCGAAGTGTCGGTTCCCGGAGGGCAGGGTTCCTCGCCGAAGCGGATCGCGCTGACGGGCACCGACCGCACGATCGCGGCGAGCGGTAGCGGCAGCACGCTTACAGACAGGACGGTGGCGGGAACGAGGCTACGCGTGCTCACGCTGGGCTCAGGCGCGGCGGGGGCGGTGCTGGTGGCCCAGCCACTGACGCAGGTGGAACACGAGCTGAGCCACCTGCTGCTGATCCTGGCGTTGATCGGCGCGGGCGGCGTGGTCCTGGCGGCGCTGCTGGGGACGCTGGTGGCGCGCACCGCACTCGCACCGATTGCGCGCTTCACGCGTCGCACGGAGACGCTGACGGGCAACCTGGACCTGTCGCGCCGGCTGGAGGTTCAGGGTCGCGACGAGCTGGCACGGCTGGCGGAGAGCTTCAACGGCACGCTGGACGCGCTGGAGCGCTCGGTTCAGGCTCAGCGCCACCTGATCGCGGACGCCAGTCACGAGCTGCGCACGCCGATCTCCTCATTGCGGGCAAACATCCAGATCCTGGGGGAGTCGGACCGCCTGCCGGCGCACGAGCAGGAGAGTCTGCGCGCGGACATCGTGGCGGAGCTGGACGAGCTGACGGCGCTGGTGGGAGACGTGGTAGAGCTGGCGCGCGGCGCGGCGCGTGACGGCGCAGCTGAAGACGTGCGCCTGGACGAGGTGGTGGAGGGGACGGTGGCCAGCGCCCGCAGGCGCGGCGATCTGAGCTTCGAGCTGAACCTCGAGCCGACGATCGTGCTCGCGCAGGGCGACCGCATCGGCCGTGCGGTGTCGAACCTGATCGACAACGCGCGCAAGTGGAGTCCCGCGGGCGCGAGCGTGGAGGTGGAGCTGAAGGACGGCGTGCTCAGCGTGCGCGACCACGGCCCGGGCTTCCAGGATGCGGACCTGCCGTTCGTGTTCGACCGCTTCTACCGCGCGACCGACGCGCGCAAGCTGCCCGGCTCGGGGCTGGGCCTGGCGATCGTGCGCCAAGCGGCGGAGGCGTGCGGCGGCTTCGCGGAGGCCCAGAACGCCCCAGGCGGCGGCGCGCTGCTGCGCGTGAGCTTCGGCGCGCCCGTGCAGTTCGCGCCGGCTCAGTCCCAGGCCTGAGCAGTCCGCTCGCCACGTCCGCCGCACTGCTCCAGCTCGGGACATCCGTTGAGCGGACGCCGCACGTGTCGTCGCAGCGTCTAGCGTGAAGGAGTTGTCGAAAGATCGTCTAATAACGACGGTGGCTCACCGCAACTTCTTTGCGTGCGTAGAGTCGAAAACGGGTAGAGGGGCGTCTAGAGGTCGCCGTGTTCCGATTGGGGAGGTAGTCGTGAGGTCCAAGTTCCGTGTCTGGTTGGTAGCGCTGGCCGTGAGCGCGCTATCGCTTGCAGCTCTATCGGCGACAGCAGCGCAGGCCCAGTCGCTCGAAGTTGAACGCTTCGTCGCTACCAACTGCAAGTCGGAAGCGGAATACGCGGGAGCCAAGAAATGCGGCAGCGAAGAATTCACGCTGGTGCCATTTGGTCCGTACTTGCGGCCGAAGGAAAAAGTCACCGTCACCGAAGCGGAAAAAGAAGGCTACACGCAGGCTGGCGGCCGCGTGCCCTACGGCGTGACCGACTTCGAAGTCAAGACCGAAGGCACATACCCAAACGCGAAACCCGTCGGAGGCGCGGCCGTCGACCACGTGCGGGTTGACGTCGCCACGGGTCTGGCGACAGCCCCGGATGCCGTCCCGACGTGCTCGGCCAAAGAATTCGGGGAAACAGAAGCAATCCCCACCACAGGCCTCTATACGGAATCCAAATGCGAATCCAACACTGAAATCGGGGAAGAAAAAGTCACCCTGTACGTTGCGGCTCTGAAAGAACTTGGCTTTACCGACCTGCCGCTGCGGGGCACGGTCTACAACCTCGAACAGCCCGAAGGCCTTGCCTCTTACTACGGAGTTGCGCTCAAATTCCCGAAAGAAATCACCGAAGCTCAGCTCGGCGAAGTCTTCAAAGGCAGTAATCCGACTGCCGAAAAAGAACAGTACTATGTACATTCCTTCGTCAAAGGCAGCGTGGAATGGGGCCAGGAAACGAAGGGCACCGACGCGGGTGACTATCACGACTACTTCGAAGTCGAAGCCAGCCCCGCTGACCCGTTGATCAGCTCCAGGCAGGTTCTCTATGGAACGAGCGGCAACGGCGCCTTTATCACCAACGCCACTAGTTGTCCCGGTGACAACACGACCTACGTGACGCTGGAAGACACGGCCAAAGAAACGACGCGTGAATTCTTCAAAACCCCGATTGGCCTCAAAGGCTGCGAAAGCCTCGCGTTCAAACCCGAATTTAAGTTTGGGGCGACGAGCACGTCGATCAGCGACGAACCGGACGAACTGACGACGGAAGTGAAAGAGGCGAACGAACCCACCGAAGCCTCTCCCGCCCAGGTCAAGACCGCGTCGATTACACTGCCGGAAGGCATGACGCTGAACCCGTCCGCCGCGAAGGAACTTGAAGCATGTACGACTAGCCAGGCCAGGATCCACAGCGCCGAATTCGGCGTGACATGCCCGGCGAAGTCCGAAATTGGAACGGTGAGCCTCGAAGTCCCGACGCTGCCCGCCGGGTCGTTCACGGGGAGTGTGTACCTCGGCTCCTCCGCGTCTCCAAAGTCCTCCGAACCTGCGGTGCCCTCAGAATCGGGCAAGGTTACGGGCGGACCGCCATACGTGATCTACGTGGTCGCCAACTCGAAACGGTATGGCATTTCGGTTCGCATCAAAGGCGAAGTGATTCCCAACGAAGTAACGGGTCAGGTCACGACCGTCTTCGACGAAAATCCAGAACAACCGTTCACCAACCTGACGATCAAGTTCAACCGGGGAGCGTTGACGCCGCTCGCGAACCCACTCGTCTGCGGAACCGCCTCCGGCTCAGCCAGCTTCACCCCGGTCAGCGCGCAAACGACCTCCTCGGCGAACCCCTTCTCGTTCACGACCACTGGTTGCGCGTCCTCGATTCCGTTCGCGCTCACGCAGAGCACAGGGAGCGGGACATCCAACGCCGGTGCGCACTCGTCCTTCACGTTCAGTCTCGGACGCGAAAACGGTCAGCAGTATCTCTCCAAAGTCAGCACCACCCTCCCAGAGGGACTGGTGGGCGAGATCCCCGCTGTGAAGCAGTGCAGCGAAGCGGAAGTCGCCGCAGCGGAAGCGAACACAGGCGGCTGCTCGGCTGAAACTCAGATCGGCACGGCGACAGTGCTTGCCGGGTCGGGCTCGACGCCGTACACGTTCACGGGCAACGTCTACCTGACCGGTCCGTACAACGGCGCGCCATACGGCATGGCTGTCGTCGTCCCCGCTACGGCGTTGCCGTTCGAACTCGGCAACGTGGTCACGCGCGCAACGATCAACATCAACCCAGAAACGACGCGTGTGACGATCGCGAGCACGCTGCCCACGATCCACGCCGGCATCCCGTTGCGTGTGCGCAACATCACGATTGCGGTCACCAAGCAGGGCTTCATGCTCAACCCGACCGACTGCACCACGCCGTTGGCCACAGAATCGACGCTGACCTCGACGATGGGCGCCACGCAGTCGGACCTGTCCACGGCGTTCCCCGTCACCAACTGCAGCGCGCTGGCGTTCAAGCCGACGTTCGCTGCGAAAACGAACGCGAAGACGTCCAAAGCGAACGGGGCGAGCCTCGAAACGACGCTCAACCTGCCGCTGGGTGACGGCAACGTGAAGTCGGCGCTCGTGCAGTTGCCGTTGGAGCTGCCCTCGCGTCTGACCACGCTGCAGAAAGCGTGCACGGAAGCTGTGTTCGCTGCCAACCCGTACAACTGCCCGGCAGGCTCGTTCGTGGGCGGCGCGCGGGCAAACACGCCGGTGCTGCCGGACAAATTGAGCGGGCCCGCGATCCTCGTGTCTCACGGCGGGGAGGCGTTCCCGGATCTCGACCTCGTGCTCGAAGCGGACAACGTGCGCGTGATCCTGGTCGGTCACACCAAAATCACCAAAGGCATCACCACGACTGACTTCTCGACAACGCCCGACGCGCCCGTCACGAGCATCACCGTGAGCTTGCCCGTCGGCTCGCACTCGGCGCTCACCAACTACGGGCAGCTTTGCCCGAAGCCTCTGGTGATGCCGACGACGATCACCGGGCAGAACGGTGTTGTGTTCAAACAGAACACAATCATCAAGGTCGCCGGATGCAGCGTGCGGATCGTCGGCCACAAGGTTGTCGGAAACACGGCCTACATCACGGTGCAGACGTTCGCGGCGGGTCGCGTGAGCGGTAGTGGCAAGAGCATCTCCACCGCCTACGCACGCTTCAACCGGGCGAGGAAAACCGCCACGCTGAAGGTCTCGCTGTCCGGCAAGGGCCGGCACAGGGGTCGGCCGTTCAAGGTCAAGCTCCGTGTGGGCTTCCTGCCCAAGCAGAAGGGCCTATCGGCGTCGGCCTCCTTCGCGACGCTCACATTCAGATAGCAACCACCGCCGTGGCTGGGGGCGACGCAGTGTCGGCCCCCGGCCACGAAGGTGACGCACGCCCGCCTGTAGCCCGGCGTGTACGTGCGGGTGACAGCCAGCGATCGGCGCCGCCCAGTGCATGCCGTACATTGTCGGTATGGATGTCGTTGCGGGTAAGGATGCCTCAGCGTCGCCGGCAGGCGTGGACCGTCTGCTGGCGGGCATTCGCCGTCTGACCTCGCTGGCCGACGGCGCCAGCGACGCCGACACGATCTTTCGCGCGCTCGCCACCGAGCTGCTGTCGGTCCTCGGCGCCGAGGAGGTGCACGTCCACCATCTGCTCGCCGACGGCGAGGACGGGCAGGAGCTCGTGACCGTGTACATGTCCGATGGCAGTGGACGGCTCAGCTATCTGCTGGCGCGCTCCGAACGCCCGCCGGGCGTGAGCTGGGTGGCGAGCACGCGCAGGAGCTTCCTCGCCGGCGATGCCGACGAGCTCACCGCCAGCGTGCCGCGGCTGGCGGCCACGGGGCCCGTGAGCAGCGCGCTGTTGTTGCCGCTCGTGGAGCGCGGCGAGACCGAGGCGGTCGTGGTGCTCGTGCGCAGGGACACCGAGCCGTTCGTGCCTTCTGCTGTCGAGCTCGCCGTCGCGCTCGTCGACCAGGCCGCGACTGCGCTCGCGCTCACGCGTGCCCGCGCTGAGGCAGGAACCGACGCTGTAACCGGCTGCATGAACCACCGTGCGATGCGCCGTCGCCTGGATGAGGAGATCGGGCGCGCGGCGCGCGCCGGCGGGGCGCTCTCCTGCTTGCTGATCGATCTTGATGACTTCAAGAGCGTCAACGACATCCACGGCCACCAGGCCGGCGACGCGATGCTGCGCGCGGTCGTGCATGCGCTCGTGGGGGAGTTCCGCGCGTTCGATCGCGTCGCGCGCTACGGCGGCGACGAGTTCGTCGTGATCCTCCCCAACGCCGCGCTGGGGAGCGCCGCCGCCGCCGCCGGGCGGGCGCTGGAGCGTCTGCGGGGGATACCCACGCCCGACGGGGCCGGCGTATCCGCCTCGATCGGCGTGTCTCAGTGGCAGGCGCCGATGGGCACCGACGAGTTGCTGGAAGCGTGCGACATCGCGCTGCTGCGCTCCAAGCGCCAGGGCAAGGGCCGCGTCACGCGCGCGTCCGCATCGACCCCGTAGCGGGAGCCGGCGCGCTGAGCGCCGAGGGCAACCTGCGGGTGCGCGGGCTCGCCGCCGCGACTCTGCGAGACTGCGCAGAGTCCCTGTAGACCCGCGTACGCACGGGAGATGACCATGTTGGAGAACAGCTTTGGCGCGAAGGACACGCTCGCGGTCGGCGGGCGCACGTATGAGATCTTTCGTCTCGACGCGCTCCAGCAGCGCTTCGACGTGGCGCGGCTGCCGTTCTCGCTGAAGGTCCTCCTGGAGAACCTGCTGCGCACGGAGGGCAGCGGCTCTGTGTCCGCCGCCGACATCGAAGCGCTCGCCAGCTGGGACGCCAAGGCGCAGCCGAGCAAGGAGATCGCGTTCACGCCCGCTCGCGTGCTGATGCAGGACTTCACCGGTGTGCCCGCCGTCGTTGACCTCGCGGCGATGCGCGACGCGATGGCCGACATGGGTGGCGACCCCGCCGCGATCAACCCACTCGCGCCGGCGGAGCTCGTGATCGACCACTCCGTGCAGGTCGACGCGTTCGGCACGCGCGACTCCTTCCGTTTCAACGCGGAGCGCGAGTTCGAGCGAAACCAGGAGCGCTATGCCTTCCTGCGCTGGGGCCAGGGCGCCTTCGACGACTTCGCCGTCGTACCGCCCGACACGGGCATCGTCCACCAGGTCAACCTCGAGTACCTGGCCCGTGTCGTCTTTCCCAATGAGAAGACCGGCCAGGCATACCCGGACACGCTCGTCGGCACCGACTCGCACACGACGATGGTCAACGGGCTCGGCGTGCTCGGCTGGGGAGTCGGCGGCATCGAGGCCGAGGCGGCGATGCTCGGCCAGCCGATGTCGATGCTGATCCCTCAGGTGCTCGGCTTCCGGTTGCACGGCGAGCTGCCCGCGGGCACCACCGCCACGGACCTCGTGCTGACGGTCACGCAGATGCTTCGCGAGCGCGGCGTGGTGGGGAAGTTCGTCGAGTTCTACGGCGCAGGCCTGATCGGCCTGCCGATCGCCGACCGGGCCACGATCGGCAACATGTCGCCCGAGTTCGGCTCCACCTGCGCAATCTTCCCGATCGACACGGAGACGCTCAAGTACCTGGAGCTCTCAGGTCGCCCCGCGGAGCAGATCGCGCTCGTCGAGGCCTACGCCAAGGAGCAGGGTCTGTGGCACGACGAGGACTCAGAGGAACCCACCTTCTCGGACACGATCGAGCTCGACCTCGCTACCGTCGAGCCGAGCCTGGCGGGGCCCAAGCGTCCGCAGGACCGTGTGTCGTTGAGCGACGCCAAGCGCTCGTTCGCACACGCGCTCCGGGACTACGTCCCCACCAACGGCGAGCAGCGTGACGCGATCGACGAGGCCGTCGCTGAGTCCTACCCGGCGTCCGACCCGCCCGCCGACGTCTCGCCCGGATCCAGCGCGGGCGAGTCCCATCCCGCGGCGCAGCCGGTCGGCACGGCCACGCTCCCCCACAACGGCACGTCCAGGACCGTGACATTGGACGGCGAGAGCTTCCAGCTCGACCACGGTCACGTGGTGATCGCGGCTATCACCAGCTGCACCAACACCTCCAACCCGTCGGTCATGATCGGCGCGGGCATCCTCGCGCGCAACGCGCTCGCCCGCGGCCTGCGCTCGAAGCCGTGGGTCAAGACCTCGCTCGCGCCCGGCTCGAAGGTCGTCACGGAATACCTCGACCGCGCCGGGCTGACCGAGTCCCTGGAAGGCCTCGGATTCAACCTCGTCGGCTATGGCTGCACGACCTGCATCGGCAACTCCGGCCCGCTGCCCGAGGAGATCTCAGCTGCCGTCGAGGAGGGCGACCTCGCGGTCGTATCTGTGCTCTCCGGCAACCGTAACTTCGAGGGTCGCATCAACCCCGACGTGAAGATGAACTACCTCGCCTCGCCGCCGCTGTGCGTTGCCTACGCGCTGGCCGGCACGATGGACACCGACATCGTCGGTGAGCCGCTCGGCCAGGACGAGAGCGGGGCGGACGTCTACCTGCACGACATCTGGCCGTCCGAGCAGGAGGTCGCCGAGACGATCGGCGAAGCAGTGCGCGCGGACATGTTCCGCAAGAGCTACGGTGAGGTGTTCGCCGGGGACGAGCGCTGGAACGGCCTGTCGGTGCCCGAGGGCGAGCGCTTCGCCTGGGAGGAGCACTCGACCTACGTGCGCCTGCCCCCCTACTTCCAGGGGATGCCCGCAGAGCCACAGGAGGTTCGCGACATCCGCGGCGCGCGCGTGCTGGCGCTGCTCGGCGACAGCGTCACCACCGACCACATCTCGCCCGCCGGCTCGATCAAGCGCGACGGTCCTGCCGGGACATACCTACAGGAACAGGGCGTTGAGCCGCGGGACTTCAACTCCTACGGTGCACGTCGCGGCAACCACGAGGTGATGATGCGCGGCACCTTCGCCAACATCCGCCTGCGCAACATGCTCGGCGGCCCCGACGACCCGTCACTGCCGGAAGGCGGCTTCACGCGGTACCTGGCGGACGGCTCGCACGCGCAGATGTCGATCTACGACGCGGCCATGCGCTACATCGAGGAGGGGATCGACCTCGTCGTGCTCGCCGGCAAGGAGTACGGATCGGGCTCCTCGCGCGATTGGGCCGCCAAGGGCACCAAGCTGCTGGGAGTACGGGCCGCGATCGCAGAGAGCTTCGAGCGCATCCACCGCTCCAACCTGGTCGGCATGGGCGTGCTGCCGTTGCAGTTCCCACCGGGCGAGAGCGCCAAGTCCCTGGGGCTGACCGGTGAGGAGACCTTCTCCATCGTTGGCCTCGCCGAGGCGATGGCCGGCGGCGGTGGCGCGCCGAGCGAGGTGCATGTCACCGCCGAGCGCGCCGACGGCGAGCCGGTGAGCTTCGATGCGCGAGTGCGGATCGACACGCCGCGCGAGGCGGACTACTTCCGCCACGGCGGCATCCTCCAGTACGTCCTGCGCGGGCTGCTCGCACGATGAGCGATCAGACGACAGACACCACGCAGGGATCTGGCGGCGACGGCGTGCCGACGCTGCTGAGCGAGCTGCTCGCCGCGCGCGGGCCCTCGGGCTATGAGACGGCGCCCGCGCGGGTCTGGCGCGAGGCGGCCGGGAAGTTCGCGCAGGTGAGCACCGATATCGTCGGCACGCCGTTGGCGCTCGTGGAGCCGGCTCACGGCTACGAGCACGCGCCACGGCGGCTGCTCGTGATGGGGCACATCGATGAGATCGGGCTGATCGTCACGCACATCGACGACGAGGGCTACCTGTGGTTCCGCGAAGTCGGCGGATGGGATGCCCAGATCCTCGTCGGCCAGCGCGTCGTGCTCGATACGAGCAAAGGGCCGGTGATCGGTGTCGTGGGCAAGAAGCCGATCCACCTGCTGCGCGACGAGGAGCGCAAGAAGGTGGCCGAGATCCGTGACCTGCACATCGACATCGGCGCGAGCGATGGTAAGCAGGCACGAGAGCTGGTGCGCATCGGCGACGTCGCCGTGATCGACGCCCAGCCCGTGGAGCTGCCCAACGGACGGCTCGTCTCGCGCGCGCTCGACAACCGCCTGGGATCGTTCGTGGCGCTCGAGGCAGCCCGGCTGGTCGCCGAGGCGGGCGGCGCGCAGTGGGAGGTCGCGGCCGTGGCCGCGGCGCAGGAGGAGACGACGTTCGGCGGCTCGCGCACCAGCGCCTTCTCGCTCGAGCCCGACGTTGCGATTGTCGTCGACGTCACCCACGCCACCGACGCGCCCGGCATCGACGTCAAGGAGGCGGGCAAGCACGAGCTCGGCTCGGGGCCTGTGATCACGCGCGGCTCGACGCTCAACAACGCCGTCTTCGAGCTGCTGTTCGACGCAGGCACGGCCGAGAAGATCCCCTTCACCGTTGAGGCTTCGGGGCGGGCCACCGGCACCGACGCCGACGCCGTGCACCTCAGCCGCGGCGGCGTGCCCACGGGGCTCGTGTCGATCCCCATCCGCTACATGCACTCACCCGTCGAGTTGGTTCAGCTCGACGACGTTCACGCCGCTGCCAGGCTGATCGCAGCCGCCGCAATGCGCCTGACGAGCGACAGCTCGTTCGCGCGACCCAGCTAGGCGAGGAGCTTGGCCTTCGCGCGCTCGAACTCCTCGTCGGTGAGCACGCCGCGGTCGCGGAGGTCGGCGAGCTTGTGCAGCTCATCGGCGATCGCGCCCGAGCTGCCGCCTTCGGAGAAATGGCGGAACGCGTCGAACTGTGCGCGGTCGCGCGCCTGGTGTTCGTGCATCGTGTGGCCACGGATGAGCAGGTAGCCCAGCACCCCGATCAGCGGGAAGACGATGATGAACAGCATCCACAGCGCCTTGCCCCAGTTGGAGAGGTCGTGGCTGCGGAAGATGTCGAACACGACGCCCACCGCAATCCAGATCCACAGGAACAGGAGCGCGAGCTCCAGGATCGAGAGCAATGCATCGCCGAAGGTGAACGTAGCGAGCGGCATCGCTGTAGGCGCTTAGGCGACCGACTCCAGTTCGGTGCTGGGCACGAGCTTGTAGGGCTCGCCGGGGCAGCCGCCGATCACGAGGATCCGCAGTCCGTCCGACCCCGCGTACAGCTTGCGCCTGGGCTCGGGCCCGACGCGTACGAACGTCTCCTGATCGAGATTCACACGCTCGCCGTCGATTTCCATCCAGCCGGAGCCGCCGATCGGCAGGAAGACCTCCTCCTGGCCGCTCTCCGCGTGGTCGTGCTCGGGGTAGTCGCCGTAGTCAGGCGGCAGCTGGATCACCTGGAACCCGAACGCGGTCACGCCCAGCTCGGCGCGTGCCTTCACGAAACCGCCACCGTAGGCGGCCTCCATCTCACCGATGCGCTTCGCCGTGAAGTCGGACATTCGCTGCGAAACACTACCGCTTGGAGAACGGGATCACGATCGCGAGTTGCCGCGACTGCGCGAGCAGCGTGCCGTCGGACGCCCAGATGATCCCGTCCTCTACGAAGAAGCCGTCGTGGATCAGCTCCGTGCGTGTCTGCGCCAGGCACAGCTCGCGCGGGTCGGCCTCCGGGGAGGATCCGCCGTCGCGCTTGCGCGGCATGTGCTCCTGGAAGTGGACGGTCAGGTCGACCGTCGGCACCGCCGCAGGCTCGGGCAGGCGCATGTAGGGCGCGGGGATCAGCGCGTCGGCGAAGAACGCGAGCGAGAGCGCGTCGACCGGCCGTGGCTCGGCCAGCCCCATCCAGGCGCGCACCTCCATCGGCTGCTCGCCCTGCCCGAACAGCTCCCCCTCGATGCGCGGCTGCAGTACGAGGTGGCGCGCGAATTCGGGGCCGCCGTGCTCGATCAGCTTGACCCCTTCGCGCGAGGGATCGGCGGGCTCCACGGAGGGCATCTGCACGCGGGAGATCTCCGGTCCGCCCCATGGGACAGAGAAGGCCCCGAGGACGAGCGCGATCAGCTCCTCGCCCTGGTGCATGCGCGCGGAGAGCGTGCTCAGCGAACGCCCCTGACGCTCGATCGTCGTTGAGATCTGGACCGGACCGGGCTCCGGCGCCCGCGCGTAGTGGATCGTGAGCGAGCGCGGCGCGCGGGCCGCGTCGGCCACCGACTCGATCAGCGTGCGCAGCAGGATCGCCGCGAGATAGCCGCCGTGCGGTCCACGCCCGGCGCGCCAGTCGGGTGCGATCTGCGCGCCGAACAGCGCCTGAAGCGGACCGCTCTGCGTGCTGTGCGCGTCCTTGATGCGCCACACGGCCGTGTCACGGTCGAACTTCGTCTGCGACGCGGCCGGCTGATCCGCGAGCGAGGAGCCGCCTGATGACGGGTCAGCCACGCACGAGCCGCTTGTAGGTGATGCGATGCGGGCGGTCCGCCGCAGCGCCGAGCACCGCGTGGCGATGCTCCTCGTAGGCCTCGAAGTTGCCCTCGAACCACGTCACCTGCGAGTCGCCCTCGAAGGCGAGCACGTGCGTCGCCACCCGGTCCAGGAACCAGCGGTCGTGGGAGATCACGATCGCGCACCCGGGGAACGCCAGCAGGGCGTCCTCCAGCGCGCGCAGCGTGTCCACGTCGAGGTCGTTCGTGGGCTCGTCCAGGAGCAGCAGGTTGCCGCCGCTGCGCAGCAGCTTCGCCAGGTGCACGCGGTTGCGCTCGCCGCCGGAGAGCTTGCCGATGCGAGCCTGCTGGGATGAGCCCTTGAAGTTGAAGCCGGCGGTGTACTGACGCGAGTTGACCTCGCGATCGCCGACTTTGATGTGCTCGTAGCCTTCTGAGATCTCCTCCCAGACGGTCTTCTCGGGGTTCAGCGAGTCGCGCGACTGATCCACATAGGCGAGCTGGACGGTCTCCCCGACCTCCAGCTTGCCGCTGTCGGGGCTCTCCTCGCCGGTGATCATTCGGAACAGCGTTGTCTTACCGGCGCCGTTGGCGCCGATCACGCCGACGATGCCTGCCCGGGGCAGGTCGAACGACAGCGACTCGATCAGCAGCCGGTCGCCGAAGCCCTTCGACAGATCGCTCGCGGTCAGAACCTTGCCGCCCAGACGCGGCCCCGGCGGAATGTGGATCTGGACCTCGTCGAGCTTGATGTTGCTGTCTTCGGCGATCAGCTCCTCGTAGCGGGCCAGACGCGCCTTGGACTTCGTGCGTTTGCCCTTGGGGTTGGTGCGCACCCATTCGAGCTCTGCCGCGATCGTCCGCTGGCGACCCTTCTCCGAGCGATCTTCCTGGGCCAGCCGCGTCTGCTTCTGCTCGAGCCAGCTGGAGTAGTTGCCCTGATAGGGGATGCCCTTGCCACGGTCGAGCTCGAGGATCCAGCCGGCGACGTTGTCGAGGAAGTAACGGTCGTGGGTGACGGCCACGATTGCGCCCTTGTACTCGGCGAGGTGCTGCTCCAGCCAAGCGACCGACTCGGCGTCCAGATGGTTGGTGGGCTCGTCCAGCAGCAGCAGGTCCGGCGCGCGCAGCAGCAGCCGGCACAGCGCCACGCGCCGGCGCTCACCGCCTGAGAGCGTGCTCACATCAGCGTCCGGCGGCGGCAGGCGCAGCGCATCCATCGCGTATTCCAGCTGCGTCTCGAGGTTCCACGCGTCGGCCGCTTCGATCTTCGCCTGGATCTTGCCGAACTCCTCAGCCGTCTCATCGGAGTAGTTGGCGGCCAGCTCGTTGAAGCGGTCCAGCAGCGCCTTCGTCTCCGCGACGCCGTCCTCGACGTTGCCTTTGACGTCCTTGCGCTCGTCCAGGTGCGGCTCCTGCTCGAGCATTCCAACGCTCGCGCCGGGGGCGAGCGCGGCTTCGCCACGGTACTCCTCGTCCACGCCCGCCATGATCCGCAGCAGCGTGGACTTGCCCGCGCCGTTGTAGCCGAGCACGCCGATCTTGGCGCCCGGATAGAACGCGAGGGACACATCGTCGAGCACCGTCTTGTCCGGCGGGTGCAGCTTGGACAGGCGGTGCATCGTAAAGATGTACTGAGAAGACATTCGCACGCAGGATAGGACCTTGCCCGCCTCGCTAACGTTGTCGGGTCATGCCTACCACCGTCCTGGACGTCGAGCAGCACCTACTCCTACTGGAGCTCGAGGCGCCGTTCACCAAGCGCGACGTGCAGCTCGCCAGGCGGCGCATGGCCAAGCGCTGGCACCCGGACGTGGCGCCGCAGGGTCGCCAGTACGAGCATGAGCGCCATCTGAAGGCGATCAACGAGGCCGCCGACCAGCTGGAGCGGCTGGCCGAGGGCTCGCGCGGCGGCAAAGTGACCGCCAACGCGGTCAAAGTCAGCGCGGCCGCCGCCCGCCGCGAGCGCGAAGAGGCGGGCCGGCGCGCGTATGAAACCGAGCAGCGCGCCCGCGCCGCCGCCAAAGACAGAGCCGAGCACGACCCGTTCGGCAGCCGCGTGCCCGACCACTCGGTCGTGCACCGCTACGCGCGCTGCATCTCCTACCCCGAGTGGGGTGTGGGCACGGTCGCCGGCATCTACTTCTCATCGGACCCGGTGGCTGCCGGTGAGGAGGTCCAGCAGTGGGCGCGCGTGAAGTTCAGCCACGGCATTCGCACGGTCCCGGCCGGCAGCATGAAATTCGTCGACTTCTCAAAGCCCGATCCCGCCGAGGAGCGCGTCGAGCGCTTCCTCGTCGCCGCACAGCGCGCGATGGCCGAAGGCGAGTACCTGCTCGCCGCACAACGGCTGATCTACGCGCGCGACGCCGAGCCTCGCAACATCGCCGTGCTGCGCCTGATGACGCTCGCGTTCTGGAACGCCGGAAAGCTGGAGGAGGCGGGCCGCGCAGTGCGCGACTGGGCGCGTGTGGACGGCGACCGGCCTGCCGCGCATCGCTTCGCAGCGAGGATCTACGAAGACATGGGCGCGATCGACCTCGCGGAGGAGGCCGCCGAGCGCTCCGCGCTGCGCGGTCCATCCGACGCCAGCGCCTGGGAGCGCCTGGGACGGCTGCGGCTGCAGCTGATGGACCGCGAGGGTGCCCTGGAGGCCTTCAGACGGGCGATCGCGCTCGGCGCCGGCGAGGACCTGAACACGCTGGTGGAGCAGGCGCTCGCGATCGAGCCCAGCCTCGCCGGTTAGACGACGCCCGCCCGCTAGAGGATGTTCACTGCGCGCGATACGACCAGGCCGATCGTCACCAGCGAGACGAGCGACTGGATGCCCATGACCCCCTTCGCCTTCAGCGTCAGAGGCATAGTGTCCGTGGGGGAAAAGGCCGTGCCGTTCGTCAGGGACACATACAGGTAGTCGAAGAACTGCGGTCGCCAGTAGCGCGGCTCGATGCGGTCGTCTGACATCTGCGGGAACAGGAAGTCCGGGGGGCCGTCGTGGCCCGCGGCTCTGCGTCCCGGGCCGCCGCGATCGATCTCCCAGTACCAGAGCGCGAAGATCAGGAAGTTCGTCAGCCAGATGAGCATCCCCGAGACGACCAGCTCGGTGCCTTTGGAGACGTTGTGGTGCAGAAGCAGGTTCGTGAGCTGCACGAGCGAGACGATGTTGGCGGCGCTGACGAACGCCGTCAGTGCGATCGCCGTCCGGCGACGCGTCTTGTGCTCATGCTCGAGCTGTCGCGGCGTGGCCATCGACAGGCCGATCAGCAGGACACCCTCGAGCGCCGGCACGAGCCATGTCGGCCCGACGGTCAGGCGCTTGGTGAGGCCGACCTGCAGGCCGATCGCGACAAGCACCGTGACCTGCACCGGCCAGAACGCCTCCGGCCCGGCCGGCGGCGGGTAGGTGCGGCCCTGCGGGGTCGATGCGGCGTCGGCCACGAACCGAGAGGGTATGGGGCGCATCGGAGGGCGCTACGCTGAGCTGAGATGGGCCTCGAGAATCCAGTCCACCTGATCTTCATCGCCGCGGTCGCGCTGATCGTGCTGGGGCCCAAACGCCTGCCCGAAATCGCCAGAGCGCTCGGGAACGGGATTCGTGAGTTTCGTGAGTCCGTGAGCCAGGACCCCGCGGCGCACGTGCCGCCGGCTGCTGCGCATCAGCACGTCGCCCAGCCGCCCCCGCCGTACGTGGCGCCGCCGGTCCCGCAGGAGCCCGCCGCGCAGCAGCCGGTCTCCGAAGATCGCTAGGAGCAGGGACTTTGCCTGCGGTCCGTCGTGCCCGCTAGATTCGCGCCGTGCGCCTGATCGTCGCCCGCTGCCAGGTCTCCTACGCCGGGCGTCTCACCACCGTGCTGCCCGAGGCGGTCAGGCTGCTGATGGTCAAGGCGGACGGCACCTTCATGGTGTGGGCCGACGGCGGCGGCTCCAGCGTGAAGCCGCTCAACTGGATGTCTGCGCCGACGGTGATCGAGGAGGAGCTGGACGACGCCGGTGGGCTGCAGCGGCTCGTCGTGCGTAAGCGCGGCCAGGAGGATCGCCTCGAGATAGCGGTCGAGGAGGTGTTCTCGGACTCCGATCACGAGCTCGACACGCAGGCGACGCTCGAGAAGGAGGGGGTCGAGCGCGAGCTGCAGGAGCTGCTGGCCGGCGCCCCCGAGTGGTGTGGGGAGGGGCTGCGGCTCGTGCGCCGGGAGTGGCCCACCGACATCGGACCCGTGGATCTGATGTGCAGAGACGGTGAGGACGAGTGGATCGCCGTGGAGATCAAGCGCGTCGCGACGATCGACGCCGTCGAGCAGCTGACGCGCTATCTGCAGCGCATTCGTCTGGACCCCGCGCTCGGCTCCTGCCGCGGCGTGCTGGCCGCGCAGGTGATCAAGCCGCAGGCGCGCGTGCTCGCCGAGTCGCGCGGAATCGACTGCGTGGAGGTCGACCCTCAGGTCCTGCGGGGCGAGCGCGAGCCGGAGCTGAAGCTGTTCGTCGCGTAGCTTCGCGGATAGGCTGGTGTCTCTTTCAGCCGAACAAGGAGCCGCGCAATGAGCACCGAGCAAGCCACTGCCACCGCCTCGTCCCAGGAGGGTGAGCCGGTCCTGACGGAGCGTCGCGGGAACGTCCTGCTGATCACGCTCAATCGGCCGCAGGTGCGCAACGCCGTCAACGCAGCGCTCGCCGTCGGCCTCGCCGGTGCGCTCGAGGAGCTAGACGGGGACGACAGTCTGGCGGTAGGAGTGCTCACCGGTGCGGGGGGCTTCTTCTGCGCGGGGATGGACCTGGGGGCGTTCGTCAAGGGCGAGTCTCCCTGGTTCGGCGACCGCGGCTTTGCCGGGATCGCCCAGCGCTCGGCCCGCAAGCCGCTGATCGCCGCGATCGAGGGCTTCGCCGTTGCCGGTGGCATGGAGATAGCCCTCGCCTGCGACCTGATCGTCGCCGCAAATGGTGCCAAAATGGGGATCCCCGAGGCCAAGCGCTCGCTCGTGGCCGCCGGCGGCGCGCTGCTGCGGCTGCCGCGGAGGATGCCCTACCACGTCGTGATGGAGCTGGCGCTGACCGGCGACACGATGCCCGCCGAGCGCTTTCACGAGTTCGGCGTCGTCAACAGTCTCGCCGAGCCCGGATCCGCCGTCGAGGTTGCGCTCGAGCTCGCCGGGCGCCTGGCCAAGAACGGCCCGCTAGCGCTTGTCGCCTCCAAGCAGATCCTGCAGGAGCAGTTCGACTGGTCGAGCGCCGAGATGTGGGAGAAGCAGGGCGCCATCTCCGGCCCCGTGTTCGTCTCCGAAGACTCCAAGGAGGGTGCCAACGCCTTCAAGGAGAAGCGCGAGCCCGTGTGGAAAGGGCGTTAGCGCGCGCCGCGACCGCGAGTGCAGTGACCGGCGCCGCTACGGCACGGC
>Ga0209006_10000942_pt1 | contig 26868 bp, 25 predicted proteins | sample JacPin_JW_Ref_O2_FD_188567 | JGI IMG/M metagenome (GOLD analysis project Ga0209006, IMG submission 188567) | Forest soil microbial communities from Algoma, Ontario, Canada - Jack Pine, Ontario site 1_JW_Ref_O2 (SPAdes) (version 2) | ecosystem: Environmental > Terrestrial > Soil > Boreal...
CAGCCAGTGCCGCACCGTCCCCTTGCTCCGATCCACTGTCGCCGCGATCTCCGCGACCGACATCCCCTCCTCCACGAGCGCCTCCAATGCGTCGCGAGCCAGGCCTCCTCGAGCGATGTGCCTCTTGCGATGCGCGGCCTCCAGTCCATGTTTCTTGACCCAGTGGCTCACTGTCGCTTCGTGCAGGCCGAACCGGCGCCCGATCTCCGCCAGCGACAGGCCCTGCGCGAGAAACTGCTCCAACGAAGCACGATCCATACGCCAGATCCTCGCACGAACATATGTTCGTAGATGTGCCTTTTGTGCCGAGCATGTGACCTTCTTACGACCGCACGGTGACATCCGTTGCCGGTCAAGCCAGATGACAGCTCGTCCGGTAGCTGCCATTTGCGGGCGCTCGAACCTGTCCGTTGCTGGTCCTACCGTTCGCCCCGGAGAACGCCCAGCACGAGCAGCGACGAACCGTGCCGCAACCGATGAGATCCGCGCCTCGGTGCCGTCATAACAAAAAAGACCACCACGAGAGAAACGACGAACCCATGAAGCTGACGACCGCGACACTAGTCTCCGCCGACGGAGTGATGCAGGCACCCGGCGGGTCAGGCGAGGACCGCAGAGGCGCATTCGAGCGTGGCGGATGGGCGAGGGGGAACCCCGATAGCGAGGTGATGGCGTTCATCGTCGAGCTCTACCAGCGCGCAGACGCGTTCCTGTTCGGCCAGTGGACATTCGAGCTCTTTGCCGGCCACTGGGAAGCAATGCAAGCGGGCAGCCACCCGATCGCGGATGCCCTGAACACACGGCCCAAGTACGTGGCGTCGACGACGCTGACCGACGCTCAGTGGACCGACACGACCGTCCTCTCCGGTGACCTCGCAGCGGCCATCGGCGAGCTGAGAACCAAGCCTGGAGGCGAGCTGCAAGTACACGGCAGCGGCAAGCTCATCCGCTGGCTCCTCGAGAACCAGCTGGTAGACGAGATGAACCTGCTCACCGTCCCCGTAGTCGTCGGCGAGGGCACGCGGCTGTTCCCCGATACCGGCCCGGACATAGCGCTCGACCTCCTCGACTCGCGAGCCTTCCCGAAGGGCTCGACGCTACGGGTCTACCGGCCCACCGGGCGCCCGCAATACGCAACCTGAAGCACGTCAGCTGCTCGCGCGCCAACAACATCTCACCGGCCAGCGACATCCGTGGCCGGCGCTCTCTACCCGTCGCGATCCCCGGTCTGCTCCAACAGGCCGCCGTAGGCCCGGTCGAACTCTCGTTTGATCTCCGCGCGCCGTTTGGCCAGCGCGCCCACGTCTACGCCTTCCAGCCCGCGCGCCTGCTGTATCTGGCGGTCCACGCGCGCCAGCTCCAGCTGCAGGCGCTGCACCTCCAGCATCGCCGGGTTGGCCCGCTCTCGGCCCGCTTCCACGATCAGCTCAGCCAGCAGGCCCTTCATCTGCGGATCCTCATCGACCGCAACGCCGCCCGGAGCGGCCGCCATCGGCTGGCTCAAATCGCCCTCGCGCAGGTGCCTTGCGACCCGCCGCAGCAGCTCGCTGGAGAAGTGCTCGTCAACGTCAAGGGCCGACAGCGCATGCGCCCCCTCCTCGGGAGACGCGATGCACAAGGCCAGAAACGCCTGCTCGGTCTCCGCCCGCCCAGACAGCGCCGCTGAGCGCCCGCTGGACCCGTTCGCAGTGCGCTGCTGGGTCCCGTTTGCCGCAGCCCCGCGATCGCCGCCACGACCGCCCTGGCCCCGCGCCGAGGACTGCCGCTGCGCACCCCCCGGCCCAAGCAGCTGCTCCGCCAGGCTCTCCGGCAGCGCCAGGCGGCTGGAGACCATGCGCGTGAGCTCCATCCGCATCGCGCTCGGAGGCAGCGTCGCGAACACCGGGCGCAGCTGCTCGATCATCCGATCGCGTCCCTCAGGAGTCGTGTCATCGCCGGCCGCGAGCACGCGCTCAACGCGAAAGCGCACGAACGCCACCGAGCGCGCCACCGCCGCGCCGATCGCCTCCGGACCGTCGCGCTGGATCATCTCCGCCGGATCCGCCCCCTCCACCAGCGGAACCACGCGCAGCTCCAGCTTGCGCTTCGCTGCAAGGCTCGACGCGCGCAGCATCGCATCCTGCCCTGCACTGTCAGCGTCCAGCGCCAGCAGCACCGTCTGCGCCATCCGCGCCAGCTCGCCCACCTGCTCCGCCGTCAATGCCGTCCCCATCAGGCCCACCGAGTTGCGCAGGCCCGCCTGGTGCAGCGCGATCACGTCGGTGTAGCCCTCGCACACGATCACCTCGCCCGCCTTCGCCGCGTGCGCCCGCGCCAAGTCCGCCCCATAGACGTGCAGACCCTTGTGGTAGACGTCGTTGTCGGAGGTGTTCAGGTACTTCGGGCGCTGGTCCTCACGCATCGCGCGCGCGCCGAAGCCCAGCACCTTGCCGCGCACATCCGCCAGCGGGAACATGATCCGCGAGCGGAAGCGGTCATACGGACGCCCGTTCTCCTTCGAGCGCTGCGCGAGACCCGTCGCATACAGCTCCTGCTCGGAGAAGCCACCCCGTCGTGAGGCAAGCAGCACCCGATCCCACGCGCTCGGCGCATAGCCCACTCGGAACGCGCGCAGGATCTCCTCCCCCAGCCCCCTGCCCTCCAGATACTCGCGAGCGCGCGCCGCCTCGCTCGACTCCCACAGGTAGCGCTCGTAATAGGACGCAGTTCGCGACAGCAGCTCCAGCAGCCGATCCTTGCGCCTGCGCTTCTCCGCCTCCTTCGGGTCCTCCTCCTCGCGCTGCAGCTCGATGCCATAGCGTTCTGCCAGCAGCTCCAGCGCGCCCTTGAAGTCCACTCCTTCGGTCTCCTGCACGAACGTGAACACATCGCCCGATGCCTGGCAGCCGAAGCAGTAGTACACCTTCTGCCCCGGGTCGATCCCGAATGACGGCGAGCGCTCGTCGTGGAACGGGCACAGGCCCTCGTAGCGCGCCGGGCCCGCGCGGCGCAGGTCGGTGCGTGCGGAGACCAGCTCTACGAAGTCGACCGCGTCGCGCACGCGGTCCTTGGACTCGTTCGTGTACAGCGCCACGCCGGCAACGCTAGCGGGCGAAAGCCTGCGGCACCTGTAGCTCCGTATAGGCCCTGATGCAGTAGCGGTCGGTCATCCCCGCCAGGTAGTCCGTGACCCGCTCCGCGAGCTCCGCCTCGCCTTCGCCGCGCCCGCCGTCGGGCCCTGACGGCAGCTCCTCCGGGTGCTCGGTGTAGTGCTCGAACAGCCTGCGCACGACCGCCGCGATCTTCGCGTGCTCCGCGCGAACCGCCGGGCCGAGGTACACCCGCTCGAACATGAACTCGCGCAGCTCGCTCATCGCAGGGCCCGCCAGCGGGCCCTGCACGATGTCGCCCGCGAGCTCGGAGTGCTCGACCATGTCGTGCACCAGCGCATCGATCCGCGCCGAGCCGCTCTTCCCCAGGACCGCGATCGGATCGCCTGGGAGCTCGTCCTCACGCAACAGGCCCGCGCGCACCGCGTCGTCGATGTCGTGGTTGATGTACGCAACGCGATCGATCACACGCACGATGCGACCCTCCAGCGTCTGCGGCGGCGGCGTGCGGCTCGAGTGCCTCGCGATCCCTTCGCGGACCTGCTCTGTCAGGTTCAGCCCCACGCCATCGCGCTCCAGGCGATCGACGATCCGCAGCGAGTGCTCGAAATGACGGAAGTCGCGCCCGAAGCGCTCTTTCAGGCAGCCGTCCAGAACCTCCTCGCCGATGTGGCCGAACGGCGGGTGGCCGAGGTCGTGCCCGAGGCCGATCGCCTCCGTCAGATCCTCGTTCAGGCGCAGCGCCCGCGCGACGGTGCGCGAGATGCTCGTCACCTCCAGCGTGTGCGTCAACCGCGTGCGGTAGTGGTCGCCGCGCGGCGCCACGAACACCTGCGTCTTGTGCGTCAGCCGGCGAAACGCCTTGCTGTGGACGATCCGGTCGCGGTCTCGCTGAAACGGCGTGCGCAGCGAACAGTCGTCCTCATCTCGCTCGCGCAACGCCGGGTACGAACGCGCCGCAAGCGGCGAAAGAAGCCGCTCCTCCTGATCCGCGCAGCGCTCAGCGAAGCCGGCGGCGACCGTGTCCTGTTGACTGGCGACGCTCACCACTCGATTGTGGCAGCGACTGCGGCCGGTTCAGACAGCGTCAGTTCTCGCGCTTCCAGTCGCCGCGCATGGTCGCCTTGTGAACCCAGTGGTGCCAGCCCTTCAGCTCGCCCGGGTCCTCGCCGAACACCGGCGCCCCGCCGCCCGGCTGAGGCAGGCTCTGCGCAGCCGTCGAGTCGATCCGCAGATCGACGCCGAACTCGTGCAGCGACCCCACATCCGCGGCTTCTACGAAGCGCAGACCGTGCCCGGGGGTGGAGATCACGATGCCGTGGAAAATGTCCTTCTCGGGCGCTGAGACAACGTGGTGAACCGTGCCCACGCGCTCACCGTCGGAGCTCAGCACAGGGACGCCCTTCTCCAGCACCCCATACGCAATCGGCAGACCCTCGTCCATGGCGCCCACGATACCGGGATCAGGCGGCGCGACTGCCGATCGCCGGCATCAGGCGCAGGTGCGCGTGGTGCTCGAGCGTGGCCGCGATCGCCCGCTCCACCTGGCCGAGCGCGCTCGCCGAAGCCAGCGGCACATCGCTCAGCGCACGCCCCAGCGCGTCCGTCATGAACGCATAGGCGTCGTGTCCCAGCGTGAAGGAGCCCGCCTCGCACGCCGAGCACACCACGCCCCCAGCCGCACCGGAGAAGCCCACCAGGTGCTCGGGCTCGCCGCAGCTCGCGCACGCCCCCAGCTGCGGCGCGAGGCCAGCCGCCAGCAGCAGCTTCAGTCGAAACGCCAGCGCGCGGCCGTGCCCATCCGCGCCGCCGCGCTCGTCCAGCAGCGCAAGCTGGCGGCACAGCAGGTTGAACACCCCCGGGTGCGGCTCGGATGTCTCGAACAGCCGCCCCACCGCGTCGCACGCCCGCGCCGCCGCATCCAGCGAGCGCGCGTCGCCGCGCAGGCGCGCGTAGCCGTCGATCGTCTGCGCGCCCGTGACCGTCATCAGCTCGCCGCGGCCTTCGTGCAGCTCGATGTGCAGGCGAAAGAACGGCTCCAGCCGACCGCCGAAGCGGCTGCGCGCACGGCGCACGCCCTTCGCGATCGCGCTGACGCGCCCGCGATGGGGGGTGTACAGGTGCAGGATGCGGTCGGCCTCCGCGTAGCGCATAGAGCGCAGCACAACAGCTTCGGTCTTCAGTGCTCTACCGGCCATCTGCCCATGTTGATCGATGCGCCCGACGTTCCCGGACGCTCGCGGCGCCACACCACGATCCTCTACCGTCTCCAGGCGGTGACAACGAAGGAGCTAACGGACAAGCAGTACGAGAAGGAGCTGCTGCGCCTGCAGACGGAGCTCGTCTACCTGCAGGAGTGGATCGTGGCGGGCGGCAGGCGGCTGGTGGTGCTGTTCGAGGGACGCGACACCGCCGGCAAGGACGGCGCGATCAAGCGCATCATCACCTACCTGAACCCCCGCACCTGCCGCGTCGTCGCGCTGCCCACGCCGAGCGAGCGAGAGAGCACGCAGTGGTACTTCCAGCGCTACGCCGAGCGCCTTCCCGCGGCCGGGGAAATCGCTCTGTTCAACCGCAGCTGGTACAACCGCGCGGGCGTCGAGCACGTGATGGGCTACTGCACCGAGGAGGAGTACCAAGAGTTCCTGCGCTTCTGCCCGCTGTTCGAGCAGGCGCTCATGAACGATGGGATCGTGCTCGTGAAGTACTGGCTGTCGGTCAGCGACGAGGAGCAGGAGCGCCGCTTCGAGAAACGGCTGTCGGACCCCCGCAAGCGCTGGAAGTTCAGCCCCACCGACCTTCAGGCCCGGGCCCGCTGGGTCGACTACGCCGAAGCCAAGGACAGGATGTTCGCCTACACCGACACCGACGAAAGCCCCTGGTACGTGGTCGAGGCCGACGACAAGCGCACCGCGCGGCTGAACCTGATCGGCCACCTGCTCTCGCTGATCCCCTACGAGCACGTCGGCGAGGGCAAGAAGCCGAAGCTGCCACCCCGCCAGGAGCGCAAGTACGTGCGCCCACCAAAGCGCACCGAGCGCATCGTGCCCACGCTATATTTAGTGAAGTAATGAGCGACGTAACTGTTTATACGACCGAGCCGTGTGCGTTCTGCGCGCGCGCGAAGGGCCTGTTGAAAGCACGCGGCGTGGAGTTCGCGGAGATCAACCTCTCCAAGGATCCCGCCGGGCGCGCGGAGCTGGCGCGCAAAACGGGCATGATGAGCTTCCCCCAGGTGATCATCGACGGGGAGCTAATCGGTGGCTTCACCGAGGTGCAGGCCGCTGCTGAGAGCGGGCGCCTGGACGAGCTGCTCGCCGCCTGAACACCGGCTGACAGGTCTCGCACACGTAGGTCCCGCGGCCGCCGACGACCATCCTCACGATCGTCGTCCCGCACACGCCGCACGGCTCGCCCTCGCGTTTGTGTACGAGGAACTGGTCCTGGAATGAACCCCGCACCCCATCGACGTGGCGGAAGTCGTCGATGCTCGCCCCGCGCGCGTCGATGCCGGCGCTCAGCGCCGCGATCACGCCCTCGCGCAGCTTCGCGTACTGCTCGCCCGTCAGCCGCCCCGCCGGGCGCCGCGGGTGCACGCCCGCACGGAAGAGGGCCTCGTCGGCGTAGATGTTGCCCACCCCCGCGATCCGGCGCTGGTCGAGCAGGAAGGCCTTGATCGGCGCGCTCCTGCCGCGCGCCAGGGTGCGCAGGCTTTCAGCGGTGAACTCCTCGTCGAACGGCTCCACGCCGAGCCGCGCCGCGAAGAACGCCTCCATGGCATCCGATCCGAGCAGCAGCTCTCCCGTGCCGAAGCGGCGCGGGTCGACGATCGCAAGGCGAAGGCCGGCACGCGCCCCGACACCATTGCCCGCACCGCGACGCGGCCCGAACCGCATCCTCACCCGCGTGTGGGGAGGCTCGGGGTCCGGGTCGGCGAGCACCGCGCCGGTCATGCGCAGGTGCTGAGCCAGGTGCACGTCGCCCTCGAAGCTCCACACGAGGTACTTGCCGCGCCTCCCCAGACGCTCGACACGTCGGCCCAGCAACGCTGCCTCGAGCTCTTCCGGCGCCAGCGGACGCGACCAGCGGGGGTCGAGTATCTCGATCATCGTCAGCCGCCGACCCTCCACCAACGGCGCAAGCTGGCCTCTGATCGTCTCGACCTCTGGCAGCTCGGGCATCTACATCCAGCTTATGAGGCCGCACAACCCCTAACCGAGGAACGGCTCGCCGGGAAGCTCGGGCGCGTCACGGCCGGTCAGCCAGCGAAGCGCCGTGGCGCCCACGTCGGCGAGCGGGCCATCGTGGCGTGGGCCGCCCAGCCGCCCGCCGTCCGCGCGCGTGGCCAGCATCTCCCCCGTCACCCCCAGCAGCGGCGCGTACTCGCGGGTGTGGTCGCTGCCGGGATGCGACAGGTCGACCCCGTGATCGGCGGTCACGATCAACAGGTCTTCGGGCCGCCGGTGATCGAGCAGGGCGCGCACACGCGTGTCGATCTCGCGCAGAGCGGCGTAGAAGCCCTGGGCATCCTTGCGGTGGCCGTAGAGCTGATCGGTCTCGATCAGGTTCACGAACACCAGCCCACTCTGCAGCCGCCCGAGGAGGCCGTCGAGCTCCTCGAGCGCACGCGCGTTCGTGGCACCCGGATGCGCCTCGTCGATCCCCACCCCCGCGAACAGGTCGTGGATCTTGCCGACGCCGTGGACCTCCACGCCCGCGGCCTGGAGCTCCTGCAGGTAGCTGCGCGACGGGGGCGCCAGCGCGAAGTCGCGCCGGCCGTCGGTGCGCGTGAACGCGCCCGGCTCGCCCGTGAAGGGCCTCGCGATCACGCGCCCGACGGCGTGCTCGCCGCTCATCACAGAGCGCGCTGCCGCACACGCGCGGTAGAGCTCCTGGACGGGCACCCGCTCGATGTGCGCCGCCAGCTGCAGCACCGAGTCCTGGGAGGTGTAGAGGATCAGCGCCCCACCGCACAGGTGCTCGGCGCCGAACTCCTCAATCGCCGCGAGACCGTTGTCGGGACGGTTGCAGATCAGCTCGTGGCCCGTGGCGTCCCGCAGTCGTGCGATCAACTCCGGCGGGAAGCCCTGCGGATAGGTCGGTAGCGCGCGCTCGGCGACCACACCCATCAGCTCCCAGTGCCCGCTGATCGAGTCCTTCCCCGGCCCCAGCGGGTGCAGACAGCCGTGGATCGCAGGGTCGGCGCTCGGCGGCACACCCAACACGGGCACGATTGAGCCGAGCCCCAGCGAGCCGAGCGCCGGCAGCTCGAGGCCACCGAGCGCCTCGGCGAGATGCGCGAGCGTGTTCGTGTCCGCGTCTCCGTATGCCGCGGCGTCGGGAAGCGCCCCCACCCCGCACGCGTCTATCACGAGCACGAACGCGCGCCGGGCGTGGCCTTTATCCATGCCCCGAGTTCTACCCTGCGCCGGTGGCCCGCGGGTGCGCGCTGAAGTACGCGTGCTTGAGCCGGTCGGCGGAGAGGTGCGTGTACACCTGGGTGGTCGCGAGGTCGGCGTGGCCCAGCATCTCCTGCAGCGAGCGCAGATCGCAGCCGCCCGCGAGCAGGTGCGTGGCAAAGCTGTGGCGCAGCGTGTGCGGGCTCATGCGCTCGGACAGGCCGGCGCTGCGGGCGTGACCCTGGACGATCTTGTAGAGCCCCTGACGCGTGAGGCCGGTGCCGCGGCTGTTCAGGAACAGCCGCGTCTGTGCACGCGTGACGCCGCCGGCGCGCGCCGCGATCAGGCTGGGACGCCCGTCGTTGCAGTAGGCGAGCACCGCCGCAACCGCCTGGCGGCCGATCGGCACGATCCGCTCCTTGGAGCCCTTGCCGCGCGCGCAGAGCATCGCCTCCTCGAGGTCCATGTCGCTCAGTTCGAGGCCGATTGCCTCCGATGCGCGCAGCCCGCACGCGTACATCAGCTCCAATAGCGCGCGGTCGCGCTGCGCCAGCGGCGTCGCGCCGCTCGGCTGGGAGAGCAGCCGCGCGACCTGGTCGCGGCTGAGCACCCGCGGCAGCCGCTGCGGCTTGCGCGGCCCGCGAAGGTCGGCGGTGGGGTCGTGCTCGATCGTGCCTTCGCGGCGAAGATGGCGGTAGAAGGAGCGCAGGCAGGCGGTCTTGCGCGCGAGCGTGCTCGCGGCCACGTCCAGCTCCGTGAGGAACGACGCGAGATCGCCGTGCGTCGCCTCGGTCGCGAGCAACTCGTGTCGTTGTAGGTAGTCACCGAGCTGCATCAGGTCGCAGCGGTAGGCGTCGAGCGTGTTGCGCGAGAGTCCGCGCTCGAGCTCGAGGTAGTCGAGGAAGCCGAGGATCAGCGGCTCGATCGCCCTGGCGGGACCCGCCACGGGCGTCTGGACGGTCGTCATCCAAACAGCTTCGCTGACGGTGCAGGTGCTCCTTGGCGATGCAACCGCGCGTTCACGCGCTTGGCGTGTCTCAGAGGCTCAGGCGCCGAGCCAGCCAGAACAGGCCGATCAGCGTCTTCGCGTCGCGGCACTCATCGATCGCGGACTGCAGGTCGGCCAGCGGCCAGCGCACGATCTCGATGCGCTCGTCCTCGCCGCTGTCCGCTTGGGACTCGTAAAGGTCGGTCGCGTAGAACAGGTGCACACGCTCGTCGGTGAACCCGGCGCCCGTGTAGTAGACGACGATCGGCTCCCAGGTGCGCGCGCCACGCCCGATCTCCTCGGCGAGCTCGCGCTGGGCCGCCGCAAGCGGCTGCTCGCCCTCGACATCCAGGCGACCGGCGGGGATCTCCAGCAGCGCCGGCTCGTCCACCGCCTCGCGCGGCTGGCGCACGAGCCACACGCTCTGCTCGTCGTGCGCAACGATCGCGACAGCGCCCCGGTGGCGGACGATCTCGCGTGAGACCTCGACGCCGTCGCTGTGGCGGAAGCGCTCCTCGCGCACATCCACGATGCGCCCGCTGTAGACGGTCTCCCCGCCAAGCGCCTCGAACTCGCTGCTCACGCGCCCTCGACGCTCGCTCCCTGGACGTCGGCCCCCTCGACGCCGGGGTACTCGCCGGGCGCCGTGTCGGAGTCGGCTTCCTCGACCGCGGACTCCCCCGTGAGCTCGGCCAGCGCGCTCCCGCCCGCGAGCGCTGAGGCGAAGAACATCGGGTCCTCGATCAGCCCGCGTCCCATCGTCTCGGTCGGCAGTCCGGTGGCCGCGTAGCCGGGCAGGTCGATGCTCGCCCGACGCCAGTCGTGGCGCGCGATGCGTGCAGGGCGCTCGACGTCGATCGCGAGCGCCATCTGGCCTTTGGTCTGGCGGCTGCGCTTGCCTGCGCCGAAGACCGCCCCGAGGCCGGCGCGCAGGTCGGCCCCGACGGGCGAGCGCATCCCCGCGGGCAGCGCCACCGTGACGGGCTCCAGCAGCAGGTCAAGGACGGTGAGCGTGTGGTGGGAGAAGCCGCGATGGCGCGAGCGCTCATCACCGGAGGACAGCCGCGCGACGACGAGCGTGGGGCAGCCGAGCGCGAGCGCCACATGGGCTGAGTCCAGCGCGACCATGCCGCCGTGTCCGAGCGAGGAGCCCGAGCCGACGATCCCCGGACCCGGCCCGCAGACGGCCGCGTCCCAGCCGAGCGAGCGCAGGCCGTGGTGCAGCGCGCCGGCGGTCGTGATCGCCTCCCCCTCGCCTCCGAAGGCAGAGCCTGCCGTGAGGTGGCCGGCGAGCAGCTCGCGCTCACGCAGCATCCTCACGGTCGCTGAGTGTCCGCCCGGGAGCGCTCCCCCCTCTGTCTGCACGTATCCGAGGCGCAGGCCCGGAGCGCGCTGGGCGAACGCCCAGGCGACGGCGGCGAGCTGGCCGTGGAGCGCGAGCACACCCACCGGGCCCTCGACAGGCAGATGCAGGTGCTCCTCCTCGACGGGCGCCACCGTGTGCTGGAGGCTCGTGTAGTTGAGCTTCATCACGTTGGGGTGGCCGTGGCTCTGATTGCCTTCGCCTTGCAGGCCGCGGGTGAGGTTGACGTGCACGACGTCAAAGCCGCCGGAGCCGAGCCCCAGGTCGAGCGCCTGCACGTTCACGATCACCTCGTCGCCGACCTGCGCGCGCCCCACGAGCGCGACGTCGGCCACAGCTCTGCGGCGATCCTCGCCCGAGCGCTCGCCGCTCAGCTCGACCATCAGCTGCTGCTCACCGGCGGGATGCCCGCGCCTGTCCGCGGCGGAGTCGGCGGCGGAGCTGTAGGTCTCGACGACCGTGGCGGGGCGGAGCTTCAGCATTGAGGCTGCAAGCTACCCGGCCGCGAGCGGCTCTAGAGCCGCTGCCTCGTCCAGCAGGGCGAGCGCAACGTCGAGCATCTCCTCGAGCGCGCTCACGCTGACACGCTCACCGGGCTCGTGGTTTCGCTCGGTCCCGTTCGCCATGTTCACCGTCTGAAAGCCCTGGCTGAGCAGCGCGTTGGCATCGGAGGCGCCGCCGCTGGAGATGCGCACGGGTTCGCGGCCACAGGCGCGCAATGCGGCCTCCGCCACGCGCAGCGGCGGGCTCGAGTCCGCCAGCTCGAAGCCGGAGAAGGTACGCGTCACGCTGACGTCCAGGTCGCAGTCGCAGTCGGCGCGGTTGGCCGCCTCGTGCAGGCGATCGACGATCTCCGCGACGAGCTCCTCGGCGTGCTCGTCGCCCAGAGCGCGCGCCTCGAGCTCGAGCGCGCAGTGTTCGGCGACGACGTTGATCGCGCTGCCGCCGGAGATCGTGCCGACGTTGACGGTGGTGTGCTCGTCCAGGCGACCCAGCCGCAGCGAGGAGACAGCGCGCGACGCTGCGAGGATCGCGCTGCGCCCCTCCTCTGGGCGGATGCCCGCGTGCGCGGCGGCGCCCCGAAAGGCAGCCTGCACGCGGAAGTGCGTCGGCGAGTCGACGATCACCTCGCCGATCGGCGTGGCGTGGTCGAAGACGAAGCCGAACTCACTGCGCAGGACCGACGCGTCGAACACGCTGGAGCCGGCGAGCGAACGCTCCTCGCCGACGGTGAGCAGGAGCTCAATGTCCACGGGCGCGCCCTCGCGCCGCACGTGGCGTGCGAGCGCCAGCAGCACGGCAACCGCGGCCTTGTTGTCCGCGCCGAGGATGCCCTCGTTGGCGTTCTCCCAGCCACCGTCAACGATCACCGGCTCGACGGGCGCGAGCAGCGGGACAGTGTCGAGATGCGCGCACAGCAGCACCGAGCGCGCGGGCTGCACGGCCTGCGCGCTCAGATCCGTGTCGCGCGCGCCCGGCAGGCGCGCGAGCAGGTTGCCGCAGTCAGAGCCGGCGCGGGGGCCGGCGTCGTCCTCGTGAACCTGCACCCCGAGCGCGCGCAGCTCGGCGATCACACGCTCTGCGCACACGCGCTCGCTCCCGGACGGGCTCTCGATCCGGCAGAGCTCCGCGAACGTGCCGTTCAGGTAGCGCCTCTCGAGCTCACCGACCCTGGACGCCGGCGCGCGAGCTGTCACGGCCGGCCGGCTGGCTGCGCCGGTGAGGCCGACGGCGCGTGTACGCCGTCCGCGGCCTCGGAGAAGCTCTCCCGCGCCGAGGCCCGCACGAGGGCGGCCGCGACGAAGTCCCGGAACAGGGGCGCCGGGCGCACCGGGCGGGACTTGAACTCGGGGTGGAACTGCGAGGCGACGAAGAACGGGTGATCGTCGAGCTCGATCACCTCGACCAGGCGCTCGTCCGGCGAGGTGCCGGACACGCGCAGCCCAGCGCTCTGAAGACGCTTGCGCAGGAGGTTGTTGACCTCGTAGCGGTGGCGGTGGCGCTCGTAGATGACCGCCTCGCCGTACATCTCCAGCGCCCGCGTGCCTGCGTGCAGCTTGATCGGGTCGGCGCCCAGGCGCATCGTGCCGCCGAGGTCCGCCACCTCCTTCTGCTCGGGAAGAAGGTCGATCACGGGGAACGGCGTCTCGAGGTCGAACTCGGTCGAGTTGGCGCCGTCCATGCCGGCGACGTTACGGGCGAACTCGGCGACGGCCACCTGCATTCCCAGGCAGATCCCGAGATAGGGGACCTGCTGCTCGCGCGCGACCTGGGCGGCGGCGATCTTGCCCTCGATGCCGCGCCCGCCGAAGCCGCCGGGGATGAGGATGCCGTCGGCGCTTGTGAGGCGCTCGAGCGTCTGGCGGTCCTCGCTGTTCTCGAGGGTCTCGGAGTCGATCCAGTCGATCTCCACCTTCGCGTCCTGCAGCGAGGCCGAGTGGCGCAGCGCTTCGGAGACGGACAGGTAGGCGTCCTCCAGCTGCACGTACTTGCCGACGAGCGCGATCCGCACCGAGCGCGTGGCGCGCGCGGAGCGTTCGATCGGCTCTTTCCACTTGGAGAGCTCCGGAGGCGACGCCTCCAGGCCGAAGTGCTCGAGCACGAAGTCATCCACGCCCTGTTCGCGGAACGTGAGCGGTACTTCATAGATGTTGTCCACGTCGCACGCCGAGACGATCGCCTCGGAGGGCAGGCTCGCGAACAGCGCGATCTTCTTGCGGATCTCGCTCGACAGCGACCCCTCGGAGCGGCACATGAGCATGTCGGGAGCGATCCCGATGCGCCGCAGCTCGTTGACGGAGTGCTGCGTGGGCTTGGTCTTCAGCTCGCCCGCGTGGCCGATGTAGGGGACGAGCGTGAGGTGGATGAACATGCAGCGCCGGCGCCCGACGTCGACGGGGAACTGGCGAATCGCCTCGAGGAATGGCAGCGACTCGATGTCGCCGACGGTGCCGCCGATCTCGGTGATCACGAAGTCGACGTCCGAGGACTCGGCGATCAGCGCGATCCGCTGCTTGATCTCATCGGTGATGTGCGGCACGACCTGGACGGTGCCGCCGAGGTAGTCGCCGCGGCGCTCGCGGCGGATGACCGTGTCGTAGATGCCGCCGGCGGTGACGTTGGACGCCCTGCTCGTGTTGGAGTCGGTGAAGCGCTCGTAGTGGCCGAGGTCGAGGTCGGTCTCCGCACCGTCCTCGGTCACGAACACCTCGCCGTGCTGGTAGGGCGACATCGTGCCGGGGTCGACGTTTATGTACGGGTCGAACTTCTGCAGCCCTACCGTCAACCCTCGTGAGACGAGCAGGCGTCCGAGCGAGGAGGAGGCGATGCCCTTGCCGAGGGAGGAGACGACGCCGCCGGTCACAAAGATGAACCGGGTCTTGCTTGGCGCCTGCGCGCGGCGATCGGAATGGTGCATGCTCATGTGGGCCTGCCCAAGGAGTCTAGTTGGCGCAGCCCCGGAGTCCGTTCGATCAGCGCAGAAATCGATCGCAACTCCCCATATAGCGTGATTCCTGCGAGCAGGATGAGCGCCACGAGCTGGCCGATGCCCGACAGCGTGAGCACCAACCACAGGCCCGCAAGCGCTCCCAGCAGGTTGGCGCCGGTGTCGCCGAGCATGGCGCGCTCGCGCAGGTCATACAGCCCCGCGACGAGCGCGGGTGCGGCGAACAGCCCCAGCGCCCACAGCGCGCGCAGGCCCATCGAGCCGATCGTGAGCCCGGCGCCGAGCAGCACGAAGGCCTTAGTCGCGCGCCCCGGACGCAGGTCGAGCAGGTTGAAGGCGTTGGTGGCGAGCACGAGCACGCCCGCGGCCAACAGCCAGCGGCCGTTGGAGAGGCCCAGATAGCTCATCGCCAGCAGCGCCAGGCCGAGGGAGCCGACGGCCTTCAGCGCCCCGGTGGAGAGCTCGCCCCGCAGCGCCGCGGCGCCGTGCCCGCGCCAGCCGCGCGGACCGCTGCCACCGTCCTCGCCGGCACCGGCACCCCCACCAGCACCGGGCGCGAGCGTGTCGTCGAGCAGCCCGAGGGCGAGCACGCCGAGCGCATACAGCGCGATCGGGAGCGTCTCGGGGTGAAACACGCGCGTGGAGGCCAGCTGCTGCAGCAGCGTCAGGGGTATCAGCGCGAGCAGCGCGGCAGCGAGCGTGAGCACGCCGAAGGGGAACGGCAGCGCCCGATCGCGGTAGTTCAGTCGCGTGTGACCCCCTTCGCCGAGCGCGCGCAGCAAGGCCGGCGCGAGCAGCGCGGCGCAGGCGATCGAGATGACGAACGGCAGGGCGTGCATGCGTGGAAACTAGCGACGCGAGCGGACGCGCCGAGAGGCCGCCAGAGCCGGCTTCTAAGGCTGCGACGGGCTGGTGCTGACGCCCGGCAGCAGCGAGTCGGCGGTCGACTTGGTGCCGAACGCGCCGCGGTCACCCGCGAGCGCGTAGTCGAGCGCGGCCTGGCCGGCGAGGCTTTCCAGGTCATCGACGCTGGACAGGCCCTTGCCGCTGTACCAGGGGATCTGTGACGGTTCGGTGCTGCTCAACTCGACGCCCACGGCAGTCACCTTGGCGGCGGCGACGCCGGCGAGCAGGCCGGACTCGAAGGCGGCGCTCGCTTCGCTGTCCTGGGCGCTCATGCCGCTCGGTTCGGCGCGCATCACCACGAGCCCTTCCAGGCGCGTGAGCTGTCCGTCGAAGGCGCTCAGCAGGCCCGCGCGCACGCGGCTGATGAGCTCGTGGTCCACGAGCGCACCGCCGCTGACGAGCTGGCGACCCACGAGGTCACCGAAGCTCTTCAACAGGCCCGGCGAGCTCGCGAGCGCGGCGAAGTGCGCGTCGGCGGCTTCGCGGACGATGGCGGCGAGTTCGAGCGGCTCGCGTACGGCCACGACGGTGCTCACTTCGCCGCCGGCCTCCCCGACAGCGTTGCGCACGAGCGTGTTGACCGTGTTGGATGACGCGCCCAGGAACAGCACCCCGATCGTGCGCCCGGCGAGCAGTTCGTGCACCGCAAGGGGATACAGGCCGGTGGCAAACGCTTCCTCGGAGGTCAGCTTTTCCTGGAGCTGGCTGGATTGCTGGCGAGCGTGGCTGACTTCGGAGTTGAGGTTGGCGACGATCCCGTTCTTCGCGGAGGAGACGAGGTTGGAGTCGCCGATGGCCACGCCGAGAACGACACCCAGCGCGAGCGCGAACAGAACCGCGGCGAGCGAGAGCGCGTGGTAGCGGAAGTCAAACATCGGAGAGCCTGCGCCGGTAGGAGGTCAGCCGGCGCCGAGCGAGGCGAGATCTGGCGCGTGGATGTCCGCCAGCAGCTGGATCTTCAACCACAGCAGTTCGGCGACATCGCGCAGCGCGGGGCTCATCCAGATCACGGCGACGAGCGCGAGCAGCCCGGCGAGGATCACCACGAGTAGCGGTGTGAGGCCCGGCCGGGGCCGATACAGGCGGCTGACGCCCTTGGCGTCGACGAGGATCTCGCCGATGCGCAGGCGCGTGAGGAAGGTGGAGGACATGCCGCCGCGGTTGCGGTCGAGGAACTCCACGAGGTTCAGCTGCGAACCGACTGACACGATCAGGCGGGCGCCCTTCTCGGCGGCGAGCAGCATCGCGACGTCCTGGCTCGTGCCGGGCGCGGGCACGAGCTTGAACGCGAGCCCCAGCTGCTCCAGGCGCAATCGACCCGGGGCACGGCCGTCAGGGTAGGCGTGCACGACGAGCTCCGCGCCGCAGCGCAGCGCGGCCTCGCTGGCGGAGTCCATGTCGCCGACGATCATGTGCGGCTTCAGTCCCTCCTCCAGCAGCATGTCGGCACCACCGTCCACGGCGACGATCACCGGGCGCATGTCGCGGATGAAAGGTCGCAGCGCGCGCAGGTCGCGCTGATGTCCGGCGCCGCGCACGACAACAAGCGTGGAGCGGTCGCGAAAGTCTGTGGCAAAGCGCGGCAGCGCGATCCGGCCTGCGAGTAGCTCGCGCTCCTCGCGCATGTGGTCGATCGTGTTGTGGGCGAAGCGCTCGAGCGCCTCCCCGATCTCATGCCGGCGCTGCTCCGTTTCGGCGGACACGCGCCGTCGGTCCAACAGCTCGCCGCGCGCGAGCAGTTGCCCCTTGCGCAACACCTCCACGGCGACCGGCACGACCACCGCCGCGCCAGAGTGCTCGCCTGCAACGCCGGGGGTCGCGGGCAGGACCCGCACGACGACGGGGTCGCCGTCGGAGAGCACGTCGAACAGCGCGTCGTCGGGGAGGTCCACGAGCACGATGCCGGCCTCCACGAGCAGCTGCGGGCCGAGGTTGGGGTAGGTGCCGCTGGAGGACGGTTGGCAGTTGAGCACGGCGGCGGCGCCCGCGGCGATCAGCTCCTCCGCGGAGACGCGATCGATGTCGCGGTGGTCGATCAGCGCGATGTCGCCACGAACGAGGTGGCGTACGAGCAGCTTCGTGCGCCGCCCCGGGCGCACGGACCCGCTGACGAGCGGCGCGGCGATCTCTCCGCCGGAGACCGGCACGATCGCCACCGGCACTGACCCCGCGGCGCTGGCTCGAGTTGCGGCCACGCTAGCGAGAGTAACGCTCGCGCACCGGAAACGGCTCGTCTATGCGGCTCGACGGAGGTCGCTGGCATGGCGCCGGGCGACGCTGTCGTCGTCGTCGGCGCCGAGCATGCGCACGAGCTCTGAGACGACGTCGCCCTCGGCCAGCTGCAGCACGCTCGTGCGCGCGGGCTCCGCGCCGAGGTCCTTGACGATCGAGAAGTGGCGCGCGCCGAGCGAGGCGATCTGCGGCAGGTGGGTGATGCACAGGACCTGCCGGCGCTCGCCGAGCTCGCGCAGACGCGCGCCGACGACACGTGCGGTGTGCCCGCCGATGCCGGCGTCGACCTCGTCGAAGACGAGTGTTGTGTCAAGCGCCGAGGCCTGGGCGACACCCATGATTGCGAGCATCACCCGTGAGAGCTCCCCGCCGGAGGCGATCTCGCGCAGCGGCCCGGCGGGAACGCCGGGGTTGGGCGCGATCATGAACTCGACGGTGTTGGCGCCCGAAGGCCCGGGGTCGCGCTCTCCGAAGAGCACCTCGAAGCTCGCGCCACCCATGGCCAGCGACTCGAGCTGCTCGCGCACGGCGGGCGCGAAGCGTCTCGCGGCGGCTTCGCGCGCCTTGCGTAGCGACAGCACGGCCTTCTGCAGCGCCGCGCGGGCCTGCAGGAGCTCCTCGCCGGCCTGCTCCAGGGCCACCTCGGCGCCGGCGAGCTCCTCGTGGCGTGCGCGGGCGCGCTCGGCGTACTCCAGAACCGCAGCGACGCTGCCGCCGTGCTTGCGGGCGAGCCGCTCGATCGCGCTGAGGCGTTGTTCGAGCGCGTCCAGGGAGACCTCCTCCCCGAGCGTGGCGAGCATGCCATCCAGAGCGCTCGAGGCGGCGTGCTCGCCGTAGTCGCGCAGCTCCCCGGCGAGATCCTGGGACTCGATCGATAGCGCGCGCACACGCTCGGTGAGCGCGTCCAGCGCGGGGTCCACGCCGACGAGCGCTTCCAGCTGACCGACGGTGCCGGCTAGCAGCTGCACGACCCCGGGGCCCTCGCCCCCGTCGGCTGCCAACGCCTCCGCGCCAGCCCCCGCGGCGGAGCAGAGCGCGTCGAGGCTGCGCATGCGCTCGCGCGCGGCGAGCAGCTGCTCGTGCTCGCGCTCATCCGGCGCGGCGGCGTCGATCTCGGCGAGCTCGAACTCGAGCAGGTCGAGCTCACGCTCGCGAACGCCCGATAGCTCGCGCAGGCGCTCCATCCGCTCCTCCAGGCGGCGGGTCGACGCGAACGCTTCCGCGCAGGCACGCAGCCGCGCTGCATGATCGCCGTTGCAGAGTCCGTCGATGATCTCCAGCTGCGCGGCGGCGAGCGTCAGCTTGCGGTGCTCGTGCTGGCCGTAGAAGGCGAGCAGCGCCCCGCCGATCTCGCGCAGCTCGCCGACCCCGGCAGAGCGCCCGCCCAGGTAGGCGCGGGTGCGTCCGTCGGCGCTCACGCGCCGCGCGAGCACCAGCTCCTCGGCGTCCGCGCTCAGGCGCTCGCCGAGACGCTCGCGCAGCTGTGGGGGAAGGTCGAAGACGCCCTCTACGTAGGCCTCGCCGGCACCGGGCCGCACGATGCCCGCCCGCGCGCGCCCGCCGAGGAGCAGGTCCAGGGCGTGGGCGAGCACGGTCTTGCCCGCGCCGGTCTCGCCGGTGAGCACGTTCAGGCCGGGTGCGAGGCGCAGCTGCGCCTGCTCGATCAGCAGGAGGTTCTCGACACGAAGCTCTTGGAGCACGCCGGGTGGTCTAGCAGCGCATGGGGACAGATCGCGCGGGCGAGGCGTGGGCTCGCCCAGGCTCGGGTGACCGGGCCCCGGCGCCCGCGGGTGCGTGCGAGCGAGCGGTCAGGACTTGCCGGTGGCGTGCCGGGCGGGCATAATCGGTGCAGCGGTACAGGAACGGACGCCTGCGCCCACGTACACTCGTCCGCTAACGGCATGGCTGCCAGCGACCCTCATTCAGGCTCCGATAGCCCACCTTCGGGTGGGGTCGACTGCTCGGCGCCGGCGGCGCTTCGCGAGCGCCTGGAGGAGGAGATCAGCCGCGCGGAGCGCCACGGCACGCAGCTGAGCTGCCTGGTGGTGGTGATCGAGAACCTGGAGGAGATGACGCGCGAGCACGGCGGCGAGCTGCGCGGGCAGACGCTCGACTACGTGGCGCAGGCGCTGGGACGCGAGCTGCGCCGCTTCGACCGTGTCGGGCGCGGCGGCCAGGAGGGCCGCGACTCCTCAGACCACCTGCTGATCATCCTGCCGGGAGCCGACGGTCCGCGCGCGGAGATCGTGGCGCGCCGGGCACTTGAGCGGATAGGCACGATCAAGGTGGAAGCGCGAGGCACGCGCCAGCCGCTGCAGGTGTCGGTGGGCCTGGCGGCGTGGCGTGAGGACGCGAGCGCGCAGTCGATGCTCGCGTGGGCGCACGCAGCGCTGCGCCGCGTGGACGGCGAGGAGCACACGTCTTCGCCGGAGCGCGCGGCTGCACCGGTGCTCGATTCCCTGCGACAGGCGGCGCCGGGCGCCGACTTCAAGCCACCACCGGCGCTCGGGGACACGAGACGTTCATAATCGGATCCGGTGCTCTCCGGATCAGAGTTGTGGCTGCTTCGCCTGATGGCCGACCGCGGGCTGGCGCTCCTGGACGCCTCGACGCTGGCGGTGGTGATCGAGGAGCGCGGCGAGCTGCGCGTGGCGGCGTGCGCGGGCAGCGAGTCTGTGCGCCTGCGGATCGTGCCGGTGCAGGGAAGCGCCCTGGGCGCGCTCTTCCAGGACGGCAAGGCGCTGGCGCTGGACCGCCCGCGCGGCCAGGAGGCGGCGTGGCTTCACGAACTGGGGCTGGAGGCGCGATCGGTGCTGGTGGAGCCGCTGAGCATGGAGGGCCAGGGCGGCGGCCTGGTGATCGCGCTGCGTCGCGACGGGAGCTTCCGCGGCCCCGACCGCCAGGCGCTGAACGCGTTCGCGACGAGCGTCTCACAGCGCCTGAAGGCGGAGCGCTCGGTGGAGATCGAACGGCTGCGCTACGGCATGGAGGCACGCGAGCACGAGCGGGCACGCTGGGCGCGCGAGATCCACGACGAGAGCATCCAGGGGATCGGCGCGCTGCGGCTGCAGCTGGCGAACGCCCGGGACATCGACGACAGGCAGGCGCTCAGCGCAGCCGTGGACACGGTGCTCGAGGGCCTGGGCACGGAGATCGACGGGCTGCGCCACCTGATCACCGAGCTTCGCCCGGCGGCGCTCGACGACCTCGGGCTGGCCGCCGCGCTGCAAGCGCTCGCCAGGCGCGCGCAGGCAATCGACGGGCTGGACGTGGAGACGGAGATCGACCTGCCGGAGCCCGCGGACACGACAGGCAGCGGCGGCGAGGCGGGCGGCGCCCGCAGGCTGGACGCCGAGCTGGAGAGCACCGTCTATCGCGTCGTACAGGAGGCACTGACGAACGTCAGCCGCCATGCGGAGGCGACGAAAGCGGTGGTCAGCGTGCGCGAGCACCAGGGGATGCTGCGCGCATCGGTGACCGACGACGGCAAGGGAATGCCCGATGCGAGCCGGCTGGGCCCGCGCGGCGACGGGCTGGAGGGCGGCTTCGGGATGTCGGGCATGCGCGAGCGCGCGGAGCTGATCGGCGGCGAGCTGGAGTTCATGCCGGCGCCGGGACGCGGCACGACGGTGCGCTTGACGGTGCCGATGGCGGGGCGCCCTACGGCCGCGGCGGACGCGCCCTCCTCCTACTGAGCACGTGCGCAAGGGCGGCATCGTGGGAGACAAGGTGGCGCGTCGCTTCGTCGATCCGTAGCGGCACCGGTCACCGCACCGGCGGCGTTAGTCAGCTGTCCGTCAGCTCGCTCAGGTCCGGCGGATCGCCATCGTCCTCGTCGGAGCCGTCGCGGCGCAGCCAGCCGGCGAGCTGCTGGCCGGCGGAGCTGACGGACTCGCCGGCGTCGCGGAAGGCGTCGCGGATGCGCTCGGCATAGAAGGAGACCGCCTCTCCTCCGTCTGCGCGCGCGTCGACGGGGTCGCCGCGGCGCGGGTACTCGCCGGAGCCGACGATCCGGTCGAACTCGCCGGAGCGCACCCACGCCATCAGCTCGTGCGTGCGCTTGACGGGCATCGGGTGCGTGACGCCGAGGTCGAGCGTCAGCCTGGTGAGACGCTCGAGGCCGCTGCCCTTCTCTTTGTAGTCCATCCCCTGACGCATGAACACGTCGAGGTCGAGCTCGTCGACCATGGCGCCGCCGGCGAGCGACATGAGCGTGCGGCAGACGGCAAGCGGGTCGCGTGTGACCACGGCGGCGGCGCGGTCGGCACTCAGCTCGGTGGCCCTCCCCCACTCCATCAACACCGTGCGCACGGGCGCGAGCGGCAGCGGCAGGCGCGTGTTGCTGGAGAGGCCCACGAGGATCGCCAGGGCGGTGCGATAGAGCTGGTGGTCGGAGAGGATATGTGCGGCCTCGTGCGCGAACACGGCGCGCCGCTGAGGGGCGTCGAGCAGGCGCACGAGCTCCGACTGCACGACCACGATCGGTCGCTTCGCGCCGATCGCCATCGCGTTGGCGGTGGGGAACTGTGTGAGGTACAGGTCGGGCACCTCGCTCATATCGAGCGTGGAGTAGGCGAGGGCGTGCTCGCGCCAGACGTCTCCGAGCTGCTCCTCGGAGAGGCGTACGGAGGAGCCGAGGAAGCTCTGGCGCAGGGCGCGCTCGTAGCCGAGCTCGATCAACTTGCGCACGACCTTGTCGAGGTAGGGCACGGACGCCAGCGCAGCGGTGGCGGCGCGGTCCGCGGGGTGCTGGAAGGCGCGAGGCGAGATGTCCTTCAGCCGGTAGCCCTCGGTGGGAAGGCTCGATCCCGCGGTGGCCATGCATCCAGCGTACACCCGCATTGCACTTGGATAGGCGACCCGGTACCTAGCCGTTGCAGAGGAGAAGCGCCGGGTCGCCCGAACAGTTCCTATCACGCGTAAGCACGTGACCGGTTGACTTCTGAGGTGACGGCACCGTCCGCGGTGTCTCGCGCGGTGCGCCATTCGGAGCACGCCGCACGCACCCGCCGGCCGGTAGGCCGGCCCCTAAAAACGACTAGTCCGCGAGCCCGGTGCGGCGCACGTAGGCGGTGATCTCAGCGCGCGAGGAGAAGCCAAGCTTCTCGATCGCGCGGGCGCGGTAGGTCTTGACGGTGCGCTCGGCCACGTTCAGCTGGTCTGCGATCTCCGGGTTGGTGTAGCCGTTGGCGATCAGCCGTACGACCTCGCGCTCGCGCTCGGAGAGCACCACGCCATCGGCGAACCCGTCCTCGCCGGTCGCCATCAACGCACCCAGGCGCGGGTGCAGGTAGTTGCCGCCGGCGACAGCCAGGCGGAAGGCCTGCAGAAGCTCCGCGGGCTCTGCCTCCTTGAGCACGTAGCTGCGTGCCCCCGCCCTGAGCGCCTGGCGTGCGTACTCGGGGTCCTCGCGCATCGTCAGGATCGCAACTGCGAGGGTCGGATGGGAGATGAAGCACGACGGCAGCGCCCCCAGGCTCGAACCGCCTGGCATCGTCAGATCGAGCGTCAGCAGATCCGGCTTGTGCTCACGCACCGCGCGGATCATTGACGGCACGTCAGCGGCCTCCGCGACAACACGGAACTCGCCGTTCTCGCGCTGGAGCACGGCGCGGATGCCGTCGCGCACGACCGTGTGGTCGTCCGCGATGATCACGTCGATCGTCTTCGTGGCTACGAGCGTGCCAGCCTCCATATGAGGACTTATCGGCAGGGTTGATCGAATTCAGTAGCCCCATTGAGCGCTAGGCGTTAGCGTGGCCGGAATGAGATCCACGCTCTCCTCGCCGCGGCTGCGACGCGTCCTCGTCGCCTACACGGTCAACCGGCTCGGCAGCTGGATCGGGTACGTCGCGCTCGCGCTGGTCGTGTTCGATCACACGCACAGCGCGCTCGCTGTCGCCGCCTTGCTTGCTGCCGCCGAGGCGCTGCCGGCATTCGTGGTGCCCGTGCTTGTGGCGTGGGTCGAGGCGTCGCCACGCAACTTCGAGCTCAGTGGCCTGTACTTCCTCGAGGCCGCAACGACGGTCGCGATAGTCGTCGTGATCGGGCACTTCTGGCTGCCAGGGATCCTCTTTCTCGCCGCGCTGGACGGCGCTGCCGCTCTCACCGCTAGCTCGCTTCTGCGCGCAGGAGCCGCGCGTCTGGCACGTCAGGATCTGTCTAGCACGATCGCGGCGCAACGCGGTATGCAGGCATCGCCCGAAAGCGACGCTCAGGCCGAAAAGCAGGTCAACGCCGCGCTGAGCTTCGGCCTGTCGGTTTCCTTCCTCGCCGGTCCGGTGCTCGGTGGCATCGCCACCGCAGCTCTCGGCGGCAGCGGCGCGCTACTCCTGGACGTCGTGTCGTTCATTGCCTGTGGGCTGCTCTTGCTCGATCTCAGGCCGCATGTCGACCACGCACGCGGCGAAGGCGTACGCGCGCGCCTCTCCGCAGGCTGGCGGCACATCTACAACGTACCCGCGCTGCGGGTGCTGTTTCTCGCGCAGGCTGCTGCGCTGGTTTTCATCCAGGCCGGCAGCCCGATCGAGGTCGTCTACACGAAGGGCACGCTGAACGCCGGGGACGCAGGCTACGGCCTGTTCGTCGCCTTCTGGGGCGGTGGCAGCATGCTCGGCAGCTTGCTGTTCGGCCGGGCCAAGGGGTCGCTTCGCCTTCTCCTGACCATAGGAATTCTGATGCTGAGCGCTGCTTTTGTGTGGTTCTGGGCCGCTCCGTCGTTCGCAACGGCCTGCGCTGGTGCGTTCCTGGCGGGCATCGGCAACGGAATCACAGTTCCAGCGCTGATGAGCGCCGCGCAGCGCTCGACGCCTGCGCATCTGCAGAGCGTTGTGATCGGCGCCAGCGAATCGCTGATATCGGTGACGCTCGCTGGCGGCCTCGCGCTCGGCGGCGGGCTCGTCCTGTTGACGTCCGCCCGCACCACGTTCCTCGCGCTCGGCGCCGGCGCGGCGTGCGTTGCGATCATCTTCCTGCGCGTCGCACGCGATAGCCACGGCCCCGAGGCTGCCGATGATGGTCGCCCCGCGAGCGACCGAGACGGAGCCTCCACGGCGGCCGACTCGCAAGCGGCCACGTTCTAGCTAGGAGGATCCCGACGAACTCCGTCGCGAGTGATGTCGGTCGGGAAGGACGACGCGGCACAAGGCAGTAGCGCCCTCAAGTACCACTGCACGTAGGCCGTTAAGGACGACAGACGAAATGTCCAAACCTGAGCACATGCTACGCCGCGCATGGTTGGCAGCCGAGGTGCTGCTGATCCTAGGAACGATCGCGGCGAGCATCACGCTGGCCCGCCAAACGGAATGGCACCCGGCGGCACTGGTCGTTTTCCTACTCGTGTTCGCGTCCGCCGGCGAGCGGTTCACGGTGCCGCTCCCCGGCGGCGGTGTGGTGAGCGCGTCGCTTGGCGCGATGGTGCTCGCAATGGGTCTGCTCGGTCCGGCCGCCGCGGCCGCCTGCGGGATTACGGCCGCACTGACGTTTTCGGCCGCGCGCAGACGAACGGCGTCCCAATGGTTGAACAACGTCTGCGCGTACTCGATCCCTCCCTTCGCCGGTGGTTGGCTCGTGCGCGTAGCGAGGCAGGTTTTCGACGTGAGTGGAAACCACACCTCCGAGCAGCTCGTATTTGGGCTGGTCGTCCTCACAGCGCTGGCTGTGCTGCTGGTGTTCAACTTCTTCCTGTGGGCGTTCGATCTTCGAGTCCGCGAAGGCGACTCGATCGCACGGCTCGCTCGTGACTTTCGCATACCAACGCTGTCCGGTGAGCTCGCCGTCGGGGTGCTGGCCACGATCATGGCGGTCCTATATAGGACCGCTGGGGTCCCGATGCTGGTGGCAGTTATCCCTGTGCTGGCGATTTTTCGCCAGCTCACGGTCGCACTGCTGCGCTCGGAGGAGCGTGGTGACCAGCTCGAAGCGCGCACGATCAATCTGCAATCGCTCCAGGACGCTGTCCTGCGCGCCTTCGTCGGTGCGCTGCGCACACGCGATCTGGCCACGGGCCGGCATTCGGCGGCGGTCGCGCTTTACGCGCGCGAGCTGGCGCAGGAGGTCGGGGTAGAGCCCACCGACCAGGACACGGTCAGAGTCGCGGCACTGTTGCACGACATCGCCAAGGTCACGTGGCCCGACAGGGTGCTGCACGCCGAAGCGCACGGCGAGGCGCTCGCGGCCCAAGATCAGGCTCTGATTGACAACGCCCCACAACTTTGCGCTGAGTTGATCGGACAGCTCGACGGTTATGGGGCCGTCGCCGACACGGTCCTTTATCACCGCGAGCGTATGGATGGGAGTGGCCATCCCGCGGGTCTCATCGGCAAAGAGATCCCGCTCACGTCACGCATCCTCGCCGTATGCTGCGTATACGACGCGATGCGTTCGCGCAGCGATTACCGACCGCCGATGTCCGAGCCGGAAGCCACGAAGGAGCTACGCGTGGCGGCCGAACGCGGACAACTCGACCCGGACCTCGTGGAGACCTTCGTTGCGTTGATCCGCAGCAAGGGGCCAGAGCTGGAAGAGCACGTGCTCACCGCCGAGGAGCTTGACATCGGGCGCCACACCGCGTCACGCCAAGCCATTGATCCGCACACCGTTCAGACAGGCCGACCGAACACACACTGAGACAACATGAAATTGGGGCACCCCCTCAAAGAGGTGGCGCCCCAAAAACAGCTACTAAAGCTAATGAACTACTAGTGACCCATTGGCATGGCTCGTCTCCTTCTCCAGTGTTCCCAGCACTTTCGGGGCCCGCTGCCCCTCCGGGGATCTCGGACCCATGAGTAGGTTTGCGCAGCATAGCGGAGAGATGATCGTTAAGTCCAGTTTGCGGAGATTCGTGCAGGATTGCTTGCAGACGGAGGGATTGGGCCAATCGAGCCGTGGATAGTCGCGATGACGCACAACGCGGCAAACGTCCACAAACCTCGCAGGCGCTCAAGTTCCCGGCGCTTTCGGACGAAACATGCAGCGACCCCAACCGATCGAGGCTCGCAATGCCGCTGTCCGTGTCCACTCCGCAACCCCGCAACGAGCGCCAGCTCGTGTTCACCAGCTCACAGGCAGCTCGCTACCTGGGCGTCTCGCTGGCCACGATTCGTCGCTGGACCGACGCGGGCCACGTGAGCTGCTACCGGACGCCGGGCGGCCAGCGACGCTTCTCGAGAGCTCAGCTCGACGACTTCGTCTCCTCAATGCAGAGCGACGGCCCCGTCGCGGGTCCCGCCACGCTCGAGCACGACGCGCGCGTCGCCTGAGCGCTACCGGGATCGGTTCCCGAGGCCAGCCTCAGCTGGCCAGGCGCCCGAACTTCTCGCGCAGCCGACGGTAGAACGACGAGCCCGGCAGCTGGGCGATCGTGCCCACGTCGTTGGCGAAGTGTGCGCCGATCTCACCCCCGGCGGGGATCTCGCCCGCCGGGCGGCCGTCGACGGCCA
>Ga0209006_10000944_pt1 | contig 26805 bp, 18 predicted proteins | sample JacPin_JW_Ref_O2_FD_188567 | JGI IMG/M metagenome (GOLD analysis project Ga0209006, IMG submission 188567) | Forest soil microbial communities from Algoma, Ontario, Canada - Jack Pine, Ontario site 1_JW_Ref_O2 (SPAdes) (version 2) | ecosystem: Environmental > Terrestrial > Soil > Boreal...
ATGCTTGTCCGGCATGTTGTAGGTGAGGACAGGCATGCTCGCGCAATACTGCTCCTCACCTTCGAGGCAGCTTTCGCACGTACGGTCCGAGTCAACCATGCAGCCGACGCCTGCAAGATCGCCCTCTTTAAATTTGGTGACTGCGGTGCCGGTTTTCACCACGCGTCCGACAATCTCGTGGCCGGGCACGCAGGGATAAGCAGTTGGAATCGAATTGGCAAAATCGTTACGGGCGAAATGCACATCGGTGTGACAGACGCCACAGTAGAGAATCTCAATCTGAACGTCTTTAGGCTGCGGCGTGCGCCGCGGAATCGTGGTCGCTGCGATGCCTGACGTCGGACTCTGCGCGGCATACGCTTTGGCTGTGTAGGTATCTGGTGACGGCGTTTCGTCGGGAATTGGTATCGCTGGTAATGCGCTCATGGGCCCTCCTTGTTTGCGCTCGGAATCGTCCGAATTGTACGCCTGATTTTGACACTCAAGCGGATCAAATGGCCCTCTGGGCCTGTGTTCCTAAAACTGGATTCTGACAGACTCGTTTCCAACTCAGCGTTTCGGCGTGATCTGGGCAGCAAAAGATTGCGCAAGGATTTTCTCATTCCGAACGACAAAGGTGTCGGTCGCGGCGTCGTAAAGATTGTCCGCTGTTTCTGCGCTCCAAAGGATATAGGCGTAGTCTCCCTCGACACACTGCCGATGCAAGGCGAACGTAGTACCGGGCTTGCCAAACTCTGAGAAGATGGCTTGAAAGACGGGCTTGATCCCTTGAAGACCTTTCAAAGGCCCTGTAGGCATAAACAGCACGGCGTCCGGTGAGTAGTCTTCGAGAATGCCTTCGAGGTTGCCTTGGCCGAAACACTTCAAATGGTGTTCAAGCACATCCTTCGTAGACTTCATTCGACTCCTCCTTGTTCACACTGCTGGACGTCGGGGTTGTTGACGAAAAATCGCGATCGCACTCACTGACCCCTCAATGAGTGTCAACCCCTCGATTACATTCGGGACGGATTATTTGGTGGTGGTCTTCGCGGGCTTCACAGCCTGTTCGAATGGGATTTCCTTACCTTCTTCATCCACCCAGTGGATATCAAAGGCAGCGTCGGAGGAAAGAAAAACTAAACAAGGAGAGCTTCCATGGCAGGTAGCCCGATGCACGTGATGCGAGGGAAGGTAGACGAAATCGCCACTACGCGCCACGATAGCCTTGTCACCCTTCATCTGGGTCTCGAGTGTGCCGCTTGCGACCATTGCAGTTTCGCTGGGCGTATGCCAGTGATACGGCGCAACGCAATGGGGGGCAAAGCGGGCAAGGATGACGGATGGTCCCTTGCTGGGATCACCTTTCTCCACTGCGATGGTGAAGCATTCAGGCGCGTTCGGTATTGGACCAAACTTGGCACCGGCAGCCGGATTCACGATGGGATTGTCCGTATCCTGAGCAGCGATGCCGGCCCCTGCTGTACAAAGCAATATCGTGAGGATGCGCAGGAACACGGAAGAGCGGAGGCGAGAAATCATGATTCTCCTTTCGACGGCAATCGAATGGGAACCCAAGATCGACGTACTCTACTGCAACACTGGCCGAAAATCAATGCTCCCTGAGACCACTTAAGTGACAGTCGCCGAGTTTGGCGAATCGCGTATTTTCTCTTCGAGGTCGACCGCCAAACTCTTTCTGAAATTTGGTAACGCCAGCGACAACCGTTGACAAATCTTAGTTTCCTATCAACAGGTGCGCCGGCGGTGAGCTTCCGGGTGGACCCAAGTGTGTCTCGCCCGGGCACTTGCGATAGGAAGATTTGTACGAAGCCGCTGGCGCGGCGGACGCGGGGCAGCTATGGGTTTTGCATGCGCGATTCGCGATTTGTTCGTCGCAGGGTCAGGTTGGGTACTTTTCACGTTCCTCCAACGTCTTCAACGGAATACCTGCAAGCAACAATTGGCGAAGCTTTCCTTTGAAGTCTCTCTCAGAGAGACCTGCTTGCCATTCTTTAGCATCAATCCTCTCGGGTCTTAGGGTGACATCGAATTGAAGAGCATACCTGTGGGCCGACATCGTTTCACCTCAAGGTTGATTATCAACCAACCTCGCAGCCCTTGCATGTTGAAAACTTATGGGACGAACGGGCCATTGACCCGCCAGAAATTCGGCGCGAAGCTGATGGGGTTGTGATCTTAGATCTGACCGAAGCCGAAGCTATTCTGCTTATCAAGCTGCTGAACCGCCAGCTATACGAGAAAATAACACCCGCCCTGAGCGAATTCCTCCCGCACCCAGAGACATTGTTGATTGCGAAGTTGCTGTCAAAGCTGCCCCGCCCTAAAATCGCCTAGTGTTTTTCCTGTTGCACACCCGTTGCATTCTCCAAAAAAAACCGTGCGCATTGGCGTGCACTCCCACGCACCCATTGCACCCGTAAGCTGTTGAAAATACGTGAGATGGTTGGTAGCATGAACCGGTGATTCCCAAGAAAGCAGCGCGGCGGATTGGCCTGTCTCGCGCCCTCTCAAAGCTGGGTTATTGCTCACGCTCGCAGGCGGCGCAGTTGATTCGCGCGGGACGCGTGCGTCTGAACGAAGTTGTTCGATTCGATCCGGAGACGCCGGTCCATCTGACGCGTGACCGCATCTTAGTGGATGATCGTCCGATCGAAGCCGGTGAGAAAATCTATCTCATGATGAACAAACCGCGCGGCCTGATCACCACAGTCGCGGACGAAAACGGCCGCGAGACGGTGTACTCGCTTCTCCAGAAATCAGGTTTCGCGGCAAAAGGCGTGGATTCTTTGAGGGGCGCGTCGACACGAGATAATTCCGCATGGGTCAACCCGGTATGGGTCGCTCCCGTCGGACGACTGGACAAAGCGAGTGAAGGTCTGCTCCTGCTGACCAACGATTCAGAGTGGGGCGCCCGAGTGGCGGCGCCGGAGACTCACCTGCCGAAGACCTATCACGTGCAGATCGCCCGAGTTGCGGACGAAGCGTTGATTCGTGAGCTGACCATGGGCGTGAATGTTGCGGGAAATTCCGGCGCGAGTTCTGGCGAGAAGTCCGATGAGAAATCCGGCGACGCCGAAACCTTATGCGCAAGTGAAGCCCGCCTCCTGCGCTCCGGCCAGAAAAACTGCTGGCTCGAGATCATCCTGACCGAAGGCAAGAATCGCCAGATTCGGCGCATGCTGCAGGCAGTAGGAATCGATGTGCTCCGGTTGGTGCGAGTAGCGATCGGCCCGCTTCAATTGGGGAAACTGGCGAAGGGATGCTATCGGCCGCTGACTGCACATGAAAAGAATTCGCTGGATTGTGCCATGCCAGCAAGGACTCCATGAGCGAACTGACTTTCTTCTCTGCGGTCGCCATGGCGGAACGCATCCGCAAAAAAGAAATTTCTCCGGTCGAACTCGTCGAGGCTCATCTCGCGAAGATCGAGCGCCTGAATCCGAGGCTGAATGCTTTCGTTCCTGTCGACTCCGCACGCGTTCGGCGCGAAGCCCGGGCTGCGGAATCTGCTGTGTCCGATCGAAAAACCTCGGGCAGCGCGCTCGGCCCGCTCCACGGCATCCCCATCAGCATCAAGAGTTCGCTGGAAGTGGCCGGCCTGCGCTGCGAATCGGGAACCCGCCTGCGGGCCGGATTCGTCGCCACGCAAGATGCGCCGATCGTCGCTCGCTTGAAAAATGCCGGCGCAATTGTCCTCGGCGTTACCAATACTCCCGAACTTCTGATGGCGTGGGAAACGGACAACCTGCTCTACGGCCGCACCAACAGCCCGTGGGATCTCGAGCGCACACCCGGCGGGTCGAGCGGCGGCGAGGCTGCTGCTATCGCCGCCGGAATGTCAGCTGGTGGAGTGGGCAGCGACGGTGGCGGCTCGATTCGCGTGCCCGCGCATTTCAGCGGCATTTGCGGCTTGAAGCCCACGCCCGGACGAATTCCAGCCGTCGGGCACTATCCCGCGTCCGGTGGGCCATTTGCGCGCATCGGTGTCGTCGGTCCCATGGCGCGAACCGTCGCCGATCTCAAGCTGTTGTTCGAAGTGATGCAGGGCCCCGACGACGGCGACACCTGCGCCGCTCCCGTGCCGCTGCGCTGGCCCAGCGAGGAAGAAGCAAAAAAGCTGAGAGTGGGTTATTTCGAAGACGACGGCCGCACGCCGGTCACGCCCGAAACCCGCACAGCCGTGTGCGCAGCCGCAGAAGCCCTGCAGCGCGCGGGATTCCAGGTAGAACCATTCCGTCCCGCGGGTCTCGAGGAAGCGCGCGAGTTGTGGACGAAGTTCTTCGTTGTGTCTGGAGGAAGGCTCATCCGTCCCATGTTTCACGGCCGGGAGGATGATCTCAGCCCGATTCTGAACCAATTTCTGGCATGGTCGGCTGCGCAGCCGCCGCTCACCGCGGAAGCGCTTCTCGAAGCCTGGATCCGTCGCGATACCCTACGCGCCGGGTTTCTCGCGCAAATGCGGAACTACCCTATCCTTCTATGTCCGGCCGCGGCCGTTCCGGCGTTTCGCCACGGGGAGCGCAGCTGGAAGATTGAAGGCAAGACGGTGAACTATCTCGACGCCTGGAGCTATGCCGAATGGTTCAACCTGCTGGGCAATCCCGCAGCAGTGGTTCCGGTCGGGCGCTCTCCCGAAGGCTTACCGATCGGGGTGCAGATCGTCGGCCGGCCGTGGGAAGAAGAACAAGTGTTGGCAGTCGCCGCCGCGCTGGAGAACGAATGCGGCGCCTGGAAGCGGCCACCCATCGTCTGAAAGAGGCGTCCGAAACCGGGAAGGGCACGACTTCAGTCGTGCCCTTCCAGCTTCAAGTGGGCCGCGGGCTTTAGCCGCTGAGGTCCGCTCTGTGGTTAAATCCTTGTGATGACTCCCCGAATTTCAGCCGCTCTCGCCGGCATCGTCCTGGCCGCTTTTGCCCTGTTCTCGCGGCCCCCGCAGGCTCAACTCAAGGCGGCGAATCCCATCGAGGCCGCACGTCAGAATAATCTCGGCTGCGCCTACATGAACCAGCAGCTCTTTGAAAAAGGTCTAAAGGCTTTTCAGCAGGCGGTGGAACTCGATCCCAAGCTGGCGATCGCGCGCTTGAATGAAGCCATCGCTTTTCTAAACCTGCAGAAAGTGGACGAAGCCAAAGCCGCGCTCGAAGCCGCGCTCAAGCAGGATCCGAAAAATCCCAACGCCTGGTACAACCTCGGCATGCTGGCCAAGAACACCGGCGACGCGGCGGCAGCCATCGACGATTTCAAACGCGTCACTGAGATCGACGCGAACGATGCCGACACCTGGTATTTTCTGGGCACGGCCTACGTGCAAGGCAAGCAGTTTCCGCAGGCCATCGAGGCCTTCCAGCACGCGCTGCAACTCAACCCGCTGCACGCCTCGGCCGTGTTTGGATTATCGCGCGCCTATCAGCAATCCGGCGACGTCGACCACGCCCGAGAGTACCTGAAGAAATTCCAGTACATCACGCAAAACAAACTCGGCGCCCCCATAAGCCTGGCCTACGGCGAGCAGGGCCAGTACTCGCGCGCAGTGGAATCGGCGAGTGCGGTGTTGAAGGCGCCAGCGCAGATCAAGGTCAAGTTTGTGGATGTGACGAAGGAATCGGGGATCGTGGGCGAGGTTACGCCATTGCCCACGAACTTGGGCGGATTTCTGGGATCCGGTGCCTGTTTCCTTGACTACGACAACGATGGACATCCAGACATTTTTCTTCCTGCTGGAGGACCGGAGGGCGGACTCGGTCTTTATCACAATCTAGGGAATGGAAAGTTCGAGGATGTGACGCGTAAGGCGGGGCTTGATACCACGCTTCGTGCGATCGGCTGCACGACTGGCGATTACGACAACGACGGTTTTGTTGACTTGGTTATCGGACTCGACGGGCGCGTCTTGCTGGAGCACAACGAGAAGAACGGCACCTTCAAAAATGCAACGGAGACTGCGGGCATCAACACGAACGGCCTTGTTCTAGGACTTACGTTCGTGGACTACGACCATGACGGCGATTTGGATCTGTATATCACGCGATTGAGCCAGAACCACGAACTCGAGGTTCCAAACATAGGCTTCACCGTCAACGGCACGACCGCTCAGAATGTCATGTGGAGAAATAATGGGGACGGGACCTTCACTGATGTAACTGCGCAAACCGGCTTATCTGGAACAGCTTCGGCCGTCGCTGCCATCGCTTCTGACTACAACAATGATCGCGCGGTCGATCTTCTTGTGGCGAGTGGGAAATCACCCACAATTTTTGAAAATCGACGGGAGGGGCAATTCCAACCACAACACCCGTGGTCAGCGGCAGTTCCCAATCTCACGTTCGGAGTGGCGGCACTCGATTTTGATCATGATGGTTGGATCGACTTTGCATTCACGCACGCGAGCGAGCCGGCGTTAACTTTGTGGCGCAACAATCATGGAAAGTTTGAGCCGGCGAAACTTCCAGCATTGAATTGGATACACGCGTGGGGCGTCGCCGCCATCGACTACGACAACGATGGCTGGGTCGACCTGGTCGCGGTCGGCGAAACCAAAGAAGGCAAGGGCGAAATTAAACTTTTCCGCAATCTCGGCCCTGACGGATTCAAGGACGTCACTGCCGACGTTGGCCTCGACAAGATTCAGCTCAAAGATCCGCGCGCCATCATCACCGGCGACTACGACGGTGACGGCGCCACCGACCTGCTCATCACGCAGAGTCATGGGCCTGCAGTGCTGCTGCGCAACGAAGGCGGCAACCAGAATCACTGGCTGCGGCTTTCGCTCAAGGGACTGAACGACAACAAGTCCGCCATCGGCACCAAAGTGGAAGTCTTCGCGGGCGGTAACCGGCAGAAGTTTGAGATCTACGGCTCGAACGGATATCTCGGCCAGAACTCCACCGACATCGTGGTCGGCCTGGGCGAAGCCAAAGAAGCCGACATCGTGCGAATGCTGTGGCCGACCGGCGTCTTGCAGGACGAAATCAATGTCGCAGGCGACAAGCAGCAGAGCTTCCTCGAGATCGACCGGCGCGGCAGCTCCTGCCCCACATTGTTCGTCTGGAACGGCGAACGCTACGAGTTCGTCGCCGATATGCTGGGCGCGGGCGTGGTCGGCCACTGGATTGGGCCAGGACAGCGCGACATTCCACGTCCCGTGGAGTGGATCAAGATTGATCGCGGGATGATTCGCGAGAAGGAAGACCGGAGTCGAAGTCAAAATCCCCACTTCTCCCAAAACCAGGGAGAAACGGAGCACCCACCGAAGATTTTGCCAACGACCAACCACCAACGGCCAACGACGATTCTCAGCTTCCGTTTCATGGAGCCGCTCGAAGAAGCTGTCTATCTCGATCAGGTGCGCCTGCTGGCCGTTGATCATCCGGTGGACGTCGACGTTTATCCCAACGAATATTTCGCGTCGAACCCGCCGTATCCGGAGTTCAAGGTGGTCGTCAGCCGTGACGCCAAGCCTCCCGCCGCCGCGTGGGACGAACACGGCCACAACGTTCTTCCCGATCTACTGGCCCATCGTTACTTCGGCGATTTTGCGCTCACGCAATTTCAAGGCTTCGCCCAGCCGCACAGCCTCACGCTCGATCTGGGCGAGGCTTACCACGGAGGCCCGCTGTGGCTGCTTCTGCACGGCGAAGTGGAATATTTTTCGGCCAACAGCATGTACGCCGCATCGCAAGCCGGGGTACAGGCAATTTCTCCTTACGTCGAAGCGCTGGCGGGAGATGCAGATAAGGAGGGCGCAAACGGCAAGTGGCTGCACGTCATCGACGACATGGGTTTCCCCGCCGGCGGTCCGCGCACCATGACCGCCGATCTCACCGGCAAGCTGCCCCTCGGGACAAAGAAGATTCGCATCACCACGAACCTGCAGGTTTATTGGAACAACATTTTGATCGACCGCACAAAACAGAACGAGCGCGACCAACCCCAAAGTCCGCGCCTGACGCCTGTTCCCTTGGTCCGAGCCGATCTCAGCTATCACGGCTACCCGCTGAAGATCGAGGGCACTCCCCCGGGCAGCGTGCACTACATCTACGAAGAAGTCAGCGCCACCGGCCCCTACACTCGACCCGCCGGAACCTACACCCGCTACGGCGACGTGCTGCCCTTGCTCACTGCAACCGACGACAAACTCGCCGTATTCGGCTCAGGCGACGAGGTTCGCTTAGACTTCGATCCGTCGAATCTCCCCCCGCTCCCCCAGGGATGGGTCCGCGACTATTTCTTCGCCGCTAACGGTTACGAAAAAGATATGGACTTCTACGCCGCCGAAGGCAACTACGTGGCGCCGCTCCCGTTCCTTCGTATGGGCGATTATCCCTATGGCCCGAGGAAGTCGTTCCCACTCGATGACGCGCATGTGAACTATCTGCTCGAGTACAACACGCGCCACATGTCCGGCAACGAGCAGCGCGGATACTGGTTCGACTACGGCCAGAAATGATTCCCAGCGCCGTTATGCAGAAAGGGACAGACGTTCGCGCTAGAGAATCGTTTTAATATTGACATATTTGCCCTTGCCGTAATTCAATAGCCGGACTCATGGAAACCTCGGCAGCTTCCTCCTCCGCCCCGCGCCTGCGTCGCACGCTCACGCTTTGGGATCTGATCCTCTACGGCATCATTGTGATTCAGCCCGTGGCGCCTATGTCGGTGTTTGGCGTGCTTAGCGACAGCGGCCACGGACACGTCGTCACTACTCTCCTCATCGCCATGGTGGCCATGTTGTTTACCGCTTTCAGCTACGGTCGCATGGCTCGGGCGTATCCCAGTGCGGGCTCCGCGTTTACTTATGTGGGGCAGGAGATCAACCCGGCGCTCGGCTATGTCACGGGTTGGAGCATGGTCATGGACTACATCCTCAACCCGATGATCTGTATCATCTGGTGCAGCCAGCAGGCTTTTGTTTTCGCACCCGGGATTCCTTACTGGGGTTGGGCTGTATTTTTTGGAGCGGTATTCACATTCCTGAATCTTCAGGGCATTAAGACTTCAGCCCGCGTCAACACCCTGCTTGCGGCTGGAATGGGTGCGGTGGTAGCGATTTTCTTCATGGTTGCCATTCGCTACATCACAGGTCACCCCCACGATGGCGCTTCGTTTTTTACTCGTCCCTTTTACGATCCACAGCTTTGGAATACGAAAGCGGTTTTGGGGGCGACGTCGATCGCAGTGCTGAGCTACATCGGATTCGACGGCATTTCTACGCTCTCGGAAGAAGCCGAGAATCCACGGCGCAACATCCTCCTGGCCACGGTGCTCACGTGTTTTGTTATCGGGATACTTTCCGCCCTTGAGGTCTATGCCGCGCAATTGATTTGGCCTGCCACCCAGCCCTTTCCGAACAGCGACACAGCCTTTACGTTTGTCGCAGGTCGCGCATGGAAGCCTATGTTCGCGATCCTCGGCTTCACGCTGTTGGTGGCCAACTTTGGCTCCGGAATGGGGGCGCAGATTGGCGCGGCCCGACTGCTCTACGGTATGGGACGCAGCAAGGCATTGCCACAGTCGTTCTTCGGAAAGGTTGATTCGAAGCGGCGTGTTCCGCGCAATAATGTTCTCTTCGTCGGGGGCATCGCTCTGGTCGGGGCATTGCTGGTGAGCTTCGGTCTGTTCAGCTACGGGCTGGGGGCCGAGATGCTCAACTTTGGAGCACTCATCGCCTTCATGGGGGTGAATCTGGCAGCGTTTGTTCGGTATTACGTTCGCGAGCGCAAGAACAATCCGTGGCCGCCCCTGCTGCTCACAGCACTGGTTATCGTTCTGGTCCTCTGGCCGAATTCGAATTGGACCGTACTAGCCGCGGCGGGTACGGCATTGGCCATCCTCGCCGTATGGGCGCCCCCGTTGGCCGGGTTTACAATCTGCTTTTTTCTCTGGAAAAATTTGAGTTGGAAAGCCTGGATCGTTGGTGGCATCTGGATGGTTGTCGGTATTGCCTTTGGAGCCTGGAAAACGCAGGGATTCCGCGGCGACCTGGTGAACTTCGACCTTCCGCCCGAGGGAGAATGACGATCGGTGTCGGATTGACGAACTAGGCGATTGCAGGAGCGCTTCCATGCTGGGTTCTACGAACATCGTTGCTTTTGTTCCCACCAAAGATTCCGAGAAGGCGCGGGCCTTCTACGAGGGCATGTTGGGACTTCGTTTCGTCAAGGATGACGGCTTCGCCGTGGTACTCGATGCCAATGGAATCATGATCCGCGTCGCCAAGGTTCCGCAGTTTACGCCCGCGCAGTTCACCATTCTGGGATGGCAGGTGAAGGACATCGAGAAGGTCGTGCAGGGGCTACAGAAAAACGGCGTGCGCTGCGAAATCTTCGGTTTCGTCAAGCAGGACGAACTGGGAATCTGGACCGCGCCCACGGGAGACAAAGTGGCGTGGTTCAAAGATCCCGACGGAAATATTCTTTCCGTTTCCGAGCACGTGTGAGTCTTGTGTGGCGCGGGCACTCTTGCCCCCGAAATCTAGCCACGAGCAGGGACGGCGATCAGCCTTTCAGACTTGGTCGAAAAGGCCCTCCAATTTCTAAGTCGTCGAATTACTCAATTGCTAAATAGCCTTACTCTACGTTCCAGCCGCTGACTTCGACCACGGGCTTGGCCGCGCCCAGTTCGCTGGCTCGGTAAGTTGCTGTGATCTCACGTTTCTCGCCAGGCAACAGAGAAATATAATTGTCTTCCCAGACCACGGGCAGAACCTCCTCGCCCTTCGCGCCTTTTTCCACTTTCAGGCGCGCAAAGAATGCCAGACTCTTGCTGGGATTCTCCACCGTCACGTGCGTGATTTCTTCCTCGCCCCTCTTCTCGCTATGTTCGTTGACCTTCAGCTTCACTTTCGGAAGCTGCGACAGCGCGGTGTAGTCGGCGAAGGACTCGGTGGGCGTCATCCACCAGTTCGATTTTTTCCAGTCCAGGGTCTCGACTTTGGCGGAGAGCCAGTAGAAATTCGAGCCCACCACTTTTCCCGCTGCGTCCTGAAGGTGCAGCACTACAAAATAGGTCGGGCTCAGTCCCTGAACATCGGGCAACGCGAAAATCTTTTTCGTGCTGTCGGCGGGCGCGTCCAGCGAGTCGACGTGCGAAAACTTCTCCGTCATGTCGAGGTTGTAAATCTTGGTGGTGAGCTTCAATCCCTTCACGTCTTCATACTGGCTGCTGACCACCCAGATCGCGTGATCGTCGTAGCCGTACACGGGATGCAGCGCTTCCATGGCGCGTTTCGCGCCGAAATAACCTCCACCCGGACGCAGATAGTAATCGTATAAATGCCAGATCATCGAAGGCCATGCGTTGTTCAGCATCCACTGAATCACGCCGGTCGACTCATATTTGTTGCGGCTGTACGCCTCATACATGGCGCGCACGCCCTCATAGGTTTGCATCTGCGACTTCACGGCGAAATCCTCCACGCTGTTCGATTTGCCGTAGCGGTTCGCCAGAGCTTCGCTGAACACTTGAATCGTTTTGAACTCGCCGCCGCCCGCATGATAATTCCACACATCGTCGATGGGCCAGAGGTGGTCCTTGCCGACCATGGCCTCAATGCTCTCGATGGGCGGAACCGCAGGTCCCATGCTGGTTTCGGTGTTGAAGCCATAAGCTCCGCCGCACCCGCCCGGGTTGCACTTCTTGCGCCCGCTTTGTCCGTTGGGAATGTCCTCCAGCCAATACGCCGGGGCGACGTATTCATACGGCCCGGTCATCTTCACGCCGCTGTCGCCGGTCACGCTAGTTTCTTTGCCCGTCGCGGAGGAGACCACGGGATTCGGCCACAGCAACTGCTTCTCAATGTCGAGATACATCTGCTCCACATCCGGCGGCGGTGGATTATCGCTGCCGTTCAGCCACATCACCAGGCTGGGATGGCTGCGCAGGCGATAAATCTGGTCGCGCAGAGATTGTTTGGCGATTTCAAAGTCGGCCGGTTTCCAGCGCGGCCAGCGCTCCCAGAAATCGCAGCAGCACCACCCCGCCATCACCAGAAATCCCTTGCGATCCGCGAGGTCAAAGAACTCGGGCGTTTCCAATTTGCCTTCGAGGCGGATGGTATTCAGTCCTATGTCGCCAACGTAACGGAATTCATCTTCAAGGCGCTGGGAGTTTTCGCGGAGCATCATGTCTGTGGTCCAGCCGCCGCCGCGAATCAGGATGTTCTTGCCGTTGATGTGAAACGCGCGGCCACCGACCGAGTTGAAGTCGGAAGTGACTTCGCGAATGCCGAAGCGGCTTTCGGAATGGTCGCTGACTTCTCCGTTCACCACAACCTCCACTGCCAGGGGATACAGATTGGGCTTGCCCATCTGCGTCGGCCACCAAAGCCGCGGATTCGAGAACGAAAGCTGTGAGAACTGCTCGGGAGTGAATGTCACATCTTTGGCTTCGTGCGGTGCGAGTTCCACTTCTTGCTCGAAGCTGATGTTTTCGATCTGGCCCTTGAGCTTGCCTTTCACCGCCTGACCAGTGCCGTTTTTCACTTGCGCGGTAACGGTCAGTTGCGCACGATCGTTCGCGGGCAGGTTCAGCTCCGACACCACCGTGGGATAACGCAGCGCCACCGGGCCGCTGGTGGAGAGGTAAACCTCGCGCCATAAGCCCATGTTCTTATCCGGCGGCGCGGGATTCCAATCGACAAACGTGATGGCAAGGTCGTTCTCAGTCGGAGCCCACACCTGCACCGCCAAGGTGTTGTCGGCGCCGGCATTCACCGCCTCGGTCACGTTGAATTCATAAGTGCGCCACGCGCCCGCGACCTCATTGGAGTTGGCGATCTGCTTGCCGTTCAGCCAGATGGCGGCGCGGTAATTGATGCCCTTAAAATTCAGCCAGACCGTCTTACCCTTGTAAGCGGCAGGCACTGCGAACTGCTTGCGGTACCACCATGAGACCGCATAGGGGCTGTCGGTCTGCATGGGGAGGTTCGAGAAGTTGCCGCCGATGGGATAGGTGACCCCGGCGAATTGCCGTAGATTCGTACCGAAGGACGGATCGGGCAAGGCATGGCTTTTGACCAGCGCCGCGACCACCGTGGTGGGCACAGTCACGTCCTGCCAGCCAGTCGCCGCGAACTGCAGCGTGGAGATGACTTCTCCCTTAGCTTCGACCTTCGACGAAGATTGCAGCGACCAGCCCTCGCGCAGCGGCAGTTTCGCCGCGTCTTGAGCCCTCACTTCTTGCGAGACTGCGGGCTGAATCAGAAGGGTTTGAATCAGAAATGAAGCCAGAAGAAATTGGGCGAGAAAAGAAACTGTGCTTGCCAGCCGCTTGCCTGTGTTCATGATACTCCCTTGCATTCTTCGTCGCGATCGTCGAACACGGATCGTCCGCCGCTGACGTTGCTAGTGAATGGATTTTGCGGGGCCAGCCGCAAACTGCCCCGCAGAATGGATAACACTTCTATTAATTCGTTTCAATAGGGATGTTTTTGCATGCCGCCGAGGGCGGATGAATTCTGGCGAAGGGGCACGCCTCTTCCAGACGAATCCAACGACCCCGTGGCCCGCCCCGCTCCGGTTCCAGTTGGTCTGGTTTATAATGAGCAATTCGGCACTAACCTCTGGAGTGACAAGAAGATGATTCGATTTCTGCAAACCCCTGGCCCGATTAAGAAGGTAGTTCTCGGCGGGATGCTGATCGTGATCTGCATCGCGATGCTGGTCTACCTGATTCCCAGCGGGAACTCAACCTCGGGGAATCCAAGTATTCAATCGGTCGCCACCGTGGATGGCAGCGACATCACCGCCACCGAAGTGCGAAACACGGCGCGGCAGATGGCGCAACAACAGGCTGCGCGCTATGGCGCACAGGCCTCCATGATCATGCCGTTCCTCTTGCAGCAGGCCACTCAGCAGGCGGCCGATCAGCTGATCACGCGTCAGGTTCTCCTCAGCCAGGCCCAGCACCTGGGGCTGCGAGTTACCCCCAAAGAAATTCAGGATGAGCTGCAGCATGGCCGCTATGCGGCGACGTTTTTCCCGGGCGGCAACTTCATCGGCGAGACTGAATATGAAGAAATGCTGACGCGTGCGAATCTAACCCCCGCGCTATTCGAGGATTCCGTGGGGAGCGACATCCTCATCGGCAAGCTGCAGGCCATGATCGCCGGCGGAGCCTCGGTCAGCGATGCCGAAGTTCGCAAGGAATTCGCCAAGGAGAACACCAAAGTAAAGTTCGACTACGCGTTGTTGAAGCAGGATGATCTGCGCAAGGGGCTTCATCCCACCGACGCGGAACTGCGGGCCTACTACGAGAGTCACAAGAAGACCTACGCCAACTCGATCCCGGAAAAGCGCAAGATCAAATATGCCGTCCTCGATCTCAATCTGGTGCGTGGCACGGTTCAGGTGAGCCGTGAGGATTTGCAGACTTACTATGACCAGCACCGCGACCAGTACCGCGTTCCGGAGCAGATCAAAGTCAGCCACATCTGGATCAAATCGCCGCTTCCCGGAGAGGACGGCAAGGTCGACGAGAAGGCCCTTGCCGATGCCCAGCACCGCGCCGAAGAACTGCTGAAGCAGCTCAAGGGTGGCGCCAAGTTTGAAGACATCGCGAAGAAATCTTCCGAAGACCCGGGCAGCGCCAACGTGGGTGGTTCTCTGGGTTGGATCGGAAAAGGCCAGACCACGCCGGAATTTGAAAAGGCTGCATATGCCCTGTCCAAGGGCCAGACCAGCGATGTGGTGAAGAGCAGCGACGGTTTTCATATCATCCGGTTGGACGATAAGCACGAAGCTCATCTGAAGGCGCTCGACGAAGTCAAAGACCAGATCGAGCCCATCCTGAAGCAACAGAAAGCCGCGCAGGCCGCGCAAAAAGAGGCGGATGCACTCTTGACTCAAGCCAAGGCGGTGGGATTGGACGCCGCCGCCGGGGCGGCAAAAATTCCGGTGATCAACTCGGACTTCTTCGCCCGCAAAGATATGTTGCCAGGTCTGGGGCCGGCGGCGCAGTTCATGGATGCCGTCTTCACCGCGGCAGAAAAATCTCCGCCGGAGATGGCGCCCGCGTCCGAGGGATTCGCCGTGTTTCAATTGCTGGCCATCAAGCCGCCAGAGACCCCGAGCTTCGAAGAGATTCGCAGCCGCGTTGAAACGGAATTCAAGAATGAACGTTCGAGCGTTCTGCTTTCTCAGAAGACCCAGGAACTCTCCGACCGGGCCAAGGCCGCACACGATTTGAAGCGCGCCGCCAAAGAACTGGGCGCAGAAGTGAAGACCAGCGACTTCGTCCTGCCGGATGGCCAGGTGCCCGATGTGGGCTCGATGAGCGGCCAGGCTGCGGTTGCCTTCAACATGAAGCCCGGAGAAATCAGTGGGGCGATCACGAACGCTAACAACGGTGTGGTGCTGGCGCTACTCGAGGTTCAGACTCCGACTGACGAAGATTACGCCGCCAAGCGCGATGAGATTCGCGATTCGCTCTTGCAGTACAAGCAGCAGCAACTCTTCGGGCTTTTCGTTACCAACTTGAAAGACGAGATGAAGAAGTCCGGCAAGATCAAGGTCAACGAGGAATTGATAAAGACGTTGGCCAAGGGCAACAGTGAAGAGGGAATCTAGGCGAGAAGATTCAAGGCTGCATGTCTTTTCCGCGCGCTTCAGGCATCTTACTGCACCCCACGTCGTTGCCTTCGCGCGGCGGTATTGGTGACTTCGGCCCGGCTGCGTACCGGTTTGCTGACTTTCTTGCTTCGGCTCGCCAGGGCTTCTGGCAGATTCTGCCGCTCGGTCCGCTCGGCTATGGAAACTCGCCCTATTCTTCAACTTCGGCATTCGCCGGAAACCCACTGCTGATCAGCCTGGAACGCCTCGCGCACCACGGCTGGATCGACTCCGCGAAACTGGACGCTCTGGCCGGGGAATCGGGCGCAGTCGAGTATGACCAAGTCTTTGCCGCCAAGATGCCTTTGCTGTTTGAGGCTGCGAAGAATTTTACTGCCTCGGCCGCAGGGCGGGCGCGCGAGCGCTTTCATCAGTTCCGTGCTGAGAACTCCTGGTGGCTCGACGATTTCGTTCTCTTCGACGCGCTCCGTGAGCTGTACCAACTGCAAAGCTGGAATCGCTGGCCGCGCGAGCTGGCCCATCGCGAACCTGCCGCTCTCGCAAAAATCCGCAAGGAACTTGCCGGCGAACTCGAGGTCCGCAGCGCTCTTCAGTTCGCATTCTACGAGCAGCTACTGGCCCTGCGGCGCTATTGTGCGGAGCGCGCGATCCGCATTGCCGGCGATGTTGCTATCTTCATGAACTACGACAGCGCCGACGTCTGGACCCACCCCGACCTTTTTCGCTTGGATGAAAATCTGGAACCAGAGGCCGTGGCCGGTGTCCCCCCCGACTTCTTCAGCAAGACCGGACAGCGGTGGGGTAACCCCCTCTACCGCTGGGACGCGATGAAAGCCTCTGGCTACGCCTGGTGGATCCAGCGCTTGCGCTGGGCCACGCGAAACTGTGACTACGTGCGACTCGATCATTTCCGCGGCTTCGACCAGTTCTGGGAGATTCCCGCCGCCGATCCTACCGCCGTAAACGGCCGCTGGGTGGATGGTCCGCGCGACGATTTGTTCCAGAAACTTCGCGAGGCGCTCGGCGGTCTTCCGTTTTTCGTGGAAGATCTCGGCTACATCACTCCCGAAGTTCACGCCCTGCGCGAGAGATTGCAGATTCCCGGCATGGCCGTGCTCCAATTCGGATTCGGCGATGAAGGCGCCCACATCTACCTGCCGCACCGGGCCGCGGCCAAAGTCATCTACACCGGCACGCATGATAACGACACCGTGGTCGGCTGGTGGAATTCCGGAACCTCCGAAGACGAGCGCCGCCACGCGCTCGCTTACGTTGGCCGCACGGAAGACGGTATTCACTGGGCGTTCATCCGCGCCGCCCAAGGCTCGCCGGCGAACCTGAGCATTGTCCCCCTGCAGGACGTGCTGGGCCTGGGCAGCGAAGCCCGCATGAACACGCCCAGCCTGCACGGCGGCAACTGGAAGTGGCGCTGCCCCGTGGAACTCCCCGCCGAACTCGCAACCAAGCTGGCTGCGCTCGCGGAAGTAACTGACAGGCTGCCCAAGCCGTTTGCGGTGCTCGCAGACCAAGACTTCGCCGCCTGAATCGGTTCCCTAGCTTCAGAAATTCTGGATCAGAAATTCCTGCAGCGGTGGTTTTGGCGCGTCGCCCCGCGAATCCACTTGCGAATCATGAATATCCTCGAACCACTTTGCTCATTCCCTCACATCGTGTATAGAACTTACAGGAGCTTTTTTCGTGGGCGAATCCATCATCGAGGCCGTTGCCATTGAGAAGTCCTATCCCCAGGCGGATGGCACGCGCATCCAGGTCGTCGGCCATACCGACCTCAGCATCGAGCCGGGGAAAATCGTGGCCCTGCTCGGCCCCTCGGGCTGCGGCAAGTCCACGCTGCTGCGCATTCTCACGGGCCTCGCGCAACCATCCGCGGGTGGCCTTTTCTGGCATGGAAAGCCGCTGGGGGGCGAACTTCCCAACGTCGCCATCGTCTTCCAGAGTTTCGCGCTCTTTCCCTGGCTCACCGTACTCGAGAACGTGGAAGCTCCGCTCGAAGCCCGCGGCGTGCCCGTTGTGGAGCGCCGCAAGCGCGCGCTGCGCACGCTCGACACCGTCGGACTCGACGGCTTCGAGACCGCCTATCCCAAGGAACTTTCTGGCGGCATGAAGCAGCGCGTCGGTTTCGCCCGCGCACTCGTGGTGGAACCTGAAGTCCTATTCATGGACGAGCCCTTCTCTGCCCTCGATGTTCTCACCGCCGAAAATCTCCGCGGCGAACTGCTGGAACTTTGGCTCAACAAAAAGATGCCCACCAGCGCCATCTTCATCGTCACCCATAACATTGAAGAAGCCGTCATGCTCGCCGACCGCATTCTTGTGCTCGGCCGCAATCCCGCGCGTATCCGCTCCGACTTCAACGTGCGCCTCAAGCATCCCCGCGACCGCAAGTCGGCCCGCTTCGTCGAGCTCGTGGACTACATTTACAAAGTCATGACCGAGCCCGATGTCGAGCACACCCCGCCCGACGCCGAAACCACCGCCGAAATCGTTATTCCGCCCCACGGTTTCAAGAAACAGGACGCTCCCATCCGCACCACCAAGTACCAGATGCTTCCTCATGCCCGCGTCGGCGGTATCGCCGGCCTGATCGAGCTGCTCCGCGATCGCGGCGGCCGCGAAGATCTGTTTCGCCTCGCCGAAGAACTGGTCATGGACGTGGAAGACCTGCTCCCCATTCTCGAAGCCTGCGTGCTGCTCGGCTTCGCCTGGCTGAAAGAAGGCGACGTCCAGCTCTCGAAAGCAGGCGAAGCTTTCGCCGACGCCGACATTCAAACCCGCAAAGTTCTGTTTCGCCAGGCCGCACTCGAACACGTGACCATCCTCAAGCAGATAGACAGCATCCTGAAACGCAAAAGCGACCATGCCATGGCCGACGAGTTTTTCAACGATATTCTCGACGAGCACTTTGCCGAGGAAGAAGTGCAGCGCCAGTTCGAAACCGCCACCAACTGGGGCCGCTACGCGGAGATTTTCGACTACGATCGCACCACCGGACGCCTGACGCAAACCGAGCCGTCCTCGCCCGATCCTCCGCCAGCCCCGGCAGTCGTCGATAACCCCAACTCAACACCCGCACCCAAACCCTGAGCGAGAATCCCTGGGAGTGGAACCTGGGGCTGGAAGAGGATCGGAACACTAGCCATGAAAAAACCGGCCGGCCTTCGCGGATTCTCACCCTATCGCCTCTGGGCGCAACTCCCGCTCCTGCAGGTTTCCTATCTCCCTGATCTCGTGATGTTTGCCGCCGGTATCGCGCTTTTTTATGGCGTGGTCACCGTCGGCCGCGATTGGTTTAGCCCGTTCACCCCGGAAGTGGAAATCTCGCGCAGCCTGCTGGCGCTGCCCGCCTATGCCGGCTATTCGCTGCTGCGCATTACCATCGCGTATGTGCTTAGCCTGATTTTCGCGCTGGCATATGGCTACACCGCTGCCCGCAACCCGCGGGCCGAGCGCTTTATGGTTCCCTTGCTCGACGTGCTCCAGTCCATCCCCGTGCTCAGTTTTCTACCTCCCGTGATGATGGCCATGGTCGCGCTTTTCCCCACCCGCCAGCTCGGCGTGGAGATGGGCGCCATCCTTTTGATCTTCACCGGCCAGGTGTGGAACATGGCCTTCAGCTTCTACGCTTCGCTCAAGAGCATTCCCAACGAGATGCGTGAGGCCGCAAAGATTTATGGCTTCAGCTGGTGGCAACGCTTCATCCAGATGGAGCTGCCTTTCTCCGCCATCGGCCTGGTCTGGAACTCAATGATGTCGGTAGCCGGTGGCTGGTTCGCGCTGATGGTCTGCGAAATGTTCGTGCTCGGCCCGCGCGATTTTCGTTTGCCCGGACTCGGCTCGTACCTGCAAACCGCTGCCAGCGCCGGAGACACGCGCTCCATGCTCTGGGGGGTGCTAACCATGGTTGCAGTGATCGTGCTGCTCGACCAGTTCATCTGGCGCCCGGTCATCGCCTGGGCGGAAAAGTTCAAGATCGAGCAAGTCGAGAACACAGATGCTCCACGCTCCTGGGTGCTCACCTTGATTCAGCATTCGCGGGGTCTCGCTGCGATTCGCAAGAAAACTCTGACCCCGGTGAGCGAAAAGCTGATGCTTCGCTTCGCCGGCCGGCACGCGGTGCGGGAAGGAGAAACACCGAGCCCGTGGAGTGTGTGGCTGCTGCGCGTCCTGGCGCTCACGTTGCTCGTGGCGATCGGCTATGGCGTGGTACGTGTCGTGATGATTCTCACCGGCTTGCAGAAAGCCGAACTACAGGAAGCCGGCATCGGCCTGGGCGCGACTTTTCTGCGCGTGAATCTCGCTCTGGTGTTGGGGGCGTTGTGGACCATCCCTGCCGGCGTGGCGATCGGTCTCAATCCGCGCCTCGCGCGCATCGCCCAGCCGCTCGCGCAGATCGCCGCTTCCATCCCCGCAACGGCGCTGCTGCCGGTCATCCTGCTGCTGCTCATCCGCCTCGGCGGCGGACTCGGCATCGCCTCGATTGTGGTGCTGCTGCTGGGCACGCAGTGGTATGTGCTGTTCAACGTGATCGCCGGGGCCATGGCGCTTCCCACCGATCTCAAGGAATGCTGCGCCGTTTTTCGCCTGCGGGGAATCGAGCGCTGGAAAAAACTGATCCTGCCGGGAATTTTTCCCTACCTCATCACCGGCATGGTCACGGCTTCCGGCGGTGCGTGGAACGCCAGTATCGTCGCCGAATATTTCCACTTCAAAGGCCACATCTACACCACCACCGGCCTCGGCGCCACCATCCAGCAAGCCACCGACAGCGGCAACTTCGATCTCCTGCTCGCTGCCACCATCATGATGGCGGCCACCGTCGTCACCGTGAATCGCCTGGTCTGGCGCAGACTCTACACCTTGGCCGAGACCCGCTTCCGCCTCGAAACCTAGGAAACTCTACCGAGTTGTCATCCTGAGCAGTCGAAGGACCTAGGTAATGTGTCTGCGGCATCGAGCATGCAAGCGCAGGCCGATCATCCGCGCTTCTTGCCGCGCTTTTTTTGCGCATCGCTCGCCCCGCTCCGCCCCGCCCGCCTGTCCTTTACTGCTGCATCCATCACGGGAAGATTCGTGACGTGTTCCAGTTGCCGTCTCCAGTCCAACTCCTCCACAAATCCGCGAGCGTCGCGCCAGCCCGGTTGCACCTTGACGTAGAGTTCGAGAAACACTTTCGTTTCCAGCATCCGCTCGATCCGCAAACGCGCCGACGTCCCGATCTTCTTCAGCATCCCGCCCCGCTTGCCGATCAGGATCCCCTTCTGTCCTTCGCGTTCGCAATAAATCGTGGCCGCAATCCTCGTGAGCCGCGCACCCTCCTCGAAGTTATCGACGATCACGGTTGTGGCGTAGGGAATCTCTTCTTCCATCTCCACGAGAATTTGCTCGCGGATAATTTCTGCTGCCATAAAGCGCGCCGGCTGGTCAGTAACCTGATCCTCCGGAAAATACGCGGGACCTGCGGGCAGCGCCGCAATCACCTTCTTCAACATCTCATCCAGACCGTTGCGCTTAAGCGCAGAAATCGGAAAGACCTCCGCGAAGTCATATAGCTTGCGGTACTCCTCAATCACAGGTAACAAGCGCGCCTTGTCTCGGAGAAGGTCAACTTTGTTCAGGACAAGAAACGCGCGTGCTCCCGTCTGCTTCAACAAGTCCATTGCAAAACCATCGCGGGGATCAAACTTCCGCGTCACATCCATCAATACCAGCACCAGATCGCAGCCCTCCAGTGCCTCGCGAACTTCGACCATCATCTTTCGGCCAAGAGAGCTATCCGGTTTGTGGACGCCAGGGGTATCGATGAGAACCACTTGTCCGCCATCGCGCCCGTTTCGCTTGGGAATGTGAAGAATTCCCTGAATGCGATTGCGGGTGGTCTGCGGCTTCGGCGAAATGATCGCGAGCTTCTCCCCCACCAGCGCGTTGAGCAGCGTCGACTTGCCCGCGTTGGGCCGTCCGAGAATACAAACAAAACCAGAACGGAAGGGCATAGGATCGGGGCTTCGACTATCGGGCTTCGGGCGTTCGGCTCTGCCAATTGGAGTTGAGTAACCGCGGCATCTCGGTTTTCAATCCGGCTCCCAGTTGAATTTGGTTTTGCCGAAGCCCGACTATATCAGCTTCAACTGCTGCGGCTGCACCGCGCTAATTCTCACTCGTTCCACTTTTCGGTCCGTGGCTTCCACGACTTCGAAGCGCAGGCCATCTTCTTCGACGACTTCACCGCTCTTGGGAATGCGGCCCGCCATTTCGCTCACCAGCCCCGCAACCGTCGCGGATTCTTTTCCTTCCGGCCGGATACCAAAGAGTTCACCCAGCCGGTCAACATCCATCCCTCCGGAGACCACAAACGAGCGATCCCCTTCGCGCACAATTTCCGGCTTCTCATGTTCATCGCGGATCTCGCCGACGATTTCTTCCACCAGGTCTTCAATCGTCACCAACCCAGCAACGCCGCCATATTCGTCCACCACGATGGCCAGACGAATATTCTTCCTCTGCATCTCGCGCAGCAAGTCGCTGCCCAGTTTGCTTTCGGGCACGAAATAGACGTCCCGCCGCATCAGTGAATCTAGCGTGCGCACGTGCGCCTCGGTATCGGGCACCTGCAGCACATCCTGTGCGTAAACGATCCCCTTGATGTTGTGTATGCTTCCCTCGTAAACCGGAACGCGCGAATAATGTTTCACGCGCAGCATATCGATGAAGCGCTCGACCGTCGTATCCGCGGGAACCGCGAACATCGCGGGACGCGGCTTCATCGCCTCGCGCACCGTCTTGCCGCTGAACTCCACGACGGACTGAATCAGGTCCCGGTCGCCCTCCTGGATAATGCCTTCTTCCCGCCCCGCCTCGATCAGTGCGTCCACAGCCTCGGTCGCGCTCTCCGGTTGCTCATTCGTGTTTTGCCGGGTCAACGCCGCCACGGACTGCAGAAATCCGAGCGCAACCGTTACCGGAAACACGAGGTAAATCAGCAGTCTCAACACCAGCGTCCACCGGATCAGCCACGCGCCTTTGGTCCGGGAGAAGAACACAAAAGGCAAAAACCGGTTGCATACAATCACAATCAGAATCAGGCTGATGGTGGCCTGCAGAATCTCGATGATGCTCCACAGCTGATCGCTGAAAATGGTGAAACCAACCAGCAATGCGATTGCCGCCATGGTCAGCTGCGTGAGCACTGCCATGGAGAGCGCCGCGCGAGTCCGGCTCACGCGCAGCCTGGGTTCCACTTTCTGTTCGAAAACGTCGATGTTGTCCTGAAACTCGCGGGAGAGAAACTTCCCAATTTCCTGATACACCCGATCCACGTAAGAGACCAACGTAAGCAACCCCAGCAGCAGGAGCAGCGCCAGCGCCACGCCGGGAGTCATGATTTCCTCCGCGCCTGGGCCCGCCGTCCGCTGGAACTCCCGTGGCTTGCCTGAGCCCCCGTGACCCGCTCGATCAATCCAGCGGGCAAGCGCAACGCCGCGCGCAACCGGCGCTCCTGCCGTTCCATTTGCCCATGATCGCGCTCATGGTCGAAGCCCGCCAGATGCAGAATTCCATGCAGCGCCAGAATCTTCACTTCGTCCGCGGCCGAGTGTCCCAACTGCGCCGCGCTTTGCTTCGCCACGTCTGCGGAAATCGCAATCTCGCCTGCCAGTCGCAACGCTCCGGGCGTCCGCGGCGAATCCGCCGGAAACGACAAAACGTCCGTCTCTTTGTTCTTCCCACGAAACTGACGATTCAGGGATCGCAGTTCCGCGCCGCTGGTCACAAGCAGATTGACCGTGCCCTTGAGTCTGGCAGCCCGGCGCGCGCGAAGCAGAAATCGTTCCAGCCCCGCTTCACTCAAACCTGTGATCGGCTTTTGCAAGATAACCAACTCGCCTCTGCGTCCTCCGCGACTTTCTCCGCGTTGCTCTGTGATCTTAATCTTCCAGGCCCTATCCCTCCGCAGTGCCCGTCGCGCATACGATCCTGCCAAAATAGACGGGGAGGGCCCGCCCCGCGCCCTCCCGCCCTGACGTCCCCAAAGGACGTCCCGCACTCTATCCTCTTGCTTCCGCCGATGCCGTCTTGGTGCCTGCCTCATCTCGAACCAAGGTTGTCGACGGCTTCTCTTCGACGTTCGTCGCCGCATCCGCGCCCCGGAGGTCGGAAGCTTTTCCGTCGCTCGTCTTTCCGTCGCTCGTCTTTCCTTCGCTCAACGACAGCACCTGCTGGTCGGCGATGCGGTTCTTGTGCTCGTCATACGCGCGGATAATGCGCTGCACCAGATGGTGCCGCACCACATCGACCTCATCGAAATGCACAAAAGCCAACCCTTCCACCCGTTTCAGCACGTCGGCGGCCTCCAGCAGCCCGCTGCGCCGCGCATTCGGCAAGTCGATCTGCGTGATGTCGCCCGTGATCACCGCCTTCGAGTTGAACCCTAGCCGCGTGACGAACATCTTCATCTGCTCGGAAGTCGTATTCTGCGCCTCATCCAGAATCACGAACGAATCGTTCAGCGTGCGCCCGCGCATAAAAGCGATCGGAGCAATCTCAATCACATTCTTCTCCAGGTAGCGATCCACTTTCTCCGGATCCATCATGTCGTAGAGCGCGTCATATAGCGGACGCAAATACGGATCGATCTTATCCTGCAGCGTGCCCGGCAAAAAGCCCAGCCGCTCGCCCGCTTCCACTGCCGGACGCGCCAGAATAATGCGATTCACGCGCTTGGCCAGCAGCGCAGAAATCGCCATCGCCACGGCCAGATAAGTCTTGCCCGTCCCCGCCGGACCAATGCCGAAAACCATGTCGTGCTTCTCAATGGCCTCCAGATAGCGGCGCTGGTTAATGCTCTTCGGCTGCACCGTGCGCCGCCCAAACGAACGCTGCCGGCCCGCGTCGGCAAGCCCGCGCAGGGTCGCAGTCGCGTCCGCGGTCAGTACCCGCAGCATGCTGTTCAGGTCACCGTTGTTAAAGGTGTATCCGGAGCGCTGCAGGCCTTCGTAGTCGGCAAACACCTGTTCAGCACGCGACACATCGCGCGCCGCGCCTTCCAGTTCAATCGCGTTCGACCGCAGGTTGATCGTGATGTTAAGCCCGTCTTCGAGCACTCGCACATTCTCGTCGCGGGTGCCAAACAACGTCTCGATGTTAGGACTAATCCCGATACTTTTCTTCATTCAGTCTCTTTTAATGAACCATCTCTTTGAGAGCCATGAGGAAAAAGGATGAACCACGAAGGGACAGCCGCCTCGGCTGTCCCGCCGAGCAAAGCGAGGCGATCTCCGCCGCAACTGTTTCCCGAAAACACCAACACCTCACCCAATTCGCAGACAAAGCAGGATTTTGCTCGGAGACGGGACCAACCGGAATACTCGTGCCCAGAGGGCGAGCGACCACCATTGCTTAGAAGCCTACCGCTAGGCGAAGGGCGAGTCAATGGCGACGCCAGACTCAACCAGACTTCCTCGAACACTACACGCTGGCGCTGGTTGCCTCACCCGCCGATGCTGGCACTGCCCGCGTCCGTGCCCACTCCCGTTGCGCCGCGATCTCCTCCGCGCGCGTGGTTGAAAGCGGCACAGTGTGCGCCAGTGCATCCAGCAGAGATTGCGTGCTCAGCGCTCTTTTTTCGGAGTAGGCCGCATAGAGCGCTGTCTGCACAGCCGCGTCGATCTCCGCGCCGGAATACCCCTGGGCACGCACAGCAACTTGATCCAGATCAAACTCCGCTGGATTCCTTTTCCGCTTCGTCAGTTGAAGGGAATAAATCTGCTTGCGCTCGGCCTGGTTGGGCAGATCGACAAAGAAGAGTTCGTCGAACCGTCCCTTACGGATCAGCTCCGGCGGCAGCACAGTCACGTTATTGCAGGTGGCGGCAACGAACACGGGTGCCTTGCGGTCCTGCATCCACGACAAAAATGCCGCCACCAGCCGTGATGAAACTCCCGCATCGGCCGACGCCGAATCCGCCCCGCTTCCTGCAAAAATTTTTTCCAGCTCGTCGATCCACAACACGCACGGTGCAAGCTCTTCCGCAACCTGAAAAACCTTACGAATTCGCTTTTCCGTTTCGCCAATGTATTTGTCGTAGATCGCGGAGGTATCGAACTTAACCAGCGGCAATTTCCACTCTCCAGCCACAGCCCGCGCGCACAACGACTTTCCGCAGCCCTGCACACCCAGAATGATCACACCCTTCGGCGCTTCCAGGCCGAAGGCGCGCGCCGAATCGTCCCATGATCCTCGCCGCTGCCCCAGCCAGCGCTTCAGATTCTCCAGTCCGCCCACGTCTGCCATGTCGTCCGAAGCCTCCACGAAATCCAGCATTTCCGAACGCTTGAGCAGCGACTTCTTCATTTCCAAAACGTCGGTAACAATTTCCGGACACAGCGCATACCGCGTCACCAGCGCCTGCGAGATGGCCCGATCCGCCTCTTCTTCTGTCAGTCCCCGCAGGTTTTCCGCCATCGTGTCGAGACCCGCGGCATCGAGCTTTCTTTGCAGCGTGTGCGTCTTGGAAATTCGAACCAGGGTTTCGTCAATAATCTGCCGCAGGCGCTGCCGGTCGGGCAAAGGCAGGTCAAAAACTTCCACCAGACTGCGCAGCTCGGGAGGAATTTCGATCTTCGGAGCAGTCAGAATTACCGTTTTCCGGTTGGCGGAGAATCGCTGGCCCACATCGCGTAGCCGCCGCACCACAACCGGATCGTCCATGTGGCGATGCAGATCCTTAAGAATGAACGCCGCGTCGATCGAAACTCCCTCCAGATTCCCCAGCATCTGCGCCGGCTCGCGGCTGTTGTAAAGCGCTTTGGCGTTCTGTTCGATCGACTCCATGCCCGCGTGTCCGTGGAGTGGCTGTCCGGGAAGCGCGTGGTCGGAAAAATCGTAGCCGCCCGTCACCACTTCGCCCACCGTGCTGCCGCAGCGCATCAGACCGCTGGCGATGCTCCATTCAAAGACCGCGAGGTTGAGCGACTCGCAAGCCGCCCGCACCATGCGCACGGCCCGCACTTCCTCGACTGTCTCTACCGCTATAATGGGCGTCGAGGAGTCTATTAAGATCCTGAGCCGCTGCAGTGCGTCCGCTGTGGGAGGTCCCGCCATGTGTTTGACCAGTCGAGAGTTGCTCCCCTATAATAAGTAATTCGGACCCACCCGAATATCTCTCTGTCACACGAAGGTAACGAAGCAGACATGGCAAATCATTTTTCGGCGCTCAAACGCG
>Ga0209006_10000945_pt1 | contig 26794 bp, 26 predicted proteins | sample JacPin_JW_Ref_O2_FD_188567 | JGI IMG/M metagenome (GOLD analysis project Ga0209006, IMG submission 188567) | Forest soil microbial communities from Algoma, Ontario, Canada - Jack Pine, Ontario site 1_JW_Ref_O2 (SPAdes) (version 2) | ecosystem: Environmental > Terrestrial > Soil > Boreal...
CCGCCGCAACGGAACTCGACAAAATCGATCCCGACGACGAGGGCGAGTCCGATTACTCGGGGCCGCTGCTGTCCGATTTCGACTTCGGCGCGTTCTCGCATTCCGCGCTGGTTCGCATCGCCGACGAAGTGTGCCTGCAGATGCACCTGCTGAACCTGTCGTTCGGTATCGCGGTTCGGGCGCGGGCGGAAAATGAGCAGCAGGCTCGCGATATCTGCACCAAGCAGCTGATCGGGATCGCCGGGGTCGGCGCCGAGCGCATCCATCGGGCGCTGCAGTTACCCGGGGGCATCGAGGGCGCGCTGCGGGTACTTGACCTGCATCCGTTGATCAATCCCGCGGCGTACGTCGACGCCGAGGTCGGTTCAGATGCGGTACAAGTGCATTCGTCGGCCGCCCACGCCGATGGAACCTGGATCTCCCTGTGCTCACCCGAGGAGCTGCGCCCGCTGCAGGCGATCGTCGCTGCCGTCGACCCGCACCTGGACGTTGAGATCACCGGGACCGACGCCGACTGGACGGCCCGTGTGGTGCAGAGGGATACCCCCGCGAAGGAGTTCCGGGAGGTGTCGGTGGCGAAGGTCAGCCGCGGTACCACCTTCGAATTCGAACCACGGCGTTCGCTGCCGCTAACCGTGGTCTAGTTCGTCTCGCCAATGTGAAACCTGTGCGGCGACGCGCCGATGCGCCCCACCAAAACTTCACACTCGCGAAAACCCGCGGCTCGCCGAACGCGGTCAGGCCGTCGCCTGCGGCATTGCGTCAGCCACCATGGTCAGGTCACTGGAAAGCCCCGCCGCCCTGCGCAGTTCGCGGAAATCGTCGACCATGGCCTCGGTCACCTCGTGCGGGTCATCTACGGTGGCCCCGTCGGTGAGCACCGAGATACTGAGCTGGTCCACATAACTCCACACGGTGATGTTCAAGCCGCTGCCGGTGATCAGCGGACCAACCGAGTAAATCTCCCGCACGACGGCACCCGCCACCTTGCCGCGCTCGCGCGGACCCGGAACGTTGGACACCGCGAAATTCAGTAACTTGGTTTGCTTTTCGCTCAGCGCCGACCGTCGCGACATCGCCTGCACGGGAGCGGGCGGGAAGTATGCCGCCCACCGCGCGAACAGTTCGGGACCGACCAGGTGATGGGCTTCCTTCGCCGACTCGGCGGCGGCATGCACCTCGTGGACACGCTCGATCGGGTCGGCGATCTGCGTGGGCACCGCCACCATGATGGTGGTGAACTTGTTGCCCCAGATGCGGCCCGGGTCTGCGTCGATGCTCACCGGAACCGACACCAACAACGGTTCCTCGGCCTGACCGTCGTACTTCAACAGCAGTTTGCGCACCGCTCCGGCCGAAATCGCCAGCACCACATCGTTGATCGTGACCCCGAGGTGCTTCTTGACCTCCTTGATGTCGTCCAGCGCGAGTGTGGCGGTGGCAAACCGCCGCTGCGGGGTGAGGATGTGGTTCATGAACGTCGGCGGTGGCGTGAAGGGGCCTTTCAGCGACGACGAAACGGTGCGCGAGCTGCGACGGACCCGGCCTATTCCCTGGGCGGTGTATCGAACGGTGGCCGGAATTCGCCCGATCTGCCGGAAGTGATCCCGCATGGCGGCGGTCATCAGCTCGGATCGGGAAGGGGGCGGGTCGGTTTCGTAGGAGTCGCGATCGTCGTCCGCGTCCTGCAGGTCCATCGCGCGCGCGATCAGGTTGCCCGAGGCGACACCGTCGGCCAGCGCATGGTGCACCTTGTTGATGACCGCGACGTTTCCGTCGGCCAGGCCTTCGACGAAGTACATGACCCACAGCGGCTTGCTGCGGTCCAGCGGTGTGCTCGCGATCTCGCCGACGGCCTCGTCGAACTCGCGCCGCCCGCCCGGGCTGGGCAGTCCCAACGGCCGGACGTGGTAGTCCAGATCGACGTCGACATGCTCCCGCCACATCGGGTGGTGGAACTTGAACGGGATGTCGACGAGCAGGAATCGCAGCGGGTCGAGTTTGTGCAGCCGGTGGCGCAGGATCTCGCGGAACGCCTCGATGGTGGGGGTGCCGTCGAAGCCGCTGACGTCGATGATGCCGGCCTTGATCGTGTGCATGTGCACGGTGGGGGTCTCGCCGTACAGCAGCATCGCGTCCCAACCGCTGAGTCGCTTCACACCAGCCCCTCCTACGTGGCCCCGACCCCTATATAACCGCCAATGGGCGGGCGGTGCGGGCCACTTCGGCCAACACGGGTGGTGTTAGCTGCCGACGGCACCTTCTACTCTTCGCGCAAGCGGCTCATCGCAGCCTTCTGCTCTTCGCGCAAGCGGCTCATCGCTGACCGTGCTGAGCGCCGGGGCGACCCACCGTCGCAGATACCGCCGGAGCTTCGCCCCGATCTTCGGTGGCCGTCCGGGGTCGATCACGAACGACTGGATGATCCTCAGCAGGTGTTCGGCGAGTTCGTCGAGGTCGCCGTCCGCGAAGCCGATGCCGGCCCAGTCCACGTCGAAGCGGCCGAGCATGGTCCGCGCAAATTTCACGGCGATGTCGGAGGTGACGTCCACGCTGAACGCGCCCGCGCGGTCGGGACCCAGCAGCAGACCCATGTGTTTGTCCCTGGGCAGCCACTCCAACGTGGTCGCGATGCCCTCGACCGCGGCATCTGCCGGATCCGTGATGCCCGCGAGGTGATCGGCGAGCCGGTCGAGGTAGCCGGTGGCGGCCTTCAGCGCGGCCGCCGACAACAGCGCGTCGGTGCTTCCGAAGTAGCGGTAGACCGTCTGCCGGGTCACGCCGAGCGTGCGGGCGACGTCGGCGATGCTGATGTCGGCGCCATGGGCGTCGATGGCCTTGCTCGCCGCGGCGAGGATCCGCGCGACGGCCTCCTCGTCGCTCGCCGGGGCCGACCCCGACCAGCCGTGGGTGCGCATCAGAGGGCACTCATCGCCGGCCGGACCATACGGCAATCATAGTGGCGTATGGTCGCATACCCTGAACCGTGGCGCTGCGCGAACAGCCGTCGGCTACATTGGTTGCGGGTGAAATACGGGTGAAATAGGTGAAGTAGTTGTCACTGTGGGCGACATCACTTCGGGACGGGAGAACCCATGAGCGTGGCCGAACGGTACATCGAGGCGGTCAATAACGCCGACACCCCGGCATTGCTGGCGCTTTTCGCGGAGGACGCCACGCTGACGCACCCAGTCGGCACCGATCAGGGGCACACCGAGATCGCGGACTTTCACACCGATGTCATCTTTGAGGGTCAGGTGCACATGACGCTCTCACGCACCATCGAACAGGGCAACATCGAAGTGGCGCAGTTGGAAGGCACCAGCCCGCTCAACGAGGACACCATCGTTAATACCTGCGACATCTTCACAATGAACGACGACGGCCTGGTGCAAACGCTCGACGTCTATTACCGCTGACGCTATTACCGCTGACGCTTTTACCGCTGACCCGCAGAACTGCTATCCGCGGTAGGAGACCATCAGCTCCTTCACGCCGTTGATCCATCCGGACCTCAGCCGCCGGGGCTCCGCCAGCCGAGTGATGTCCGGCATGATGTCTGCGATCTCGTTGAAGATGAGCTTGATCTCCATCCGGGCCAGGTTCGCGCCGATGCAATAGTGTGCGCCGTTGCCGCCGAACGCCAAGTGTGGGTTGGGGTCTCGACTGATGTTGAACTCGAACGGCCGGTCAAACACGCTCTCGTCATAGTTGGCCGAGCTGTAGAACAAGCCGGCGCGTTGGCCCTTGCGGATGCTGACGCCGCCGATCTCGGTGTCCGCCAGCGCGGTTCGCTGGAAACAGTGCACGGGCGTCGCCCACCGGATGATCTCGTCGACGGCGGTGTCGGGCCGTTCGCGCTTGAATAGCTCCCACTGGTCGGGGTTGTCGAAGTACGCATTCATCCCGTGCGTCATCGCATTTCGGGTCGTTTCATTCCCCGCGACGGCGAGCAGGATCACGAAGAACGCGAACTCGGTGTCGCCGAGCACATCGCCGTCGACGTCGGCCTCGATCAGCCGGGTGACGATGTCGTCCGCCGGGCAGCGCCTGCGCTCCTCGGCCATGGTGTAGGCGTAGGCCATCAGTTCGGCGTTGGCAGCCATCGGGTCGTCGTCGAAGTCCGGGTCGTCGGTGTTCATGATCGAGTTCGTCCAGTGGAACAGCCGCTCACGGTCGGCCTCCGGCACGCCGATGAGATCGGCGATCGCCTGCAGCGGGAGGCTCATCGCGACGTCGTCGACGAAGTTCCCGGTCTGTTTGTCGGCGGCCGATCGCACGATCCCGTGCGCCGCGGCGGCGAGCTTCTCCTCGAGCGCGGCCACCGATCGCGGCGTGAAGAGCCTGGAGATCAGCTTGCGGAGGCGAGTGTGGGCGGGTGCGTCGTGATTGATTAGCAGCGCCTTGGTGAGCTCGAGCTGTTCACCGGTCGTCCCCACCGGAAGCCGCATCACGGCGCCCTTCGCGTTGGTGGACCACACGTCGTTGTTCCTCGAGATGGCCTTGATGTCCTCGTGGCGGCTGATCACCCAGTACCCGCCGTCATCGAACACGGTGGCGCCCGCGGGCTGCTCGTTCCACCAGACCGGGGCCGTCTTTCGCAGCTCGGCGAACTCGGCGACGGGCATGCCGTTGACGAGCACGTCCGGGTCGGTGAAGTCGAAATCCTGACCGAAGGGACAGACCATGCGGGCTGCCGTCATCGCGAACCTCCTCGTGTGCGGCTTTCCATAGACCATACACCATCCGGTCAAGTGTATGCTCGAAGCTTTCGCCGAATGTTTGCCTTCCGCGATTAGGGTTGGCAGCTGTGCGCGTCCTGGTGATCGGCTCCGGTGCCCGTGAACACGCTGTGCTGCTGGCGCTGCGGCGCGATCCTGACGTCGACGGTCTGATAACAGCGCCGGGCAATGCCGGCACCGCGGCGGTCGCCGAAGCCCATGCCGTCGATGTCACCTCCGGCGAGGCCGTCGCCAAGCTGGCCGCCGACACCGCCGCCGACCTGGTGGTCATCGGGCCCGAGGTGCCGCTGGTGCTCGGCGTCGCGGACACGGTGCGCGCCGCCGGGATCGCGTGTTTCGGCCCCTCGGCGGCCGCCGCGCGGATCGAGGGCAGCAAGGCGTTCGCCAAAGACGTGATGGCGGGCGCAGGCGTTCGGACGGCGCGCAGCGAGATTGTCGACAATCCCGCGCGCCTGGATGCCGCGTTGGACCGCTTCGGTCCCGAACACACCGAGGACAAGGCGTGGGTGGTCAAGGACGACGGGCTGGCCGCCGGCAAGGGCGTGCTCGTGACCGCCGACCGTGACGCCGCGCGAGCCCACGCCGCGGCGTTGCTCGACGCCGGCCGCCCGGTGCTGCTGGAGTCGTTTCTCGACGGCCCCGAGGTCTCGATGTTGTGCATCGTCGACGGCGAGACAGTGGTGCCGCTGCTCCCGGCCCAGGACTTCAAACGGGTCGGCGATCACGATGCCGGACCCAACACCGGCGGCATGGGTGCCTACGCGCCGCTGCCCTGGCTGCCCGAGGAGCTCATCGACCGGATCGTCGGCGAGATCATCAAGCCGGTGGTCGTGGAGCTGGTCCGGCGCGGATGCCCGTTCACCGGCATCCTCTACGCAGGCCTGGCGATCACGTCGGCCGGGCCCGCGGTGGTCGAGTTCAACTGCCGCTTCGGGGATCCGGAGACGCAGGCCGTGCTCGCGTTGCTGGACAGCCCGCTCGGGCAACTCCTTCACGCCGGGGCGACCGGCACCCTCGCAGGGCAGCCCGCGCTGCGCTGGCGCCCCGGTGCCGCGGTGACGGTCGTGCTCGCGGCCGAGAACTACCCCGGCCGGCCGCGGGTGGGCGATGTCATCGTGGGCGCCGACATAAACGACCTGGACGGCGTGCTGCACGCGGCGACCGCCCGCCGCGAGGACGGCGCACTGGTTTCGACCGGCGGCCGGGTGCTGTCCGTGGTGGGCACCGGACCGGATCTGACTGCGGCCCGATCCGCCGCGTATCAGACGATCAAATCAATTCGATTGCCCGGCAGTCATTTTCGTAGCGACATCGGGCTCGCCGCCGCCGAGGGCCGCATCGAGGTCGGCGGCTAGGCGACCAGCAGCGGCGCCATCCAGATCAGCTCGGCCGGCAGTTGCGCACTCCAGAAGCCGGGGTCGTGACCGCCCGGTGAGAAGCCGCCCGACGGCGGCGTCGGCAACTGGGCGATGAACCGCTTGGTCGCCGAGAAGAACGGGTCGCTGTTGCCGCAGTCGACGCGGATCGGGATTGACGCGAGCGCCGGCAGGCCGAACACCGTGTTTGCTGACCAGTCGTCGGCACTGTCGAATGCTCCGGGCGCCGTCGCACCGTACGACATCCACAACGCGGGGCTGACCGCGGTGATCGCGGCGGTGCGGCCGGCTCCGAGCCGGCCGCCGAGCAGCAGCGCCCCATAGCCACCCATCGACCAGCCCAAGAACCCCACCCGCGACGTGTCCAGCGCCTGCGCGTCCAGCATCGGCAGCAGTTCGGTCAGCACCATGGCGCCGGAGTCTTCACCCGACGCCCGCTTGTGCCAGTAGCCGCCGCCGCCGTCGACACTGACCACCGCGAACGGCGGTAGGCCCGCCGAGACGGCTTGCGCCAGCCCCTGTTCCACGCCGCCGGCCATTACGGTGGCCGCGTCGCTGCCCTTCCCGTGCAGCGCGATCACCGGCCGGAGCGCCTTCGTCTGACCGGGCGGGCGCGCGATCGCCCAGTTGGTGGCGACACCGCCACGGGCCGCCGACACGAACGACCCGCTGACCATCGTGGGTGCCACAGCTGCGGGCGGGGGCTCCAGGGGTGGCGGTGGCGCGAGCGGCGCGCCGACGCTCGTCATCGCAACGCTTGGCCGGGCGGTCGACGGCTGCGACTGAAGCATCGTGCCGAGCGCATACGCGCCCGCCGCACCGACGGCTGCGCCACCACCGAGTCGCAGCAGCGCTCGGCGGCTCAGCTGTGGCATGCGGGCCATCATGCCATCGGCCTCGCCGGACGTGAGATTGTGGCCGCTCGTGTTTGTGCGAAAGCCCAGTTTAAGGGCCATATTGCTGGCACCATCATTGAACGTGACAGCCGCAGTCACCCCGAAGGGGGAACGCCGGCGGCACGCCCTCATCGCGGCGGCCGCCGACTTGCTGTGCGAGGGCGGGTTCGAAGCGGTGCGCCACCGCGCGGTAGCCCGGCGAGCCGGTCTGCCGCTGGCATCGACGACGTATTACTTCTCGTCGCTTGAAGATCTGGTGGTCCAGGCGGTCGAGCACACCGGAGCGCAGGAGGCGGCGCAGCTGCACGCCCGGCTGGCGGGCCTATCCCGGCGGCGCCGCGGGGTGGAGGCGACCGCCGACGTGCTTGTCGACCTGCTGCTGGGTGACTGCGCCCCCTCGGAGATCAGCGAGGAGCTGATCTCGCGGTATGAGCGATACATCGCATGTGCTCGGCATCCGTGGCTGCGTGACGCCCAGCGCAGGATCGGTGAGGAGTGGACCTCTGCGGTAATCGAGGCCATCGAACGTTGCGGCCGGACGGTGCGCCCCGACCGGATCAAGGCGTTGACGTGCGGGATCGACGGGGCGGTCGTCGCCGCGCTCGTCGAGGATGGTGGGAACCTTCGTGCGACCGCCACCGCCGCGCTGATCGACGTGATCGACGTCCTGGCCCCGTTGCGCTAACCGCCGAATCGCCGCATCGCGACCGTAAGCTGTGTGTTCGTGACGATCCGAAACGTGTTGGCCACGCGCTACGCCAGTGCCGCCATGGTGTCCATCTGGGCGCCGGAGGCCAAGGTCGTCGCCGAGCGGCGGCTCTGGCTCGCGGTGCTTCGCGCCCAGATCGAGCTGGGCGCCGAGATCGGGCCCGTGCCGTCGGTGGCGCTCGCCGACTACGAAAGGGTCTCCGACGATGTCGACCTGGCCTCGATCACCGCACGCGAACGGGTGTTGCGCCACGACGTGAAGGCCCGCATCGAGGAGTTCAACGCGCTGGCCGGCCATGAGCACGTGCACAAGGGGATGACGAGCCGAGATCTCACCGAGAACGTCGAGCAGCTGCAGATCCGCCGGTCGCTGGAACTGGTGCACGCGCACGGGGTCGCGGTGGTGGCCCGGCTCGCCGAGCGGGCCGTCCAGCACCGCGACCTGGCGATGGCAGGGCGCAGCCACAACGTCGCCGCGCAGGCGACCACGCTGGGTAAGCGCTTCGCATCGGCCGCACAGGAGACGTTGATCGCGCTGACGCGACTGCGCGAGCTGATCGACCGTTACCCGCTGCGCGGCATCAAGGGGCCGATGGGCACCAGCCAGGACATGCTCGACCTGTTCGGCGGCGACGCGGATCGGCTCGCCGAGCTCGAGCGCCGCATCGCGGAATTTCTCGGCTTCGCCGACGTGCTGAGCAGCGTCGGACAGGTGTACCCGCGCTCCCTGGACCACGACGTCACTTCGGCACTCGTGCAGCTCGGTGCGGGGCCGTCGTCGATGGCCCACACCATCCGGCTGATGGCCGGCCACGAGCTGGTCACCGAAGGGTTCGCCCCTGGTCAGGTCGGCTCATCGGCGATGCCGCACAAGATGAACACCCGCAGTTGCGAACGAGTCAACGGACTGCAGGTCGTGCTCCGCGGATACGCTTCGATGGCCGCGGAACTGGCCGGTGCGCAGTGGAACGAAGGTGACGTGTTCTGCTCGGTGGTGCGTCGAGTGGCGCTGCCCGACGCGTTCTTCGCGATCGACGGGCAGATCGAGACGTTCCTGACGGTGCTCGAGGAGTTCGGCGCGTATCCCGCCGTGATCGAGCGAGAGCTCAACCGCTATCTGCCTTTCCTTGCGACCACTCGCATCCTGATCGCCGCGGTGAGGGCGGGAATGGGCCGGGAAGCCGCACACCAGTTGATCTCCCAACACGCGGTTGCGGTCGCGCTGGCGATGCGCGAGCGCGGCGCCGAACCCGATCTGTTGGACCGCCTGGCCGCCGACCCGCGGCTGCCGCTGGATCGGGCCGCGCTCGACGAGGCGCTTGCCGACAGGCAGGCGTTCATCGGTGCCGCCGGCAGCCAGGTGGACGCCGTGGCGGCCGCGGTGGACGACCTCGTGAGCCGCTATCCCGAGGCCGCGAAGTACACGCCCGGGGCGATCCTTTAACCACGATGCGGTCCAGGTTCGCCGGCCTCCCGCTCGCGCCTGACGCATGTGCGTCGGTGATGGCGACCGGCATCGTGTCGATCTCGGCGCAGGATCATCACTATCGCTTGATCAGCTTTCTGCTCGCGGCGATCGCGGTGGCGGCGATGGTCGTGCTGACAGCCCTGGCTGCAGTAAAAACTGCTGTTCGACAGCGCTTTCCGTTCGACTTGACCGATCCGGACGTGGCCGTCCGGTTGTTCACTTTCGTCGCGGCCTGCACTGTGCTGGGTGCGCGATTCCTCGCCCATCCGGGGATCCTCGGAATCCTTGCCACGATCGCGTGGATCACCTGGTTTGTGCTCATCGCAGTTACCGCGCGCAGCATGTGGCCGCACCTGGGGACCGACCTGCGCGACCGCGCTCACGGGGCGTGGGAGCTCGTGAGCGTCGCGACGTCGGGCCTGGCCATCGTCACCGCACAACTGGCGCGGCTCGGTCACGACGCTGAGCTACTGACCATCGGAATCGTGATGTGGCTGGCCGCACTCGGCTTTTACGGCGTGGCCACCTGGCTGATCTTGTGGCGGGGTGCCGAGGGGCCGGGCGACGACTTCTGGCATCCGGACATCTGGATCCTGATGGGCGGCTTGGCCATTGGGACGCTCGCCGGGGACCAGCTGCACCGCGCGGGACTTGCGATTGTCACGCATGACTGGCTGCTCGCGGCCATCCGCTCGGCGACTGTGGTGACCTGGGTGGCCGCCACGCTGTGGATAGCTCCGCTGGTGTATGCGACCGTGCGCCACCTGCATCTGCGCTTCGCCGGGGCATGGTGGGCGATGGTGTTCCCGCTCGGCATGTATTCGGCCGCGACGTTCGCGATGAAGGTCGAGACCGGGTGGCGGCCATTCAAGATGGCGTCGGTGGTGTTCTTCTGGGTCGCGTTCGCGGCGTGGCTGGCCGTGGCCCTGGCCTCCGTCGTCGCGATCGTCGCAGCCTGGCGCGCCCGCCCACGCTGAGCGCGCTACTAGCCCTTCAGGCCGCGAAACCCGATACCGGCGGCGCGCAGCTCCAGCGCGGCGAGGCCGGAAATGGCGGCCGGATCCTCTCGCCGCCAGGCACCCACCGGATCGGTATGGACGCTCGCGAGCCGGCGCAGCGGCCGGTTCGCCAACGCTCTCAACGCCAGCAGCTGAACACCGGCCGGCGTCGCGGCCAGCCCGACGAGCCTCTGTTTGCGCAGGAAGAAACGCAGCCGCAGGAAAAGCCACGGCATCGCGAGCGCCAGGATCGGCGGCGCCGCCACCGCCAGCGCCAGTAGCACGGCAAGCCAGCTGGCGGTCGTCTCGATACTGTGTCCTGCGCCGGCGATGTCGCGCGCCGCGTTGGCGGCGGCGTTCAGCGGCTTACCCAGTGCGTCGCCGATCAACGGCACCCTGCTGGTGCTGTGGCCCGCGGATTGCAGGTTGCCGGCGATTCCGTTGGCGCCGTTCTCCACGTCGCGGCCGGCCGCTCCGATCGTCGATATCGCATGGTGTACCGCCAGCCCGATCCACACCCAGAGCACCGCCCAGCCGATGACGACGATGTCGCTGATGAGCTGGAAGGCCAACCGATGCGGTCTGCTGGCATAGGGCACGTAACGGGTCATCATCCGTCGATCCCAGCACAGCGGGCACCCGCGGCGTTGCCGTTAGGCTGACGCGATGCGCCCGGCCCTGACCGACTACCGCCACCTGGCCAGCGGCAAGGTGCGCGAGCTCTACGAGGTGGACGACGCGCACCTGCTGTTCGTCGCCACTGACCGCATCTCGGCTTTCGACTACGTGCTGCAGACGCAGATCCCGGACAAGGGCCGCATCCTGACCGCGATGAGCGTGTTCTTCTTCGACCACCTCGACGCGCCCAACCACCTCGCAGGCCCTCCCGACGATCCACGGATTCCCGAAGAGGTGCTGGGCCGGGCGCTGCTGGTGCGCCGACTCGAGATGCTGCCGGTCGAATGCGTCGCGCGCGGGTACCTGACCGGATCCGGTCTGCTGGACTACGAGAAGACGGGCATGCTGTGCGGGATCGAGCTGCCGCCCGGATTGGTCGAGGCCAGCAAGTTCGACGAGCCGTTGTTCACCCCGGCCACCAAAGCCGAACTGGGACAACACGACGAAAACATCTCGCTTGACGACGTTGCGCAGCTGGTGGGCCGTGGGCGGGCCGTGGCGCTGCGCGACCTGACGCTGCGGATCTACCTGCAGGCGGCCGATCACGCGTTGCGAAACGGGATCATCATCGCCGACACCAAGTTTGAATTCGGCGTCGACGAGCTCGGCGAGCTTGTGCTGGCCGACGAGGTGTTCACGCCCGACTCGTCGCGGTACTGGCCCGCCGACGAGTACCGGGCCGGCGTCCGACAGCACAGCTTCGACAAGCAGTTCGTCCGCAATTGGCTGACCGACCCCGACTCCGGATGGGACCGCTACGGCGATGACCCGCCGCCACCGCTGCCGCCCGACATCGTAGCCGCCACCCGGGACCGTTATATAGAGGCCTACGAACGCATTTCAGGCCTGCGGTTCGCGGACTGGATTGGGCCGGCCGCGTGAGCACCGGTCCACAGGCGCCCCAACCCAAACGCGTCGACCACGTGCGCGAGTACCACGGCGACGTCTTCATCGACCCGTACGAGTGGCTGCGCGACAAGTCCGACCCCCAGGTCCTCGACCACCTCAACGCCGAGAACGCATACACCGAGGAGCTGACCGACGACCTTGCCCCGTTGCGGCAGCAGATCTTCGACGAGATCAAAGCCCGCACCAAGGAGACGGACCTTTCGGTGCCGACGCGTCGCGGGACGTGGTGGTACTACGGGCGCAGCTTCGAGGGCAAGCAGTATTCGGTGCAATGCCGTTGCCCCGTCGCCGATCTCGACGACTGGTCGCCGCCTCAATTCGACGAACACACGGAGATCCCCGGTGAACAGATACTCCTCGATGAGAACGCGGAAGCCGAGGGGCACACGTTCTTCGCATTGGGGGCCGCTAGTGTCAGCATCGACGCGAATATTCTCGCGTACTCCGTGGACGTCGTGGGTGACGAGCGATACACCCTGCGGTTCAAGGACTTACGCACCGACGAGCGCTATCCCGACGAGATCACCGATATCGGCGCGGGTGTGACATGGGCCGCCGACAGCCAGACCGTCTACTACGTGACGGTCGACGAGGCGTGGCGGCCGGATACGGTATGGCGCTACCGGCTGGGTTCGGGCACCCCGGCCGAGCAGGTCTACCACGAACCCGACGAACGCTTCTGGCTCGCCGTCGGGCGCACCCGCAGCGACGCCTACATCTTGATCGCCGCGGGCTCCGCGATCACATCGGAGATACGGTACGGCGACGCGGCCGACCACGAGGCGCAGTTCGCCACGGTGCTGCCGCGCCGAGAAGGCGTCGAGTATTCGGTGGACCACGCGGTGATCGGCGGCGAGCAGAAATTCCTGATAGTCCATAACGACGGGGCAGTGAACTTCACGTTGGTCGAAGCGCCAGTGGACAATCCGTCGGCCCAGCGTACGCTGATCGAGCACCGTGACGATGTGCGCATTGACGGTGTTGATGCGTTCGCGAACCATCTCGTGGTGAGCTACCGGAGCGAGGCGCTGCCACGGATTCAAGTGTGGCCCATCGACTCCCACGGCGCCTATGGCGAGCCGGAGGAGATTTCGTTCGACTCTCCGTTGATGTCAGCGGGGCTCGGCGCCAACCCGAATTGGGATTCCCCGGTGATGCGGGTCGGGGCCACGTCGTTTCTGACGCCGGTGCGGGTGTATGACCTCGAGTTGGCCACCGGGCACCGGACACTTCTGCGCGAACAGCCCGTGCTCGGCGGCTACCGTCGCGAGGATTACGTCGAGCGGCGGGATTGGGCGGTCACTGCGGACGGCGTCCGGGTTCCGCTGTCGATCATCCATCGCGCCGGGCTCGAGTTGCCGGCGCCTGCGGTGATCTATGGCTACGGCGCGTACGAAATGTGCGAGGACCCAAGGTTTTCCATCGCGCGGCTGTCGCTGCTCGACCGCGGCGTCGTGTTCGTGACGGCGCATGTGCGCGGCGGCGGCGAGCTGGGCAGGCTGTGGTACGAGAACGGCAAGTTACTGAAGAAGAAGAACACGTTCACCGACTTCATCAGCTCGGCGACGCACCTCGTCGACACTGGCGTGACGAGGCGGGAAAATCTGGTGGCGATGGGCGGCAGCGCCGGCGGCCTGCTGATGGGCGCGGTGGCGAACATGGCCCCCGATCTGTTCGCGGGTATCCTCGCCCAGGTTCCGTTCGTCGACCCGCTGACCACCATATTGGATCCGTCGCTGCCGTTGACGGTCACCGAGTGGGACGAGTGGGGAAACCCCCTGCGCGACAAGGACGTTTACTACTACATGAAGTCCTACTCGCCGTATGAGAACGTCGAGGCGAAGGATTATCCCGCCATCCTGGCGATGACGTCGCTGCACGACACCCGGGTCTACTACGTGGAGCCGGCCAAATGGATCGCGGCGCTGCGGCACACCAAGACCGACGCGCACTCGGTGCTGCTGAAGACCGAGATGAGCGCCGGTCACGGGGGTATCAGCGGCCGCTACGACCGGTGGAAGGAAGTCGCCTTCCAGTTCGCGTGGCTTCTGGCCACCGGAGCCGGAGCGCCGGCGACATCTGGCACCGGAGCTCCAGCACCGGCGACGTCAGCCGACCGCGACCAGCACCGCGGCGGCCAGGAATAGCGCCTGCATCAGCGTGCGCGGCACCAACGCCGTGTCGGGGGCGTGCTCGGAGCGCTTGGCGCCCGCCGCGTAGACGTTGGCCGGGAACATCGCGACCAGGAGCAGAGCCAGGCAGGCGGCGGCCGCGACCCGCGTCTGCGGGATCAACAGGCCGACCGCGCCGAGCAACTCCAGCGCGCCGGTCATCGTCACGAGCAACCCGGGCGCGGGCAGCCAGGGGGGCACGATGGCGATCAGCCCGTCGCGCAGGGGCGGGGTGAAGTGTGCGACGCCGGTGACCACGAACATTGCTGCCAGCCCGACCGCGACGGCCGCGGGCCAGCCATGTGCGTAGTCCCATCCCAGCTGGCCCGCGAGGCGTGCCGAGAGGGTGACGACAACGAGACAAATCAGCGGGGCCATCTCGTCTTCTCCAATCTAGACAGTGACAAGATTGGAGTCAATTTAACCCTGGATCTAGGCAGTGTCAAGTCTTCGGGTTACTATTCGCTGATGAGCGCGCCGTCGCGCCCTCAGTACCACCATGGCGACCTCCGTACGGTGATCCTGGCCGAGACCGCCCGGCTGGTGGCTGACCACGGCGCTGACGGGGTCTCGCTACGGCAGCTGGCCCGCAAAGCCGGGGTGTCCCACGCAGCGCCGGCCCATCACTTCACCGATCGACGCGGCCTCTTCACCGCACTTGCGGCGGAAGGTTTTTGGCTCCTCGCCGAGTCGCTGAAAGTTGCGCGGGGAGACTTCGCCGACGCGGCGCTGGCCTATGTGCGCTTCGCGATCGAGCATCCCGGCCACTACGCGGTGATGTTCGACCGCTCTCTGGTGGACCCCACCGACGGCGACCTCACCGCGGCGCAAGCCGCCGCCGGCTCTGAGCTGTCGCAGGGCGTAGCGACCCTTGCCCACCCGCACGCCAGGTCGGACCCTGCGGGCGCCGAGCTTGCCGCGTGGTCACTGGTGCACGGGTTCGCGATGCTCTGGCTGAACCACGCGGTTCCGGCCGACTTCGCGACGGCCGATCCGATGACCACGGCCGAGCGGATAGCGCACATCCTCTTCGACGGTTAGCGCGCCGGCCTGCGGTGATGTGCGGCTGCGCCGGATTTGGACACCTGCCGTCGGCGTGTACGCCACTGATCGGACACCTCAACTGGCCACACTAGATGCGTGACTGGACAGCTCATCGTCTCGGTCTCGGGTATGCGAGACCGAACTGTCGCGGATGTCAGCGAATTCTGCGAAGCGCTGGACACTCGCGCGGTACCGGTGTCGTTCCTCGTTGCGCCACGCCTTGCGGGCGGCTACCGGGTGTCGGATGACGCCTCGACCGCGGAATGGCTGCGCTCTCGCCGCGAGCACGGCGACGCGATCGTGTTGCACGGGTACGACGCTGCCGCGACCAAGAAGCGCCTTCCCGAGTTCGCTGCGCTGCCCGCGCACGAGGCGAACCTGAGGCTGATGGCGGCCGATCGCGTGTTGGAGCAGATCGGTTTGCGCACCAGGTTGTTCGCGCCACCAGGGTGGCTGGCGTCAGCTGGCACCGTTGATGCTTTGCCGCGCAACGGTTTTCGACTGCTTGCCAACATGACCGGCATCACCGATCTGGTGCGCCAGACCACCGCGCGGGCGCGGGTGATCGGTATCGGTGCGGGATTCCTCACCGAACCCTGGTGGTGCCGCACGCTGGTGTTGTCAGCCGAACGCGTCGCCCGCCGCGGCGGCATTGTCCGGGTCGCCGTTTCGGCGAAGCAATTGAGCGGGTCCGGGCCGCGTCAGGCGATGATCGACGCGGTCGACCTGGCGCTGATGTACGGAGCGACACCGACGGTGTACCAGTGGCGCCCGGACCGCCCGTCGCTGGTCGACGCGGCCTGACCGGACCCCGGGTAAACGGTCAGAACTCGGTTCCGTTTTCGGCTTCCAGCACCCGGAAGTCGGTGCCGCCCATCTCGATATAGCGTTGGTAGTAGAGGTTGTAGGCCACCGGGTTCACGATGCCCTGGTGAATCGGTATGGCGCGGCTGGGGTTTACCGCCCGGAGATACTCGACTCCCTCGGAGATCTTCATCCACGGCGCGGCCACCGGTAACGCAAGCACGTCGACGGGTTCGCGTGGGATGTACAGCGCGTCGCCGGGATGCATGAGCCGGGCAGCATGCTTCCCATCGCCGACGAGATACGAAATGTTGTTGATCAGAGGGATTTCCGGGTGGATGACTGCATGTACGCCACCGCCGCCGCGCACCCGCAAATCGCCGATGGCGAGTTCGTCGCCGACACTGACCGGCTGCCACGGCGCACCGAGTTGCGCCGCTGTCTGAGGGTCGGCGTACAGCGCCGCGCCCGGGTTGCCGTCTAGCAGCGCTGAAAGCCGCGACGTGTCGACGTGATCGGGGTGTTGATGCGTGATCAGGATCGCCGACAGGCCGGTTACGCCTTCGAACCCGTGCGAGAAGACGCCGGGGTCGAAGAGCAGCGTCGTGTCGGTGCCGTCGCTGCATCCAAACGTGGCGAGCAGACAGGAATGGCCGAAATGGGTCAACTGCATGCATCCGATTGTGCACGGGAAGCCTGTTGCTCACCTATCCTGGCCGGCTAGGGGGTGGCCGGTGACCAAAGTCCTCGCGGCCGTCAGTGTGGCCGCGATGACGGCCGCCTTCAGCCTGCTCGGCCAACCGCTCGGACGGGCCGATCCCGACACGTGTCCACCCAATTGCGATCGCATTCCCGCCAGCGCCTGGATCGACTCGGCCGCGATTCCGCTCGATGCGAAGTACGCCTGGCCGAATCTGGCCGGGGTCGCCGTGTTTCTGCAACGACCTCGGTTCCGGTTCGAGGACCGGTTCGAGGGGATGTGCGCGAGCCCGCCGACGGCGAACGACCCGCGGGACTTCGCGGTGGCGGCGAAGGCCAACCTCGCCAACGCGCCGGGCCAGTGGCAGCTGCAGGTTCAAGTGCTGCACTGGCGGGGCGAGTCCGTTTATGGCGGGCAGCTCGCCGACGCGGTGGTGCGTTCGGCCGCGACCGCGCTGCGCGCGTGCCAGGTCAGCGCACCGCAGACGTCGCCGTCGATAACCACCGACGAACCCGGCAGGCTGTCATCGGTTCTCAGCGTCTCCGGGCCGGCGCCGACGGTTCTTCACCAGTACCTTGTCTCGCACCCGCAGAGCGGCACGGTCGCCGAGCTGGCCATGTGGGCGGCGTCACCGCCGGCGGAGAACTGGCCGGTGATCCCCGACGCGCAGGTGCTCGACGCGCTGGTGGCGCCGCTGTGTGCCGCCTATATCGCCTCGTGCCGGTGACCCGCTGCCCGCACACCCGCCGGTAGAGTTATCCCTGCAATCCCCGACGATGCAATCCCCGACGATGCAATCCCGACGATCAGCAAGGAGCAGCGCGTGGCGCGGGTGGTGGTCAACGTCATGCCGAAGGCCGAGATCCTCGACCCGCAGGGCCAGGCGATCGTCGGCGCATTGCGCCGGCTTGGGCACGCCGGGGTCTCGGATGTGCGCCAGGGCAAGCGGTTTGAGCTGGAACTCGACGACTCCGTCGATGACGCGACGCTCGCGGAGATCGCCGAGTCGCTGTTGGCCAACACCGTGATCGAGGATTTCACGGTGAGCAGGGAGCCGTCATGACCGCGCGGATCGGGGTCATCACCTTTCCCGGCACGCTCGACGACGTCGATGCCGCCCGTGCTGCCCGTGCGGTCGGCGCCCAGGCGGTCAGCCTGTGGCACGCCGACGCCGACCTGAAGGGTGTGGATGCGGTCGTGGTGCCGGGCGGCTTCTCGTACGGCGACTACCTGCGCGCCGGAGCCATCGCCAGGTTCGCACCCGTGATGGGTGAGGTGATCGCCGCGGCCACCGGCGGACTGCCGGTTCTGGGGATCTGCAACGGTTTTCAAGTGCTCTGCGAAGCCGGCCTGCTGCCGGGCGCGTTGACCCGCAACGCGGGACTGCACTTTGTCTGCCGCGACGTGTGGCTGCAGGTGGCGTCGACGGCGACCGCGTGGACATCTCGATACGAGCCCGGCGCAGATCTTTTGGTGCCGTTGAAGTCGGGTGAGGGCCGGTATGTGGCCTCCGGGGCCGTGCTCGACAAGCTCGACGGCGAGGACAGGGTGGTCTTCCGCTACCGGGACAACCCGAACGGATCGATGCGCGACATCGCGGGCATCTGCTCTGCGAGCCGCCGCGTCGTCGGGCTCATGCCGCACCCCGAGCACGCCACCGAGCCGCTCACCGGCCCCTCGGACGATGGGCTGGGGTTGTTCTACTCGGCGCTGGATTCGGTTCTGGCCGCGTAACGGTCAGCTTGGCGTCAGCGCGACCGACGCCTCGGCGGTGTAGACGAGGAACGTCAACGTCTCTTGCATGTAGAGCTGCACAGTGTCGGCGTCGTGGGCGGTGTAGCCGATCGACACGTCCGTGCCGAGCTGCAGATCGAAGTCTCCGCCTCGGGTGCTCAGCACGAACGCGCCGTCGATCGCGGGCGCCCAGATGATGTCGCCGTCGACGAGCCTGTTGAGGTGTTCGCGGATCGGGTAGCCGTGCTCGGTTGTCTCGCTCACCGCGGTGTACACATCGGCGGACAACAACACCGAGTACGGCCCGTCCACACCGGCGAGCCGCAACGCCGAGAGCGCCTGGCTGATCGCGTCCGGAATCTGGCGGACATCGGCGGGCAGCGTCAGCACCGGATTCGACGTGGTTTGGCGGATGCCCTCGATCGACGCGGCCGAGTAACCCTCGAAGATGGCCCGGTCCTCCACGAACGCCAGCCGTTTCGCGGCGTCCTTGACGGGGTCCCAGTCAGAGTCCTGTGAACCACGTTCGACGTCGTCGATGTCGGTCCGCCTCAGAGTGAATGGAACGCGCAGTCGCACAAGCGGTTTACTCGCGCGGAGGTGTGCCTCCACACCCTTGGTCGGCGCCTTGACGTCGACCAGGTGGCCGGTGCTCACGGCTGCAGTCACTGGGCCACCCGGATCGCTGACGTCGACCACCCGACGCCCGGCGATGTGCCGCTTGAACGTCCTGCTGGCCTCCAATTCGATTTCCGCCCAGGCAAGTTCGGTGATCGGGGCCAGATCCCGGTAGAGGTTGTTCATCAGCTGTTACCTTTCAGGCTGCCGATTGCCAGTGAGCCGTCGGGACTGGGTGGGGCCGCCACGGTCGGCTCGGCTGCCGCGCGGGGCAGCGGCGGCGGGTTGTCGAGGAAGTCGAGCACCGGGCTGAAGAAAAGCCCGCCCGTGAGCGCGGTGGAGAAGTCGAGTATCCGATCGGTGTTGCCGGGCGGATCACCGAGGAACATGTTGCGCAGCATCTGCTCGGTGACGTCCGGGGTGGCGGAGTAGCCGATGAAATACGTTCCGAACTCACCGTCTCCGACCGTGCCGAACGGCATGTTGAACCGGACGATCTTGCGTTCGCGGCCATCGTCGTCGGTGATCACGTTGAGCGCGATGTGCGCGTTGGTGGGCTTTTCGGCGTCGTCGAATTCGATGTCTTCGAGCTTCGTGCGCCCGATCACCCGCTCCTGCTCGGTGACCGACAGCGAACTCCACGAGGCCATGTCATGAACGTACTTCTGCACGATCACATAGCTGCCGCCGGCGAAGTCGGCATCCTCGTCGGCCACGAACACCGACGCCTCGGCAAGCGGACCGTCAGGGTTCTCGGTGCCGTCCACGAAGCCGAGCAGGTCGCGGTTGTCGAAGTAGCGGAAGCCGTGGACTTCGTCGGGGACCGTCACAGCCCCGTCCATCGCGTCGACAATTCTGCCTGCCAACTCGAAGCAGACGTCCATGCTCTCGGCCCGGATGTGGAACAGCAGATCGCCCGGCGTGGACGGGGCCGCATGCCGCGGCCCGCGGAGCTCGACGAACGGATGCAGGTCCGCGGGGCGTGGCCCGGAGAACAACCGGTCCCAGGCCGCCGAACCGAACGAGGTCACCAGCGTCAGCTGCTTGGCGGCGTCGCGGAAACCGGTCGCCCGAACCAATCCGGAGAGCTCGGGCAGCGCGTCGCGCACCGCGGCCTCGCCGCCTTCGTCGATCGTGGCGACCAGGAAGATTGCAGCGCGCGTCAACCCCCCCAGGACGGGTTGCGGCTGACACCCTGATCCCGATCCGGACACGAGTCCGACCCTAGTCCGAACCCGGTTCGCGTCGGCAGCAAGGATGGGAACATGTCGCAGCCAAGCGGGCCGGCCGGCGCTGACGGCTTGTGTCAGTTCATCGACGGTTCGCCGTCGCCGTACCACGTCTGCGCCACCGTGGCCGCGGCGCTCACCGCCGCCGGCTACACCGAGCTCGCCGAACGGGACCGGTGGCAGGCAGGCGGACGGTATTTCACCGTGCGGGCCGCCTCGATCGTCGCGTGGAATTCCGCCGGCCGGCCCGACCGCCCGTTCCGGGTGGTCGGCGGTCACACCGACAGCCCGAACCTGCGGGTCAAGCAGCACCCCGATCGGTTCCTGGCCGGCTGGCAGGTGGTCGCGCTGCAGCCGTATGGCGGCGCGTGGTTGAACTCGTGGCTCGACCGGGATCTGGGAGTCAGCGGCAGGCTGTCGGTACGTGAACGCGGCTCGGCGGCGCAGCGGCTGGTCCGCATCGACTCGCCCGTTCTGCGCGTGCCGCAGCTGGCCATCCACCTGGCCGAGGATCGCAAGTCGGTGACGCTGGATCCGCAGCGGCATGTGAATGCGGTCTGGGGCGTGGGCAACGGTGCGCGGTCGTTTATGGCTTACGTGGCCGACCAAACCGGGGTTGACGTCGACGACGTGCTGGGTGCCGATCTGATGACCCACGACGTGCAACGATCCCGGGTGATCGGCGCGGCCTCCGATCTGCTCAGCGCGCCCCGGCTCGACAACCAGGCCACCTGCTATGCGGGTCTGCAGGCATTGTTGGCGGCCGAGCCGCGCGAGTACCTGCCGGTGCTGGCGCTGTTCGACCATGAAGAAGTGGGATCGACCTCCGATCACGGCGCGCAGTCGAATCTGCTGACGACGGTGCTCGAGCGAATTGTGTTGGCGGAAGGCGGAAGCCGGGAAGACTATCTGCGTCGATTGCCGGCTTCGGTGGTGGCGTCGGGCGACATGGCGCATGCGACGCACCCGAACTATCCGGAGCGCCACGAGCCGGCACACCTGATCGAAGTGAACGCCGGCCCGGTGCTGAAGGTTCAGCCGAACCTGCGCTACGCGACCGACGGCCGATCGGCGGCGGTGTTCGCGCTGGCCTGCGAACAGGCCGGCGTGCCCCTGCAGCGCTACGAGCACCGGGCCGACCTGCCGTGCGGTTCGACGATCGGGCCGATGACGTCGGCACGCACCGGCATTCCGACGGTCGACGTCGGGGCCGCGCAGCTGGCCATGCACTCCGCGCGGGAACTGATGGGCGCCGACGACGTCGCAGCGTATTCGGCCGCGTTGCAAGCCTTTCTGTATCCGGCCTGAGCCGGATACTGTCGGTGCATGGCACTCAAAGTGGAGATGATCACGTTCGACTGCGCAGAGCCCGCGGTCCTCGCGCAGTGGTGGGCGGAGCAGTTCGATGGCCAGACGCGGGAGCTGATTCCTGGCGAATTCGTCGCCGTCGCCCGCGCGGAGGGCCCCACCCTCGGATTCCAGAAGGTGCCCGATCCGACGCCGGGCAAGAACCGCGTCCACCTGGACTTCAGCGCCGCTGACGTCGACGCCGAGGTCGCGCGACTCGTGGCCGCCGGCGCGACCGAGACCGGGCGGCACGCGTTCGGGGACAACTTCGGCTGGGTAGTGCTTGCCGACCCGGCGGGCAACGCGTTCTGCGTCGCCGGCAGTAGCTGACGTACTCGCGTGGCGGCCGGGACCGAACCGAGCGCGGACTCTAAGCTGTTCCAGTGACGTCCCCGCTGGCCCAGGCGCCGCACAGTCCCGCACTCGACACGGTGGAACACGCGGCGGCGACGCCGGACCTGCCCCAGCCGTACCGCGAGCTGGGCCTCAAGGACGACGAATACGCACGGATCCGCGACATTCTCGGCCGCCGTCCGACCGACGCCGAGCTCGCGATGTATTCGGTGATGTGGAGCGAGCACTGCTCGTACAAGTCGTCGAAGGTGCATTTGCGCTACTTCGGCGAGACCACCACCGATGAGATGCGGTCGGGCATGTTGGCAGGCATCGGCGAGAACGCCGGCGTCGTCGACATCGGCGACGGCTGGGCGGTCACGTTCAAGGTCGAGTCGCATAATCACCCGTCGTACGTGGAGCCCTACCAGGGCGCCGCCACCGGTGTGGGCGGCATCGTGCGCGACATCATGGCGATGGGCGCGCGGCCCGTCGCGGTGATGGACCAGTTGCGTTTCGGCGCGGCCGATGCCCCCGACACCCGGCGGGTGGTCGACGGGGTCGTCCGCGGCATCGGGGGCTATGCGAACTCCCTGGGCTTGCCGAACATCGGCGGCGAGACGGTGTTCGACGCGTCCTACGCCGGAAACCCTCTGGTGAACGCGCTGTGTGTCGGGGCGCTGCGTAAGGAGGACCTGCACCTCGCGTTCGCGTCGGGCACCGGCAACAGGATCATCCTGTTCGGCGCCCGCACCGGGCTGGACGGGATCGGCGGGGTGTCGGTGCTCGCGTCCGAGACGTTCGGGGGACCGTCGATGTCGCGGAAGAAGCTGCCGTCCGTGCAGGTCGGTGACCCATTCATGGAGAAGGTGCTGATCGAGTGCTGCCTGGAGCTGTATGCCGCTGGTTTGGTCGTCGGCATCCAGGATCTGGGCGGGGCGGGATTGTCTTGTGCCACATCGGAGTTGGCATCAGCCGGTGACGGCGGGATGGCGATCGAGCTGGACAAGGTGCCGCTGCGGACCGCCGGCATGACCGCCGCCGAGGTGCTCGCCAGCGAGTCGCAGGAGCGGATGTGCGCGGTGGTCACGCCCGGCAACGTCGATGCATTCCTTGCGGTGTGCCGTAAGTGGGAGGTGCTGGCCACCGTGATCGGGGAGGTCACCGACGGCGACCGGTTGCACATCACCTGGCACGGCCAGACGGTCGTCGACGTGCCACCGCGGACCGTCGCGCACGAGTGCCCGGTGTACGAGCGTCCCGTCGCGCGCCCCGACAGCCAGGATGCGCTGAACGCCGACACGTCGGACCGGCTGCGACGCCCGGCCACCGGTGCCGAGCTGCGCGCGACTTTGCTTGCGCTGCTTGGCAGTCCGCATCTGTGCAGCCGCGCGTTCATTACCGAGCAGTACGACCGCTACGTCCGCGGTAACACGGTGCTGGCCGAGCACGCCGACGGCGGCCTGCTGCGCGTCGACGAAGAGACCGGCCGCGGTATCGCGGTGTCCACCGACGCATCGGGCCGCTACACCCAGCTCGACCCGTACGCCGGCGCGCAGCTGGCGCTGGCCGAGGCCTACCGCAACGTCGCGGTCACCGGCGCCACCCCGGTGGCGGTCACTAACTGCCTCAATTTCGGATCCCCGGAGGATCCCGGCGTGATGTGGCAGTTCTCCCAGGCGGTCCGCGGTCTGGCCGACGGCTGCGCCGAGCTTTCCATCCCGGTCACCGGCGGCAACGTCAGCTTCTACAACCAGACAGGCTCCACCGCGATCCTTCCCACGCCGGTCGTGGGCGTGCTGGGTGTGATCAACGACGTTTCCCGCCGGATCCCCACCGGCTTCGGCGCCGAGCCCGGCGAGACGCTGATCCTGCTCGGCGACACCCGAGACGAGTTCGACGGATCGATCTGGGCTCAGGTGACCGCCGACCACCTGGGCGGGCGGCCCCCGACGGTGGACCTGCAGCGGGAGCGGTTGCTTGCCGACGTGCTGGTCGCCGCATCCCGCGACGGGTTGGTGTCCGCGGCCCACGACCTGTCCGAGGGCGGGCTGATCCAAGCGGTGGTCGAATCGGCGCTCGCTGGCGAAACCGGTTGCCGCATGGTCATTCCCGACGGCTTTCAATCCGGCACCGCCCCGTTCACGTTTCTCTTCTCCGAGTCCGCAGGCCGTGTGCTGGTCGCCGTCCCGCGTACCGAGGAGAGTCGGTTCGTTGCGATGTGCGAAGCGAGGGGACTGCCGGCCACCCGGATCGGCGTGGTGGACCAGGCCAGCGATTCCGTGGAGGTGCAGGGACTGTTCACGGTGTCGCTCGATGAGCTGCGCGCCACCTACGAGCGGGTGCTGCCGGAGTTGTTCGGGTAAGCGACTCCCGTGATGGCCGCCGTCGACACCGCAGCAGGCACCGGCGCGCCGGCGGCCGACACTCACGAGCGGCACCCGCTGCTGGTGTGGGCGTGGGGCCTGGTCCGGTTGGACTTCGTGGGGGTCGGGTTCGGGGCGGTGTTCTTCTGCCTGTCGCTGACACCGTCGCTGCTGCCGCGCAATTATCTGTTCCAGGGTCTGATCGGCGGGATCAACGCGGCGATCGGTTACGGCATCGGGGTGGTGATCGGCGCGCTGGTGTGGCGGACGCTGGTCCGGGGGCGCACCTGGTGGCCGCCCGGCCCGCGGGTGGCCTACGGGCTCAAGGTCGCGATCGTGGCCGCGTCTGTGGCGGCCTGCGTGCTGATGGTGATACCCGCCGCGGCGTGGCAACGCCAGGTGTCGGCGCTGATGGGCATCGAGGGCCCGTCGACGCTGCGGTACCTGCGCACGTTGCTGATCGCCGTTCTGGTCGGCGGCGCGCTGGTCGGGGTGGCGCGCGTAGTGCTGGACGCGATCAGGGCACTGGCCCGGTACTTGATCAGGCGGTGGCATGTCAACGACGAGATCGCGCTGTTCATCGGCACCGCGATCGTCGCGGTGCTGATCATCACGCTGGTCAACGGCGTGCTGATCCGCGGCTTCCTCGCCGGCGCCAGCCGGGTGTTCCAGCCGCAGAATGCCAGCACCCGGCCGGGTATCACCCAGCCGACGCAGCCCGAAAGATCAGGCAGCCCAGCCTCGTTGGCTAACTGGGACACTCTCGGCTACCAGGGCCGCATCTTCGTGTCAACCGGGCCTCACGCCGACGAGCTGGCGGAACTCAACGGCCGTCCGGCCAGGGAGCCGATCCGGATCTACGCCGGACTTGCGACCGCCGACACCGACGAGGCCCGGGTGAACGTGATCCTGTCCGAGCTGAGGCGCACCGGCGCGTTCGACCGCAAGCTTTTGGTGATTGTGCCGACGACCGGCACCGGCTGGGTCGACCCGATTGCCGCCCGGTCAATCGAATCGATGTACAACGGCGATACCGCGATGGTGGCCCTGCAGTACTCGTACCTGCCTAGCTGGATCTCCTTCCTGGCCGACGAGCAGCGGTCGATGGAATCCGGTAAACAGCTGATCGACGCTGTGCAGGGGCAGTGGGCCGGGCAGCCGCCGCAGCACCGGCCGAAGTTGGCGCTGTACGGCGAAAGCCTCGGGTCGATGGCCGGTCAGGGCGCGTTCAACTTCCTGCCGGACATCGAACGGATGGGCTTCTCGTCGGTGCTGTGGGCCGGCCCGCCGAACGCGAGCCCGCTGTGGCACGCGCTGACGGTGCGTCGCGACCCGGGAACCCCGGAGGTCGAGCCACGTTACGACGGTGGCCGCACCGTGCGGTTCTCTGAGGGGGCCGACGTCGCCGGTGTCGCGGCAGCGCCGTGGCCCCGCCCGCGCGTGCTGTTCCTGCAGCACGCATCCGACCCCATCGTGTGGTGGTCACCGGATCTGCTGTTCGACCGGCCGGGCTGGCTCATCGAGCCGCCGGGCTCCGATCGCACCCCGTTGATGCGGTGGTACCCGATCATCACGTTCTGGCAGGTCGGCTTCGACATGACCAACGCGGCCGGAGTGCCGGCCGGCCACGGCCACAATTACGGCAACACCCAGCTGGACGGGTGGGTCGCGGTGGCGCCGCCTGACGGCTGGACACCCCAAGACACCGAGCGTGTCCGGCGGGCGCTGGACAAGGTGCAGGCCGCTGGCGGCCCCGAATTCTGATGGCGCCGACCACGATTCGAAAGCTTCAAGCATTGGGTCTGGCGGCTGCGCTGGTGCTCGACAGCGCACTGCCTTCTCGGCGTCATCCGCTGACACAAGCGCTGCTGGCGTCGGCTTTGGTCGCGATCACGAAGGCGCCGTTAGGTTTTCGGCCGCCCGCACTGTGCTCAGGCCTGCGCGTCGGCTCGGCCACGGCGTGCGTCGTGACCGTCGCGGTAGCGGCCGGCTCGGCGCTCCCCCGGGTGCGCGCCGCGATGGCCGATCGCACACCGCCCGCCTCGCCCGCGATGTGGCTCGCACTGCAGATACCGGTGGGCACCGTCTGGCCGGAGGAAGCCGCCTACCGGGCCGCGCTGGCGACCCTGGCCGCGGGCGGCTTCGGCCGGCTGACAGGCCGGCTGGTGCAGGCGATCGCGTTCGGGTTGTCGCACATTCCCGACGCCCGTGCGGCCGGCGAACCGGTCGCCGGCACGGTGGCCGTGACCGCCGCCGCGGGTTGGGTGTTCGGCGCCCTCGCCGAGCGGTCGGGGAGCCTGGCCGCCCCGCTGCTCACCCATCTGGCGATCAACGAGGCGGGCGCTCTGGCCGCACTGCGGGTTCAGAGCAGGAAAGGTGGCATCCCTGATGAACGCTGACCGTGCGCGTTCGCGAACGTTCGTCGTCACCGGAGCAGCCTCGGGCATCGGCCTCGCCACCGCCCGGCGGCTGCTGGCCGAGGGTGGCATGGTCGTCGGTACCGACCTGGTCGCGCCGCCCGAAGGCCTCGACGAAGCATTCACCTTCGTGGCCGCGGATGTCACCGACGAGTCCGCCGTCGTGTCCGTGCTCGCCGCGGTGCCCGGCCGCCTCGACGGCGTCGTTCACGCCGCGGGTGTCGCCGGGGGCGGGCCGGTGCACCTGCTCGATCGG
>Ga0209006_10000946_pt1 | contig 26791 bp, 17 predicted proteins | sample JacPin_JW_Ref_O2_FD_188567 | JGI IMG/M metagenome (GOLD analysis project Ga0209006, IMG submission 188567) | Forest soil microbial communities from Algoma, Ontario, Canada - Jack Pine, Ontario site 1_JW_Ref_O2 (SPAdes) (version 2) | ecosystem: Environmental > Terrestrial > Soil > Boreal...
AAGCCCGTCACTCGAAGCATCATCGACGACGATGGTCTCGATATTTTGATAGCTTTGGCCGAGGATCGAGGCGATGGCGCGGCCAACGAGGCCCGCCCGGTTGTAAACCGGGATGACAACGCTAACCAGGGGCTCGAACGCCGAGCTGCCGTCAGACGGCGTCATCGAAACCCCCGTGAAGGCCACACATTGCTTCAGTAGGCGGCATTCGTCAGACCCATGTCGATTGTACCCGCAGGACACGGTTCGTAAAGGGCATGGGCCAAACGGGACGATATTTGACGAGGACTCGCTCCGCAAAACCCGCTCTCTGTTCGGCCAAAATCTCGCCTCCGCCAGCTGAAGAATGTGGTTCGTCCACCATAGATCGCGGCCAGCTGGGCGCGCGGCTCGCTAATCAAAAATAGTCTGATTGTCGCGGCGATCCCGGCTTACTCGACAGCTTGGGGAGCTTGTGCTATGCGCTGTTTCGCTGCGACCCTGGAAGGCTATGCGCCGCGGCATATGGTTCATCATTCGGTCCAAGCCGTCCACTCGTATGTCCATCAATCCAGCGCTCTCTGATGTCGCCGGTTCGGCGATCAGGCGCGACCTCGCGTTGACCCCACCACCCTCGCGAGTCGTCGAGGCAATCACCGATCTTACCGCTGGTACAAAACGCAGCTGGATCTGGACTCGGCTCGCCTATCAGGACGTCAAGCTGCGCTATCGCGGCTCGGTGCTCGGGCCGTTCTGGGTGACGCTGACCAATCTGATCATGGTCGTGGCAATGGGCTCGATTTATGCCAGGCTATTCCACCTCGATTTTGCGGCCTTCGTGCCGTACATCACGGCTGGGCTGCTGGTCTGGCAGTTCATTTCCGGCATGATCGTGGAGGGTTGCACCACCTTCACCGGCGCGCAGGACATGATCCAACAGGTGCGGATGCCGTTTTCGGTGCAGGCTTATCGCGTCGTCTACCGCAATCTGCTGTTGCTTGCACATAACGCGATCATCATACCGCCCGGACTTATCCTGCTCAAAATACCGATAGACTGGCACATCATCGAAATCATACCCGCGCTTGTCGTTTTGAGCTTCAACGGGTTCTGGCTGGCCTTGTTGCTCGGCACGATCAGCACCCGCTTCCGCGACATCCCGCCGATCATCAACAATATCGTTCAGGTGCTGTTTTTCCTGACCCCAATCTTCTGGCCGCTCTCCCAGGCCGGAGATTTGAAGCAAATACTGGCGTTGAATCCATTTTTCGCTTGGGTCGATGTCGTCCGAGCACCGCTCTTGGGGAATCTGCCGGAGCCGACATCGTGGCCGATCTTGCTGGGCTGCGCGGCGGTCGGCGGCGCGCTCAGCTTCCTGTTTTTCGTCCGGTTTCGCGACCGGATAGCGTACTGGATCTAGCCGAAAGCGCGATGGCCTCTATTCACCTGCACAATGTCGGCGTTGAGTTCTCGATCTATCAGGCCGGCGCGCGGTCGCTAAAGAAGATGCTGATCGCCGGGAGTACCGCCGGCAATTTGGCACGCGATGCGCACGACCGAGTTATGGTTCGCGCGCTCCACGATATCTCCCTCAACATTGAGAACGGCGACCGGATCGGGCTGATCGGTGCCAACGGCGCGGGCAAGACGACGCTTCTGAAAGTGCTCGCCGGTATCTACAAGCCGACCCAGGGCTCCATTCGCGTCTCCGGGCGCACCACGGCGCTGATTAATGCGTCGGTCGGGCTCAACCCGGACGCGACCGGCCGCGAGAACATCATCCTCCGTGGTCTTTACATGGATATTCACCCGCGCGACATGCGCGATCGGATCGACCAGATCGCCGATTTTACCGAACTCGGAAGCTATCTTGATATGCCGGTGCGGACCTATTCGGCGGGGATGATGGTCCGGCTCGCGTTTGCGGTTTCGACGTGCGTCCCACCCGAGATTTTGATTCTCGATGAATGGCTCTCCGCCGGCGATGCGCAATTCCTTGGCAAGGCGCAGCGAAGGATGGAGGAATTCGTCACCCGGTCAAGCATCCTCGTGCTCGCCTCGCATTCATTCGAGCTGATCGAACAATGGTGCAACTGCGCGGTCTATCTGAACAACGGGTTGATCGAAGCGATCGGTCCGGTCGCCGAAGTCGTCGCCCGCTATAAGGACCTCTCAGCCGTCGCTTAAGGGGGGCTGAGGCGAATTACCGATCGAGCAGCGCTCCCTTTAGGGTGTCAACCCGCTCGCGCCAATAGTTAAGCAGATCGGCCATCGTCTGCTCGAAGGTGTATTGCGGTTCCCACCCCGTATGGGCCTTGAACTTGTCCGTGTTGGGGATTTGCAGATCCGCGTCGATGGGACGCAGGCGGGTGGGATCCACTTCGATAGCGATGCCATTGCTGCGCGTGGACATACCGATCAGCGTGCGAAGCACATCCCCGACCTCGCAAGTATAGTTGCCGCCGATATTGTAATATGCGCCACCAATAGGCTGCACTGTGACCAGCATGTGGTATGCCCGGACTGCATCTCGAACGTCGGCAATCGTGCGCAATGATTTGAGATTGCCGACCTTGACGACCGGCGGAATTTTGTCGGCCTCTATAAGAGCGACCTGCTTGGCAAAGGTCGATTCCGCAAATACATCGCCACGCCGTGGCCCGGTATGGGTGAACATGCGCGTCGTCATCACGCACATGCCGTAAGCCTCGGCATAGTAGCGGCCGACAAGGTCTGTCCCCGCCTTGGAAATTGCGTAAGGCGATGCCGGGTGGAAGGTGCATTCCTCGTCGATCGGCACTTTCTCCCGCGGCACCCGCCCGAAAATCTCAGACGACGAGCACACATGGATGACGGCGTCCTTGGCGTGACGCTTCAGAGCGTCGAGAACGCGCACTGTGCCTTGAATATTGGTATCGAGCGTGTCGAGCGGCGCGGTGAAGCTGGTCTGCGGAAAGCTCTGCGCTGCCAAGTGAAAGACGTAATCGGGCTTTACTTCTGCAACAGCATTCTCGATAGACAATGTATCGCGAAGATCGCCATACACCATGAATACCCGGTTGCGCGCGTTTATGTGAGGGACAAGGCTCGCGATATTGTCGATGGGGCTGCGCCATCGACACATTCCGAAGATATCCCAATCTTCGTTCGCATAGATGTATTCGGCGAGGTGGGAGCCCACCATCCCGGTCATGCCGGTGATAAGCGCCCGCTTTTTTTTGCTCATTGGGGGTTCGCCAGCTACCGATCAGAAGGGGCCACGGAACTTCTTGTAAATGTCGCTCATCGTCCGTTCATGCGGCAGTTCGACACCGTGACCCGGCCCTTTGACGAGGCGGGCGGCCGCATCGACGACGACACCAAGGTTCGGGTAATACAGATCTTCCAGCGCTTTCGCGGTGGGGCAGGGAGCCGGCGCCATGCCGACCGTCTTGACCGGCGCCTTAAGCGCACGCGGGTCGTGCTCCACGACGATCCGGCATACCTCGGCCGCGGTGCCAAACGGCAGCCAACTCGTGTCGAGGACCAACAGGCGGCCAGTTTTGGCCACTGAGGAAAGTATCAATTCATTGTCGATGTTGGTAAGACAGTGAAGGTCAATAACATCCGAAGTAATTCCGGCGTGCTCCTCGAGCCAGTTAGCCGCACGGCGCGCCTCAAGCACCATGATCGACGAGGCGACGATCGTCACATCGTCGCCGGTGCGCAACAGCCGTGACGTCAGTGGGTTCTTAACATTGGCGATCGTGCTGCGGTCGACTTCGAAGTCCAGGTTGTAAAGCATCCGGTGTTCGAAGGTGATCACCGGTGCCTTGTGGTGCTCGACGATATATGGGTACGTGTCGAGGATCGTCTCGGCCGAGCTCGGCATCACAACCGTCAGACCGGGGATATGCGCAAACAGGGATTGCAGGCTTTGCGAATGCTGTGCCCCCTGGCCCCAACTGCGGCCGATGACGGTGCGAATAAGCATTGGCACCGAGAACAATCCGCCAAACATGTATTTATATTTGGCGATCAGATTGATGATCTGGTTGCTCGACAGGAGAACAAAGTCGGATCGGATATGCGAGAGGATCGGATACACGCCGTTGAGCGCGGCGCCGAGAGCGATTCCGGTCATGCCTTCTTCCATCAGCGGCATGTCCATCACTCGATGGGCACCATATTTCTCGGCCAATCCCGTCGTCGAGCCAAATATCCCCTTAAAGTCGTCTACCCCCTGACCGAGCAGCAGCACGTTCGGGTTGACGCGCAGCGCGCGATCCATGACCTCGTGCAGCGCATCGCTGTACGCGAGGATTTCTGTAGTCGATTTCGTCGCAGCAAGAACACTCATGGTAATCAATCCGGTTGATTTGGTTCTAAAGGACGTCAGTGAGTAGGTGCTCGATTCCTGGCACCGGACTCTCGAACGCCACGGCTAAAGCGGCCTCGATTTCCGCGTCGATTCCTGGCAGCAGCTTGTCGGCCAGCGCCGCATTCTGGCTCAACGGATCGCATGCTTGCCAGCGCTCGAAATCGGTTCGCGAGCGGTATCCCGCATCGAAATCATAACCAATGCCCACATGCTCGCGCGTGCGAAATGTCGTGATTTCGAGAAACCGCGGCATACTGTCCCCACGGATTGCCCGCGCCGTCTCTGCGGAGACGTTGTGGACTTTGATGAAATCCCAGCCGTCTTCGATCTTCTGGTACGGGATGCCGTACAAGCCGGCGAGCCCGTCGATGGCGAAGGCCTGCCGGTCACGGCGATGAGAATGTACGGCGAGGCCGTTGTTTTCACAGAGAAATAACACGGGCAACTGTCGCAGGGCTGCGAAATTGAAGCATTCGTGGGCGACGCCCTCTTCGAGCGCGCCATCGCCAAAAACGCAAGCAACGACCTGCTTGGTCCCGCGATGCTTGGCGGCCAACGCGGAGCCCACCGCATGCGGCAGATGACTGGCAACGACCGCCGACGCGCCCATCAACCCACCATCGGGATAGGATAGGTGCATCGAGCCCGCCTTGCCCTTCGAAATTCCGCCGACCCTGCCCATCAATTCGGCAAACATCAGCGTCAAGTCGCCCCCGCAAGCGATATAGAGCGCGTGGCTGCGGTAAGACCCATAAATTATATCCATCGGCTCCAATGCCGCGCACAAACCGACCGACACGGCCTCCTGGCCGATAGAAAGATGGACCGGGCTTTGAATATTATCGGTAGGATAAATATCAATTATCTTTTCTTCAACACGACGAATTAACAAAGCCTGCCGATATAATTGTTCATAGCGATCATTTTTGACCATGAAAGACCTCAAGCTGCAAAGATTTGCTTTGGACTGACCGCGGCATTAATACCCAGTGAATCTGGCCTGTCAACGATTGAAGCGCCAGCAATGCTCAACTTGAACGCCTCCTCGCCAGCTTACGGCAACCGATGCGGATAAGCGCGGCGATCCCTCTATGGATGGGTAATCGCACTGAAAGCGGGGCACCGTACGCAGCGGTAACGCATTGCACAATTCGAAATTTTATAAGCTCCTCGTCGCGCCAACGCTGCAACTTAGCTTGCTGTTCGTCGAGCAGTTCCCCCGTGAGCAGCAGTGCGTCGGCAAAGCTCACGTGGTCGCGCCAATAAGCCAACTTTACCATTGGGTTGCCCGACGTGGTGCGAGACAGGCCGTGAACGCGCATGCGGTAGGTCTCGTGTGCGAGCTGCTGGTGCGGTATCTTGCGTCGCCACGCTCGCAGCAGTAGCTCTCGATCGTGGGCCTGGGCGAATCGTCTATCGAACCCGCCAAGTTCTTCCAATACCGTGCGGCGAACGATCACCGCCGGGGTGGCAACATCATCGAGGATCCGGTCCAGAACCAGGTCCTGGGCCCCGACCGACCTGATTGTTCGCAGGTTGCCATTCGCGTCCGAGGTCACGAAAGTCATTCCCCCCGACAATACCCCACCTTTTGGGTCACTACGCAGTACCTGCAATGTCCGCTCCAGCGAACCTTCAGGAAGCCAATCATCGGACATGCAAAATTGTATCCATTGCCCTTGCGCCGCGCGCCAGCCCTTGTTCGCGGCATCCCAGGGACCATCGTCGGTTTCGACGATCAAATTATCGATCGACGCCATCAGATGCGGAGCTATCCCTAGGTCCTCCCCCGCTGCATGGCCGGCGACGACGATGAGTTCGACCTCATCGGTTCGCTGCGTCACAATGGAGGACAGCGCCTCGTTCAGAAACGGCGCCGGCTTGATGTAGTACATGACGATCGACAGCAGCGTCCGGCAGCCGTGGTCGCTGGGTACGAGTGCCGGGTTTTGGGGTTTCAGGGCTGAATGTTGTTCAGCCACAAGCCAGCCAGGCAAATATGGCCCAAGGACAAAAATCGCGCTCCGGCGACGGCATCCCGAACCTCGTCACGCGTCAAGAAAAGCAACTGATGCGGTTCGAGATCGTCGGCCGTGGGAACCGCAACCAGTTCGACGTTCTGCGCATGGAAATAATAGAGATGCCCGCAGCCCTGGTTTGAATGAACCGTATAGTCCCCGAGCGGGGCCCATTGGCCGCCACCGAATCCGGTCTCTTCTTTAAGCTCGCGCTGTGCAGCTACCAGAGGCTTTTCATCCTTCTCGATGCCGCCACCTGGAAAGCCAATGCCGCCTCGCCGCGGTCCATGCTTGTACATGTTAAGCAGGATCAAGCGGCCGTCGGGGCGCGTCGCGGCGGTAACGGCGGCCAGTCCCATATGGATCTGGTAATAGTCGCTGATGATGCGCCCATCCTGCAGGCGTACGGTTTCCCGGGTTACGCGCAGCCGGTTTGCGACAAACATCTCGTGCTCCTCCAAAACCTCCCAGGGCTTCGTCGGATCCACGTCGCGAGAGCTTGTCAAACCGGTCTCCAGGCGATGTACGAGTAGGCTTCGTGAAACGTATTTCCCAATCTCACCCGGCACTCTCCGAGAAGCTCGATCTCTCCTGCGGCTGCCAAGCGGTGCAATGTCGGCGCCAAGCCTTCCAGATACCCTCGGGCCAAATGATAGCGACGAGCGATATCGTCAAACGGCGCGTCGGCGGCATAGAATTCCAGGATCGGCTCTATATGGAGGACGCGGCGCGGCCGCTTCTCGCGCAAAAGCTCAATGATTGCCGGGGCCTTCGCGCCCAGCTGCTCGAGCGCATGGACGGTCAGCACATCCGTTGTCGGGGTGATCGGAAGGTCGTCGCCGCCGCTGCCGTCGAGCATGTTGTAAAGCACAGGTGTTATGCTGCGCGATCCGCCGCGTGACAGCAGTGCAAGGATTTCGCCGACAGCGCGCGTCCAGTCGCTACCAACGAGCGTCGCCGCAGGAAACAGGTCGGCGGCCAGCAGCAAGTTGATCCCGGTGCCACAGCCGAGCTCCAGCAGATTCGTGCAGCCGTCGAGGAACTGACTGACAAGGTGTCGTCGAACCGCCAGGCCAGCATAATATTCATAATAATCCGTATCCGGATGTACGTATTCGCCGAGAAGACGGAAGGGGACACCAAGGTGAAAATATTGCGGTTTCAGTGCCTCGATGCCGATCGACGGGGCATCGCGAAGCCGCTCGGCGACCTCGCGCCACCCTCGCTCCCATACTTCCTGGCCCTCCTGACCACCGACCTGACGATGACGCCTGGTGATGATCGTCGCCTCAATCTCCGCGATGAGTTCGGCTGCCCGGGCCGGGCTCAGAGGAGTGCTGTGCAGTTTCGGCAAATTGGCAAAGATTGCGTCTTGCCGGGCCGGGTCGACCGGTATGCCCGTCAGCTTTTCCAACGTTTCGGAAGTAAATAAGGCCACGATATCGGCCCCTTATAGCCGTGCGAGCTCGAATTCTTCGCGCTTGGCCGTCTGGCCCGGGCGAAATTTTTCTTGGGTTCGAATGTAGGTGTTGAGCAGCACGTATCGATTTCCTGAAGAACGGTTCTGATGCGACCCGTGCACGACATAGCCATCGAGGAGAACCACCGAGCCGCGCTCTACATAGAGATCGACGCTTGGATAGCCCGCGGGCACGATGGATTCCTCATAGACTGTCTGGCGCTTGTCCTTCCCCTCGGCATTGACGCTTCGCACCGGCAACTTCCCCTCGCGGTGAGAACCGGCATAGACGTACAGACTGCCGTTCTCCGGCGTAATGTCGACAAGCGCAATCCAGGCGGAGGCAAAAGCATCCGGCTTCGCCTCGACGAAATAATTGTCCTGATGATAGCCCAGCCCCGCGCGCTGCGGCGGGGTGAAATAGAACTGGCTATGCAACCCGTTGGCCCTGCCGTGCACCAGCCGGTCCATGACCCTCAGCAATTCCGGGCGCGCCATCGCCTCGACGAAAACCGCATCCATCTTGTGTACGTTCATTGTTGGAACGAACGACCCGTCCAACGCCGTAGGCAGCCGCATCGCCGCGGCGATGATGCGCTCGCACTCGGCCCCTGAAAACATGGGCGGCTCACAGAAGAACCCGCGCTCCTGATACAGCGAATAGGCTTCCTCCGGGTCTGTCCTAAAGCTTGGCACGGTCATGCTCGGTTCCCGCTGCTGTCCTGTCGCTCGTTGAGGGTTTCGCTCGGCCACGACTGGTGCGAGGCGGCGCAAGCTTAAGCCGCCGACCGCAATATGACAACGCACCCGCGAAGGCAAGACCACGATGCCGAGCGCGGCAAGAGAGCGACCATCCGCTCTCGTCTGCCGCTCGCCGCAAGTGCGACATAGGGTGCTAGAGACTCGCGTCCCCTTGGCTCGCATCAGCGGCTGCGCTAAAGATGCTGCGGCGCGGCGACCTGAGGGGGTTGGTCAGCTCGATGCTTTTCAATTCATACGCGTTCATTTTTGCCTTCCTGCCGGCTGTTCTGGTGGGGCTTTACCTGCTGGTCTGGCTTGGTTGGATGCGCGCGGCCGTCTGGTGGATCGGCCTCGCCTCCCTGACCTTTTACGGGTTGGGCGACGTACGCTTCCTGGCGCTGCTGATAGTTTCGGTAATCGTCAATTATCTGATTGGCGGCCGCATAGTGGCGGCCGCGGCGTCCTCCACCGGCTCGGACGGGTCCGGCGCGCGCCGGAAGCGGCGATGGGTCGCCACCGGAATCACCGCTAATCTGCTGACCCTCGGCTTCTTCAAGTACACCAATTTCTTTCTCTCCAACGTTACCAGTGCGACCGGCTGGCATATACCGGCGGCGCAAATTGTGCTGCCGATCGGGATCTCGTTTTTTACCTTTACGCAGATTGCCTTCTTGGTCGATTGCGGCCGCGGCGAAGGCCACCGCTACCGGTTCTGGGATTATCTGCTGTTCGTCAGCTTCTTCCCGCATCTGGTCGCCGGTCCGATCCTCAACCATAAATCGATTCTGCCGCAGGTCGAGAGCTCGCGCTTCGGTACTCCGGATAGCCGCAGCGTTTATGCGGCGATGATTTTTTTCAGCATCGGCCTGTTTAAGAAGGTCATCATCGCCGATAGTCTGTCGCCGCAGGTTCAACTACTGTTTCACAACGCTGCCGGTCTGAACTTTGTGGAGGCCTGGGCAGGAGCATTGCTCTACACATTTCAGCTTTATTACGATTTCTCCGGTTATTCGGAGATGGCGGTCGGGCTCGCGCTGCTGATCAACGTCGAGATTCCGATCAATTTCAATTCCCCCTACAAATCCACCTCGATCATCGAGTTCTGGCGGCGTTGGCATATCTCGCTGTCGAGCTTCCTGCGGGACTATCTGTACATTCCGCTCGGCGGCAACCGCCGGGGACCGGTCCGGCGCTACGCGAATTTGCTGATGACGATGGTGCTGGGCGGGCTGTGGCATGGCGCCGGCTGGACCTTTCTCGCCTGGGGGACACTGCACGGTGCGGGGCTGGCGCTCAATCATCTGTGGCGGAGCACCGGGTTGCGTCTGCCGATCGTCGCGGCATGGCCGCTGACCTTCGTGTTCGTCGTGGTGGCTTGGGTATTCTTCCGCTCCCCCGACATCGGTACGGCCCTGACGATGCTGACGGCGATGAGCGGACTTCACGGGGTGCCGGCGATGGCATCACTGACATCGGGCGCGGCATTTGCGTCGCAATGGCTGACGTTGTCCTCGCTTGCCTGGATTGGCGGCCTGGCGATTTGGGGCGCGATCGCGCCGAACACGCAGGAAGTGGCGTTCTCCGAGCAACCGCATCCGGCCTTCGCGATGGCCTGCGCCTTGCTGTTCTCAGCCTCGGTGATGGGCCTCGATCAGGCCAGCGAATTCCTCTATTTCCAGTTCTGAAGCGGTGACCGGGACGATTGTTGCTCGGGCATCCGGGGCAACCGCGCCGGATGGTAGTGCGCGGCTTACGGCTCCGTTGCGCCCAGGAACAGGTGAGGGGCCGGCGCCGAGCGCGAACCGCTGGCGAACGAGCATCGTCATCTTCGTTCTGACAGCGGTCATTAATGCTCTGCTCGTGATCGCGGTGCTGGCGGCTCTCGATCCTTATGACACCGGGCGTTTTGCTATCGCACCATTGTGGCGTGATCGCATCGATCGTGAAAAAAACAGCAGAGGGCGTGACCCTCAGTTCGATTCGGCGATCTTCGGCAATTCACGGATTGAACTGCTTCGCCCTGAGTTACTTGATAAGAATACTGGGATGCGATTTGTTTCATTGCCGATTTTGGGCGCTGAGCCCATCGAAGAATTCGTCCTACTGCGTTATTTCCTCCGACACCATTCCAATCCGCGGGCGCTAGTGATTGGGCTTGATGAAACGTGGTGTTTCAACCCCCTCCAAAGTGAGCTCACGGCCGAATATCGGGATTGGACAAGGGTCGTCGACTGCTCCGTAGATCGCCCTGAAAATCGCATTGATGAAAACTATTTTGACAACGTTCATTACCGCACGCCGATCGCTACGGCTTTCGGCCAGGATATCGCCGATGATTTGGACGCCGCGTTGTCCGAGTGATGAGTGCCTTCCCCGAATGCCAGCGGGCGTGTAGAGGTTCGCCATCTGTCTCGGCCCGCGTCGAAATACGAGATGCGCGTAGGATGGCATTTGCATGAAGGGGTCGATGTCAATGATCAACCGGCGCAGTTGGCGGTTGGGGGTTGTGCTCTGGAGCGCCTGTGCCACGCTGCTGTTGGGCGGAGTCTGGGTCGCCAACAGCATCATCGACCCCTACGACCTTACTTCCTGGCTGGTTCGCGATGGCTTCAACAAGACCGTACCGACGCTGAATTTTCAAAGTCGCATGGCGAAGGCCGTCGGCATCATTCGCGATCGGCCCGACACAGTGATGCTCGGTTCCTCCATTACCAATGTGGGCTTCGCTATCGAGGGTTCTACCGCGAACGGGGTGCGCCGTGGTGCCGATGAAAATCAGGCGTTTCCGGGTATTTTCAACGCCGGCATCAATAGCGGCGGCATGCATGACATCCTTGTCTACCTCCGCCACGCCTGGATCAACAATCCTCATCTGAAACGCGCCATTATCGGCATAGAGTGGCACATGGTGTGGGTTCCCTCATCAGGGTACGAGGATTCTCCGGCGCTGTACCACGCTCAGATTCCGCCGTTGATCTATTGTAAATACTTGACCTGGACTGCGCTCGACGACGCTGTTCGCACCGTCGAGACGAACCGCGGTATTAGCAATCCGCAGGGTTTAGGAAATCTGCTGCACCTGCGCAGTTGGCTCATACCCGACGCCGCGGCGGCACAGCCGTTGCCCGAGCCGGTTGGAATTTTCTCCCGCTTGCCAGTACGCGCGCGCAGTCCGGTAGAGACCCGTGCAATCTACTATTCCGTGGCCCATGTGAGCCGTCTGATCAGGCTGCGTGAGATGGAAGGGCCACAAGCCCTGATTGGTCGCGAATTTATGGCGGATCTCCAGGCGGCGGTTTCATTCGCGCACGAGAAGGGGATCGAACTGGTCGTTTATGTCTCGCCGCAACATCCCGTGCTGTCGGGAGAAATCCTGGGTGCCGGACTTTGGGAGGATTATGCAAACTGGTTGCGCTCGGTCGCAAAAATCACGCCCTTTTATGATTTATCCTCGATAGCCTTTGCGCGTGATCCCGATGCCGACTACAGCGGTGATGCGGTTCATTACCGCTCGGTCCTTGGAGAAAAGCTTCTGCCATTGCTCGTTGGGCTGCACCGGGAAGACGCGACTAGTATGGAGCGGGTTACCGTAGGTAACGTGGAAGAGGATATTGTCCGACAGCAGGGGAGACTTTCGCAATGGCTCGAGAACAACCCTTACATCAAAGGAGTACTGGCGCAATTAAACTTTAAAACCTATCAGCCGACAACAATGACGGAGATCCTTCCAACGCAATGGACGCCGGCTCCGCCTGGCTTTCGGGTGATCCAGTTGCTTGGAAAATATTATGGCTTGCCCGAATTCGAGGAACCATTCGACCTGGATAAGGTCCTGAATCACGAATATGCACCGATGGTGGCGGCCAATTCGGCAGCGGGGGCAATTGCAGAAATCGACCGGCGCGGTCTCAAAAGTTGGGGCTATGCCGCGGCGGACCTCAAGGACGGCGCGGCGTTGGCGAGCGGCGACGATAGTGGGTCGCCCGAGCGCGCCTTTGATAGCGATCGCGCAACCTACTGGGTATCTGCCGAGCGCGGTACGGCCCTTAAGGGCAACGCTTGGCTCGGCTATGCGTTTCCTGAACCGCTGGTGGCTCGTCGCCTGATGCTGGTGCAACCGACCAACATGCTCTATCGCGAGGATAGCATCCTGGTGCAATCGAGCCGAGATGGCGGCGTCACTTGGCAGGATGTGGTAGCGAAACCAATTCGCCTTTTCGATGAGGAGGAAGCCAGTGTGATCAATTTGCCGGAAAGCGCGCCGGCAAGCTGGTGGCGGATTGTCGCGGCGGATGCTTCGGTCGACACACCGCTCGGCGCCAAAAACGCCTGGGCTGTCGAAGAGCTTGCTTTCTTTGTACGCGCTGGCGACTCCAAACCGTCGCCCTTCACCGCGGTAGATCTTGCGGGGGGTGCGCCGATCGCCAGCGGCAATGGCGCGGTAAATGCTGATCGCGCTTTCGACAAGAAGGTAGATACCTTTTGGGTTTCGGGCGAGCGGGGCGCAGCGGTTAAGGACAATGCTTGGATCGGCTATCGTTTCAATTCGCCGCAAGCGGTGCGGCGAATTGAAATCGTGCAACCTGAAAACCAACCCTACCGTCAGGATGTGATCCGGGTTGATAGCAGCGCGGACGGTCAACATTGGGAGCCAGCGCTTCCCGGCCCTGTACGGGTCCGAGGAAGGCCTAGTGTCATCGACCTAGCGCCCGCGGAGCCGGTGCGATTCTGGCGAGTCGTCGCCGCTGGCGACAACGCGAAAACGCCTGAACAAGCGTGGAGCGTCGAGGAGTTGCGGTTCTTTGGACGCATCGCGGAACCCAAGGTCGCAGCGTCAACCCAAGAGAACGGTTTGCTACCCCACGGCGACCATCACCCACCACCTTCCGCGCCTTTGCAACTGGTTGCATCCTCCGATCCCCCACCTCTTTCGGCCGCAGGCTCCGGCTCTAAGTCGGAACTGGTCGCTCTTCCGCCGAGCGCGGGAACGGCCCGCGCCAGCCAAGGCGATACCGGATCACCCGATAGGGCCTTCGACGGTCACCTCGAAACGTTCTGGCTATCGACCGAGCGCGGAGGCGCGGTTAGGGATCATGCGTGGATCGGGTATGAATTTTCCGATCCCAGGGCGATCGGGCGGATTCATATTGCGCAATCCAACAATCAACCTTTTCGTCAGGATCTGGTCCGGGTCGAGAGAAGTCTCGATGGCGGCGAGACCTGGGAGCAAGCTGTCCCGAATCCGGTCCGCTTGAGCGGCGCGGCAAGCGACATCGATGTGCCGGCCGGCAAGCCGGCGCGTCTCTGGCGACTAGTCGCTGCCGGCGATAATGCGAAATCTGACAATGACGCGGCATGGACGGTCGAAGAGCTCAGTTTTTTCGTGCCGGCCGATGAGGCAAAACCTGCGACGCCAACCGCGATCTCCGATGCTGCCGGAACGCCTATCTCCAGTGGCGGCGATGCCGGTTCGCCCGATCGCGCTTTTGACGGGAGTTCCGATTCGTTTTGGGTTTCCGCGGAGCGCGGGAACGCCATCAAGGATAACGCGTGGATTGGGTGGCATTTCAGTACCCCCCAGGCGGTGGAGCATATTCGGATTGAGCAGCCGGCAAACCCGCTGTACCACCAAGAACTCGTGCGGGTCGAGAAGAGCCTGGACGACGGGAAGACATGGGTTGCCGCTGCCCCCGGGCCATTTCAGCTGCACGGAAAAGAAAGTTGGATCGACTTGCCTGCGGGCGATGCCGCGTCATTCTGGCGCCTCGTTGCGGCGAGCGACAATGCGGGCGCAAAGCGGGACGCCTGGGCTGTTATCGAGCTCAACTTTTATCCGGCAACAAGCGCTCCCAAAGCAAATTAGCTCGGCAATTTCAGAGATTTAATACTCGCGATGAATGTCAACGACATATTGTGGAACCCTCGCCTGCTGCATCGCCTCGTCGGCGACCGGGTGTTTCAGGACGATGAGATGGTCCTGGTGGATGTCGGGATGCGTGCTGGGATTCCCGAACAATGGACCATGCTGCAGGATCAGATGCGCGTCATCGGGTTCGAGCCCGATCAGGCCGAGTGCGAGCGGTTGAACGGACTGTCAACCGCATGGCGGCAGGTTTGCTATCCCTATGCGCTCGACGCCCGCGCACAAACCCGGCAATTGTACCTGCGTGAGCACAACCGCGCGGCCGATGGGTTGTTCACACGGACTTGGTGGAGCAAGCGGTTTGGCGCCGGCACTGCCGAGGAGATGGGCCGCTTTCGGTCGTATCGCAAATGGGAGGACCAGGAGAACCAAATCCGCCGCGTCCCGATTCAAACCACCTCCTATTCGGACGTTGCCCAGTCGGAAAACCTGCCGCGTCCGGATTTTATGAAGATCGACGTCGAGGGAGCCGAGCTTGATGTGTTGCGGGGGGCGGAGACGGCGCTCGGGACCGAGGGGACGTTAGGCATCGAGATCGAAGTCCGGTTGCTTCCGTTGCAGGATTGTCCGTTATTCATGGATGTTTACCGCTACTTGAGCGATCGCGGTTATTATCTTTTCAACTTCAGCCCTCACCGTAATTCGCGCCGGGCGCTTCCGATCGTGGTCGCTTGGGACCACCGCGACCAAGCAGGAGAGCAAATTACCGGGCCAGGTACATTAGGTCAGATTACTGAAGCCGATGTCTTGTTCGCGCGGGACCTGATCGCCGAGGACTTCTTCCCGGCAAAAGGTGATCGGCGTGCGCTGCTACGCATCCTCAAGGCCGTGGTCATGTTCGAGCTGTACAATTTGCCGGATTGCGCGGCTGAGCTGTTGCTTTTCTATCGCGATGCTCTGACTGGGATTGTCGATGTCGACCAGTGCCTGGAGCAGCTTGTCCCGGAAGGCTTCGGATTTGAAGGGTCCGGCGCTTACGTAGACTATTTGCGGGCCTATCACCAAGGCCGAGGCCGATTATCCAGCACGTCGGAAATCCGCGAGTCGGCCAGCGGCGTAAGCCCGGCGCCTGCGCAGATCGATGTTGTCGCGCCACGCGAACTTGGACCGATCTGTGGGGGGGATGGGTCGGGACACCCCGAGAGCGCCTTCGATCGCGATCCCGCCACCTTCTGGGTGTCATCGCAGCGCGGCACCGACGTGAAGGGTCAAGCTTGGGTCGGATACGCTTACGCTGAGCCTACGATCGTCCGGCGGGTCTGGGTCAAGCAGCCGACCCAGCCGTGGTTTCGCCAAGATTTCGTGCGCATTGAACTGAGCACCGATGGAGGCGGGACCTGGGATCAGGCGACGCCAGAGCCCGTGCGGCTTGATGACAACCCGATGTGGATCGACTTGCCTGAAAACCCGCCGGCGCGGGTATGGCGCCTTGTCGCTGCGGCAGACAACGCCACTGAATGGGAGCATGTCTGGGCGATTACGGACATGGAGTTCGTTATTTGACGCCGCGAAACAAGGAGGATGCCCGGAGCATCTCCGATGAAGGCGTAGCATAGGTCTGGACGCGTCATCCGGCGCGGGTGCTCCCTTCGCATCGAAGTCGCTTCCGGAGCGAAAAAAATGCAATCGTCCTCGTCCGTCGACGCGCTCGGAATTGGTCCCACGTTTTTTACCGCGTCGCAGGTACCATTTCGCGACGAATGGAAGATAGACGTCACCCCATCAGCTACCGGCTGGGTGATGGCGCAACTCGAAACGCGCTCTAACTCAGGCGCACTGCACAATCCTCTGGCGAGCTTTGCCGGTGGCGGCGGGACCTCCGGGGAAGTTGGCATCCTGAAACGCATCCTCGAGATCGTCGGAGAAGAAAATCGTTGGTGCTGCGAATTTGGAGCCAATGACGGGGTGGCGTCGTGCAACACGATCGAACTCGTAGGGGAGCGCGGGTGGAACGCGGTTTATATCGAGCCCGGCCCGACATTCGCGCAGCTTGAGGCCCTGTACCGCGGGAGAGACCAGGTCCATACACTGAAGCGGTTCGTCGGGTTTGAGGGTGGGGACCGGCTCGACGCGATTCTTGCCGACACGCCTTGTCCAACCGGCCTCGACGTCATGATCATCGATGTCGACGGCTGCGACTATCACATCTGGTCGGCGATCGAAATCTACCGGGCACGCGTCGTCGTAATCGAGTTCAACGCGACGATCCCGCACGACGTATCCTTTATTCAGCCCCGCGATCCTGCGATAAAGCAGGGATCTTCCCTTCTAGCGATGACAGAGCTTGCCCGCTCTCGCGGTTACGAGCTTGTCGCGACGACTTTATGGAACGCGTTCTTTGTTCAGCGGGAGCTGTATCCCAGCTTCGAACTCGCCGAGAATCACCCAGCCGCAATGCATCGCAGCGGGATGACAATGCCGCTATTCCAGCTTTACGATGGGACGCTCGTCCTCGGCGGGTGGTCGGCTCTTAATTGGATGGACCTTCGGCTCGGGCTCGAGGACATTCAGGTGTTGCCCAAGGGATTGCGCCGGCACGTACCTGCCCTGGCCAAATCGCCGGTTCTCTTGCTCCCTGACGGCGGTTACGAGGCTGCCTCCCCGTGGTGGATGCTCGGGCCCGCCGAGGCCCCAGCGAATTTGTTCGGGCGCGAGGCGCGTAACCAATATTCGTTTTATGGCGACGACGGCATCATCGCAGCCCTGCTGCGTGCGCTCGAGCTACCCCCCGGTCGATTCCTCGACGTCGGGAGCGGGGGTGTCCGAGAGGGGAGTCGCGTTTGGGCGCTTGCCGAGGCGGGCTGGTCGGGACACGTCGTCCGCTTGGCGGAGGATCGGATGGCCGACCCTTCCGGCGTGGAGCCAATGCCGAACGGAGTAACGGTTCTCGAAGCACCGAGGATCGAATTTCACGATATCCGCGGCTTTCTGCAGCCCCTCGTCGCGCTGGAGCATGTGGATTTGCTATCGGTCGGGATCAGCGGCGCCGACTACCAATTGTGGCAAGCGCTCTATTGGCTTGAACCGACGATCCTCGCGATCCAGTTCAATCCAACGATCCCCAACGACATATTTTTTGTTCAAGCGCCTGACAGCGGAGTTCATCAAGGGTGTTCGCTCCACGCGCTGATCGATCTTGGTCGGCGCTTTGGCTATGAGTTGGCGGCTTGCTCTCTGGCCACCGCCTTTTTCGTCCCAAAGGATATCTGGCCGCAGTTGGGCCTGCCGGATGGCGATATCGACGATATGCACGTTCCTCGATTTTCAATGCGCCTGTTCCAGCTGTATGACGGCACGTTGAAACTGGATGGGCTTCGTCAGCTGCTGTGGCACGGCATTATTATCGACGAGGACGCGATCCAGGTCCTACCCAAGGCATTGCGCCACTGGCCGGCGATGGTCCCCAGCGATGCCCATCGGGCGCTTTATCCCGAGGTGGCCTAAGCATCGGACCCACGCAAGGTCCGGATGCCGTGTGGCGGAATCGGAAGCCAGCTCTCGGCGTCACCTGACGACGGCCGTTTGCTCGTGTAGAGGTAGCAAGTTGCTGGTCGTCAATGGTTGATTGCGGTCGCATGTGAGGCGATAAAATATTATGGCATTCCGCAAGCAGAACGCGCTACCTGTCGAGATGTCGTCGGAGCTTGTAAAATAGGATGCACCTCCAGGATATTTTGTGGAATCCGCGGCTGATCCATCGTCTGGTCGGCGAGCGGCGGTTTACCGGCGACGAATTGGTATTCGTCGACGTCGGGATGCGGGATGGCATTCCGAATTACTGGACGATGTTGCACGATCAGATGCGGGTCATCGGCTTTGAACCTGACGAGGCCGAATGCCAGAGGCTGAACGCGCTCTCTACCCCGTGGCACCAGATTTGTTATCTCGACGCGCTCGATAGCTGCCCGCAAATTCGACAATTCTACCTGCGTGAACATAATCGCGCGGCCGACGGTACGTTCTCGCGTACCTGGTGGAGCCGACGCTTTGGCGTCGCTACAGATCGTGAAGCCGTGGGTTTTCGCCCTTACCGTAAGTGGGAGGAACGCGAGGTCGACATAGAGTGTCGCGAACTTCGAACGACCAGTTATTCGCGGATAGCTGCCGAACGAAATTTTCCTCTGCCGGATTTCATGAAGATTGACGTGGAAGGTGGCGAACTTGATGTCCTAAAAGGAGCTGAAGAATTTTTAGGGCCATCCGGTTTGCTAGGGATGGAGATCGAGGTACGTTTTATCCCAATTCAGGAGTGCCCTTTATTTATCGACATATATAACTACCTGAGCTCTAGAGGTTATTACCTGTATAATTTTAGCCCGTACCGCGCTGCCCGCCGACAGCTGCCAATGCCGGTGGCCTGGGATCATCGCGATCACCACGGCAAACCGCTGATGGACGGCGCAACCACGAAAGGCCAGCTTCAAATCGCCGACGTATTCTTTGCCCGCGATCTGATCGCCGACGATTTTGTCGTTCCTCCCGGCGAGCGAAAAGCGCAGCTCCGCGTCCTGAAAGCCGCCGCGATATTTGAGCTTTACAATCTGGCCGACTGTGCCGCGGAGCTGCTGCTCTATTATCGCGACGCGCTCAACGACCTCGTGGATGTGGATTCCTATCTGGAACAGCTCGTCCCGGAGGAATTCGGCATCGACGGGCCGGGTGCCTATCTCGAATGGCTGCGTTTGTACCAGACTCGCCGAGGCCGCTTCGCCCTGGATGGCAAACCAGTCGGTCGAACCGAGCAGCAGCGCGACGGCGCGCTGGAGCGCGCACTTGTCGGGGCAGACAAGCGCGACGGAAAAGCGATCTGCAGTGCCGGAGATGGAGGTGAGGCCGCCTTTGCCTTCGATGGTGATCCCACGACCTGCTGGAAGAGCGGGGGAGGGACTGACGTCGAAGCGTCGGCTTGGATCGGCTACGCTTTCGGTAAGCCGCAAGCGGTTTGCCGCGTGCGGCTCGTGCAACCGCCCGATCGGCTTTCCGGCCACAGCTGGTTGAAGGTGCAAGCGAGTCGGGATGAGGGGGCTAGCTGGCAGGATACCTTGCCCGAGCCGGCCATGATCGGTGCTCACGATATCGAGGAAATCGATCTTCCGGACGCCGAACCGGCCTGCCGCTGGCGCGTCGTTGCGGTCGAGGGTGATAAGAGCCCGGCGGTGCTGAAAATTTCGGAGCTGAGCTTCCTCGTCCACATACCGAAGGGGGCGCATACGGCGCCGGTTGTTCTGAGCCCGAGCGACGGCGAGGCCATTTGCGGTGGCGACGGATCGGGAAGCCCAGAACGGGCCTTTGACGGCAATCCTGCGACCTATTGGCAGGGATCGTCGCGCAATTCGAAGGCGGGGGCTCGGACCTGGATTGGATACGCATTTCCCCAGCCCGAATCGGTTTTCGCCGTCCGGGTGTGCCAACTGGAAGACACATCTACGCGGCGGACCTGTGTTCGTGTCGAGAAGAGCCTCGATGGTGGCGATACATGGCTACCGGCCGAGCCTGGCGCCTTTAAACTGGCCGGCGCCGCGAGCCGATTTGAACTCCCGCCAAGCCAGCCAGCGCGGCTATGGCGCGTTGTCGCCGACGAGGCAGACACAACAAAGAGCGCCCCTTGGGCGGTTGCCGAGCTAGAATTCATACTGCGCGATGGAAAGCCCAAATTTGAAAGCCTCGACTTGCGGTCGCCCACGGTCGGGACGCCGCTTTCGAGCCACGATAATGGTGGCGCTCCCGATCGTGCCGTTGATGGGAGGCTCGATACGTTCTGGGCATCCGTCGAGCGCGGTGCCGCGGTCGAGAACCAGGCATGGCTCGGCTACAAGTTTACCCAACCAAAAGCGGTGCGCCGCATCCGTATTGGTCAGCCGCCCGATAAGCGCTACCAGCTGGATCTAATACGCATCGACAAGAGCTTTGATGGCGGTCAAAGGTGGCTTCCGGCCAATCCCACGCCCGTTCGGTTGACGGGCGTGACAAGCTGGATCGACCTGCCGCCGAGCGAGCCGGCACGGCATTGGCGGCTTGTTGCAACCGGGAACGACTGTCCGTCGGACAAGGAAGGCTGGGCAGTTACCGAGTTGGCCTTGGTCCTTGAAGCTAACTTACCGGAGTTCGAGCGGATAAACACCTGGTCGCCGTCTGTCGGTAGTGCGATGGCCAGTGGTGACGGCGCCGGCGACCCTCGCCGGGCTTTTGCGGAAAATGCGGATGTGTTCTGGATTTCGGCTGAGCGGGGCAACGCGGTCAAAGATAATGCCTGGATCGGCTTTGAATTTGCCGCTGCTACGGCGGTGCGCCGTATCTGCGTAAAGCAAACCGACAATTATTCGTTTCGCCAGGATCTTGTACGGGTCGAGCATGTCCTAGAAGGTGGTGGGCCTTGGTGTGCTGCAGCGTCGAATCCGTTTCGGCTGGATGGCTGCGCGGGATGGATCGATCTGCCCGTTTGCCCGGCGGCTCGGGGGTGGCGGATCGTCGCTGCGAGCGATAATGCTACGGGACCGGAGCATGCATGGACCGTAACGAGCGTAGAATTCTACACTCCGTCTCCGATGGAATAGCTCTTTCGTCCGCCCGGTTTCGACCGAACGGCCTGACATAGCCCTTTGATATGAATAGCGACGACATCCTATGGAACCCGCGTTTGCTGCATCATCTCGTGCGCGAAAGGCGGTTTGAGGAAGACAAGTTCATCTTTGTCGACGTTGGCATGCGAGCCGGCATCCCACAGCACTGGACCATGCTGAAGGACCAGCTTCACGTCATCGGGTTCGAGCCTGACGTGCCGGAATGTCAGCGGCTGAACAGCCTGCGGACCGAGTGGACGCAGGTTTGCTTTCCCTACGCGCTCGACAGTACGGCTCGAACCCGCCCGCTGTATCGACGCTCGCACAATCATGCGGCGGATGGCGTTTATAGATGGACGTGGTGGTGGGAGCGTTTCGGCATCGCGTCCGTTGAGGAAACGCGGCAATTTCGTCCCTATGCCAAAAAGAAATATCTATCAGGTTTGCGTAATAAATCCCAGATAGATACCATCACTTATGCTGAGTTCTCCAAATTAAAGGATCTACCGAATCCAGACTTCTTCAAAATAGATGTAGAGGGTGCCGAGCTCGATGTGCTGCGCGGGGCAGAATCATTTCTGAAGTCCGACGGAGTCGTGGGTGTCGAGATCGAGGCGCAGTTTATTCCTATACAAGACTGCCCGTTATTCATAGATGTTTATAATTATTTGGTAGCACAGGGATTCTATCTTGCCAGCTTGAGCCCCTTTCGCGTCGCGCGCCGTGTATTGCCACTGCCGCTGCTGTGGGATCACCGCGACCATCGCGGCAAACCCCTCATGCACGGCTTCACGACCAGAGGGCAAATCGGCAGTGCCGATGCGCTCTTTATACGCGATCTGATCGCCGATAATTTCGTTCCGGCTCCTGGTGATCGCCGGGCGTTGTTGCGCATTCTGAAAGCCGCGGCTATGTTCGAGCTTTACAACATGCCTGACTGTGCTGCGGAGCTTCTGCTTTATTATCGCGAGGCGCTCAGCGAAGTTGTTGATATCAATAGTTGTCTCGACCAACTGGTGCCCGAGGAGAGTGCGATTTCCGGGGCGGGCAGTTACGAAACCTACCTCGATATTTATCGGCGACGAAATGGAAGGTTGATGCCGATTGGATCATCCTCAGCCACCGTAGCGACCGCCAAAGCAAGCGATGACCAGCTAATGACGATTGAAGGCCGACAATCATTGCTGCCGCTCGACTTGGGCGGCGGAGAGGCGCTCGCAAGCGCCAATAACGATGGTTCTCCGAACCGTGCATTCGACGGCAATCCCGAAAGCTTTTGGGTGTCGGCGGAGCGCGGCGCGCAGGTCAAGGGAACATCCTGGATTGGCTATGCCTTTGCCGCTCCGTGTGAAGTTCGAGAGATTCTCATCGAGCAGTCGACCGGCCGTCACTATCGTCAGGACACCGTTGCGGTTGAGAAGAGCCTCGATGGAGGCGAGACGTGGCAGGCCGCCGTGACGGGACCGGTTCGGTTGATTGGCAAGATAGCGCGGATAGAGTTGCCTGCGGGAGCTCCGGCCCCGCTCTGGCGGCTTGTTGCCGCGGGGGATAACGCTACCGACCTTGAGGATGCCTGGACCGTTACCGATGTGAAGTTCTTCGGCGAGGCTAATCTGGCTCCGCTGCCATTAGAAGGAGGCGAGGCGCTGGCAAGCGCCGGCAACGGCGGAGCACCTGACCGTGCTTTTGATGGCGATCCAGAAAGTTTTTGGATTTCGGTCGAGCGTGGGCGCGAGGTGCAGGGCCAGTCATGGATCGGCTACAGATTTGCCGAGCCTCGAAAAGTGCGCTGGATCCGCATCGAGCAGTCGACGCGCTCGCATTTTAGGCAGGATGCCGTGCGCGTCGAAAAGAGTGCGGATGGTGGAGAGACCTGGGTTCCAACGGTGGCTGAGCCCGTCAGGCTCGTCGGCCAGAGGGGCTGGATCGATTTGCCCAATGGGACGCCCGCCGAGTTATGGCGCCTCGCCGCAGCTGGCGATAATACCGCCGACCCGGAGGATGCTTGGACCGTGATCGACGTTCGGTTCTTTGGGGAGGCCGACCCAGCTGGCACGCCGGAGGCACCACTCGAAGTCGCGATACAGGCGCAGGCTAACATCACGAACGGCATTCACAGCAATGTACGCGCCGACGGCGGTCCGCACCCGGTCAGCGATGAGGACGGTAGCGAAGCCAAGTTGATTCAAGAATACGAGGCCCGGATCGCTGCGCTGGAGCGTCTGGTTGGCCGACAAGCGTTGGAGCTTGAGCTTTTAAAAGGTCGTTGAAGTTCAACCTTCCGACACGACGCGATGGCATAACCCCACGACCGTGCGGGCGTCATGCGAACCGTGATGGTTGAGATGCCAGGCTCTTAGATGGAAGCAGCGCGCTGCAATTAGCGGCAGGCTGAACCTTCGTCCTTCGAGGTGGCTTGGAACGGCGGCTTGGTCGGCGGTCGCCCAGGCTTTACGAAGTCGCCCGTCGCGTTCGATGGCGCCGCTCTTGGATCTTGCGTGGCCAGCCGATCAGCAGCAGCCAGATGATCCGCTTCATCCTAGCGAGCGAGAGGCGAACGGCCAGATCGGCCAGCCCTTGGGCGTGCTTAACGTCGCGATGATAGAAGAGGCTGAGTGAACCGCGCGCCGTTTCACCCGCCCGGCGCGGCCAGCCGATCAGCAGCCAGACGGTTTGCTTCAGCCAGGTCAGCGAGCGGCGCGCAGCTAGATCGGCCAGCCCCCAGGCGTGCTTGACTTCGCGATGATAGAAGAGGCTAACCGATCCGCGCGCCGCCCCAGCCACCCGGCGGGGCCAGTCGACCAGCAGCCAGACGGTCCGCTTCACCCAAGCCAGCGATCGGCGCGCGGTCAGATCGGCCAGTCCGCGGGCGTGCTTTATGTCGCGATGGTAGAAAAGGCCGAGCGAACCACGCGCCGCCGCAATCACTTGGCGGGGCCAGCCGATCAGCACCAGCCGGATGGTTCGCTTTACCCAAGCCAGCGAGCGGCGCGCGGTCAGATCGACCAGCCCTCGGGCATGCCTGATGTCGCGATGATAGAAAAGGCCGAGCGAACCACGCGCCGTCCCAACCACCCGGCGAGGCCAGCCAATCAGCAGCAGCCAGAAGGTCCGCTTCACCCAAGCCAGCGAGCGGCGAGCGGCCAAATCGGCCAGCCCGCGGGCGTGCTTGAGGTCGCGATGATAGAAAAGGCCGAGCGAACCACGCGCCGTTCTAACCACCCAGCGGGGCCAGCCGATCAGACCCAGCCGGATGGTTCGCTTCACCCGGGCCAGCGAGCGGCGAGCGGCCAGATCGGCCAGCCCGCGGGCATGCTTGATATCGCGATGATAGAAAAGGCTGAGCGAACCCCGCGCCGCCCCAACCACTCGGCGGGGCCCGCCGATCAGCACCAGCGAGATGGCTTGCTTCACCCGGACTAGCCCGCGGCGGACGGCCAGATCGGCGAGCCCGCAGGCGTGCTTGACATCGCGATGGTAGAAGAGGCTGAGCAAGCCGCGCACCCGGCGTGGCCAGCGGATCAGCAACAGCCAAAAGGTCCGCTTAACCCAAGCCAGCGAGCGGCGGGCGGCCAGATCGGCCAGTCCCCAGGCGTGCTTGACATCGCGATGGTAGAAAAGACTGAGCGAGCCGCGCACTGTTCTTCGGACTCGGCGCGGCCAGCCGATCAGCAGCAACCAGATGATGTGCCTCGCCCAAGCCAGCGAGCGGCGGGCGGCTAGATCGGCGAGCCCGCAGGCGTGCTTGACATCGCGGTGGTAGAAAAGACTGATGAGGCCTGGCGCTTGAACCACGAAATTTCGGCCAAGGCGCAGGCAGAGCCGCAACCTGCGTTTTAGCTCGCGCCTCACCCTCCCGGCCAGGCTGGTTGAATTCGTCAAATGTACAGACGCTTCCTCATGAACCCAGTCTCGAATTCGTTCTATCCAATCAAACCGCAGCGCGAGGAACGAAAGTGCCATCGCGATCGGGTTGCGGCGCAAATCGCGTCCGCCCCCGCCGGCCGAGTAGAATTGGAGCGCTCGATTGATATTGACGTGCCAGTACAACCACGTCCGAACGGAGAAAGAATAGGCTGCAACCACCTGTCCGCCGGGTCCGTCGATTACCTTGACCGAGCGGCGCTGGAAATCGATCGTTACCGCGTCGTCGTCAAGTCCAAGTTCGGCCGCGGCAATTGTTGCATGGATTTTGGCCGCTCGGCGCGCTGCTTCTTCTTGTATTTGCGGTGACATCAAGCGAAACCAAGCGCGCGTCGCGCCTCTGATCCGGCGGCGCAGCGCTTTCCCGCTGAGCCCGATATACGCTCCCTCCCCACCAAAGCCGATATCGTCGATTGGAATCTCTCGATAGCGCGCCGCCGGCAGATGGCGGTTAATCAAATTAAAATAATAGGCGACGCATTGCTGAAACGTATCGGGACCGAGACAAGGATTCCAATTTCCTCCGGTAACAATCCACCGCCTGGTCGTGATCGCAGAGGTCTCCGGCGCGAAGCCGCATTCCCAATGGTCGTGATAGTTGCGGTTTTTATAAACCGACGTACGCAGGCGGTAGAGGTGGTCGGGAAAAAGGCCAACATAACGCTCAAGCCGCGAATCCCACCCGCGATCTCGGAAATACATCTCATCATTTAGGTTGAGTAGGAAATAGGCGCCGGGATCGGTGATCCGCAGCATATCGTTCATGCTTTCCCAAAGGGCAAAGAAGCCACCGGGCAACGGGGTTGAGATATATTTAAGCTGAAATGGCTGGCGTTCTACTTCCAGCGGAAGCAACTCATTGAGCGCGACATGGTCATCGTCGATCTTTACAATTACTTCGATCCGAGTCGGATCTAAGCAGGAGTTTGCCAACCGATCGCAGAATTTTGAAAAATTTTCGGCGTTGTTAGTTTGCAAATGAATGGAGATCAGAATTGGGTAGCGCGCTCGGTCCCAACCTCGGGACGGCGGTGACGCGATAGCCTGCCGGCAAAAGCTTGCCACCGGGTTTGTCGCGCCGAAGCCATCGAGCTTTGCAGCGCGAAGGTAGGCGCCGTTCTCCAGATACCGGTAAAGAGGGTCGGTCGTCGCTAGGGCACTGATGAGTGCTCGCGCGCGATCGTCAAGCCCGCAGGCTTCCAGAACCAGCGCGTGCCTTAATATATCGAGTGACGAGTTCTCCTCGTTTAATCGCTCAAAAAAAAATGTTTGAGCCAGCCGATGATCAGTATCCCCCAACTCTTGATGGGGCGGCGTGCGCATATCGAGGAGGGAGAATCCGTACCGTTCAGTCACGGACAAGAGCTTAGCTAAATAGCTTATTCGCCCGACGCTGCCATCCTCGGTAAGTACTGCTGCAATGCACAAGCTCGCCTGCGGGTGGCGGCCGAGTTCGTGCTCCGTTTCCTCTTCGTCGACGCGTGACGATAGACAAAAGCAGTCTACTCGCGGCGTAACCGTTGAGAGGGACGTAACGTTGACGGGAGTCAAAAATCTTAGTTCACCGTCAAAATCATCATCCACCGCAACGCTAATCGCCTGGTCCGGAAGCCGTTCCAGCCGCGCGCAATCCCGATACAACAATGAACCCATCCGTCGCCTTCACATCATAGCGGCAGTCGAGATCGGTCCAGCGGCACGACCCACGACTTCGAAATCTTGCCTCCTACCGGAGCGCGCAAGACAAGACGCCGACGTTCGGGGGCGCACTCGATTCTCAGATCGTCTATACCGTGGAGCTCGCTCCACTCAATCGCATGCAGTTTT
>Ga0209006_10000947_pt1 | contig 26791 bp, 23 predicted proteins | sample JacPin_JW_Ref_O2_FD_188567 | JGI IMG/M metagenome (GOLD analysis project Ga0209006, IMG submission 188567) | Forest soil microbial communities from Algoma, Ontario, Canada - Jack Pine, Ontario site 1_JW_Ref_O2 (SPAdes) (version 2) | ecosystem: Environmental > Terrestrial > Soil > Boreal...
CCGGCGCTTCATTCTCGACGAGCGCTCGCTTGTCATCGAGGATGAGATCACCGGCTCTTTCACCACTGCCGCGGCCTACTTTCATCTGCACCCGGATATCGATGCGCGAGTGGAGGGCGCGACGGTTCTTTTGAAAGGCTGCGACGGCCTGTCGCTGCGCATCGAGTTCGTCGGGGCGAGCACTCTTGAATGCAGCTCGAGCACCTGGCACCCGCGTTTCGGAGCGACGGCCGCCAACCGCTGCATTGTGGCACTCTTCGCAGGTGCGAAGTTGGCGACGCGCACACTCTGGGCGCCTGCGCCATGAGACTACTCGTCCTCAGCTTCTACTATGAACCGGATCTGTGCGCCGGCTCCTTCCGTACGACCGCGCTTGTCACCGCATTGCGCGCGCGCGCGGGCACCGGCAATCAAATTGACGTCGTGACGACCCTTCCCAACCGCTACAGCACATTCAGCCGCGTCGCGTCCGAGTTTGACACCGAGGACGGCTTCGAAGTGCGGCGTATCCGGCTGCCATCTCATACCAGCGACATGCTCGGACAGTCGCGAGCCTTTTTGAGCTTTGCGCGCGCGGCACTCAAGCACGTGGCCGGCCGTAAGTACGATCTGGTATTCGCGACCTCCTCTCGGCTGATGACGGCGGCGTTGGGCGCGTGGATCGCCCGTGCGCAGAGCGCGCCCTTGTATTTGGACATACGCGATCTTTTCGTCGACACGATCAGTGATGTCCTGCCGGCGCCGCTCGCATGGCCCGTGCGCGCGCTCATGGGGCGAGTCGAGTCTTGGACCATGCGACGCGCGCAACGCATTAATCTCGTCTCGCCAGGCTTTGAGGACTATTTCCGCAAGCGCTATGGCGCTAGCTCCCTTGCCTGGTTCACGAATGGCATCGATGAGGAGTTCCTGACACCGCCGGCGCAGGTGGCTACGGGCATCGCGGGCGATGCGCGCGCGCTCATTCTGTATGCGGGGAACATCGGAGAAGGCCAGGGACTGCACGAGATATTGCCGCCTCTGGCGCGCGCGCTGCGCGCGCGTGCGCGCTTCGTCGTCATTGGCGACGGCGGCCGCCGGGAGGCCCTACAGGCGGCGCTCGTGGCTGCGGCCGTCGAAAACGTCGAGTTGCGGCCACCCATGTCGCGCCCTGAGCTCATCGCCGCCTACCGCTCGGCAAATGTGCTGTTCCTACATTTGGGCGGCCACTCCGCTTTCGAGAAAGTCCTGCCTTCGAAGCTCTTCGAATACGCAGCACTCGGCAAACCGATAATGGCTGGGGTTGCAGGCTATGCGGCGCGCTTCATCCATGAAGAGATCGGCAACGCGGCAGTGTTCGCGCCATGCGATGTCACGGCGGCGCTCGCTGCCTTTGATTCATTGCAATTGACGGATATGCCGCGCCCGCAGTTCGTCGCCAAATATGCGCGCGCAAATATTGCACGCGCCATGGCGGACGACATGCTCGTTCTGGCGCAGAGTCGCGTCTGATGTTCTTCCTGGCGCATTTTGTCGGGTCGTTGGTGTCACCGCTGATCCTCGCGCTTCTCATGGCAGTGGCAGCCGGCGCCTGCCGTATCGCCGGGTGGCGACGCAGCGCCCGGTGGCTCGTCATCTGCGCGGCTGCTACCGCCTATCTAGGAAGCCTCATCCCGGTTGGTGAGGCGCTTCTGGTGCCGCTTGAAGGCCAGTACCCGCCCCTGGCAGCGGATGCCCCCTTGCAGGATATTGGTACCATCGTTGTGCTCGGCAGTGGCTACACGCCGCGCGCCTCAGTGCCGGTGACTGCCGCGCTCGACGAGGACGCTCTGGTACGCATCGTTGAAGGCTTGCGTCTGGCGCGCCGCCTCCCCGGAGTGCGTCTCGTGGTGACGGGCGGCGCACCATTGGGCGACATCCCGGTTGCACTTGGCTATGCGCAGATAGCCCGCGACTTTGGCACAGCCGATGCGTCTCTCGTGGCGCTGCAATCGCCGCGCGACACCGCGGCCGAAGCGCGTGCCGTGGCACCACTACTCGGCGGTGCGCCCTTTGTACTCGTGACCTCCGCCTACCACATGCCGCGCGCCGTGCGGCTGATGCAGCGTGCCGGACAGCATCCGATTCCCGCACCGACCGGTCAGCGCGTCGGCGCGTTTCCCTGGCGCGGGTTCCATCGTTGGCTGCCAACGTCCGCCGGCCTGCGCGATACCGAACTCGCGCTGCACGAATACCTGGGTCTTGCGGCCCTCACCCTCGGAATTTCGTGACTCGCGTCCTCGTGACCGGTGCGACCGGCTTCATCGGCAGCAGGCTGTGCGAGGCGTTGGCGTCGTCCGGCTACATCGTGCGGGCCGCATTGCGCACGGATCGATCCGTACCTGTTTCGATCGCGGAGAAGATCATCGTCGGGGACATGAATTCAACGACGGATTGGACGCGGGCGCTTGACGGCGTGGACGCGGTCATTCATACCGCGGCGCGCGCACATGTGTTGAATGCACTGCCTGGTACGGCAGACTTGTACTTCGAAACGAATGAGCGCGGCACGCAGTGTCTCGCAGCTGCAGCAGCGCAGGCGAAGGTCACTCGGTTCGTATTCCTCAGCAGCATCAAGGCGAACGGTGAAGAGAGCGCATCCGGTGCGTACGCCTCTGGCGATGTGCCGCACCCGCAGGATGACTACGGCTTGTCCAAGTGGCGCGCAGAGCAACACCTCATCGAGATTGCGCGCCGCACTGGGATGGAGGCCGTCATCGTGCGTCCGCCGCTCGTATACGGACCCGGGGTGCGGGCGAATTTTCTGCGCCTGCTGCAGTGGGTTGACCGCGGTTGGCCGCTGCCGTTTGGAGCAGTCAGGAACCTGCGCAGTCTCGTCAGTGTCTGGAACCTGTGCGATCTGCTGCTTCTGCTCCTCAAGCATCCGAACGCGCCTGGGCACACTTGGATGGTCTCGGACGGGGAGGATTTATCGACCCCCGCTCTCATCCGGCGCATTGCAACTGCACTGAATAGGCGGGCGCACCTCATCTTCGTACCGTTGAGACTCCTGCAGTTTGCCGCCGCTCTCATGGGGCGTCGCGGCGAGATGGCGCGCCTGTCCGGTTCGCTGGCGGTCGATATCACGCCCACGCGCACGCAACTGGGATGGTCGCCGCGCACTTCGGTCGATGAGGGGCTCGCGCGCACAGCGGCCTGGTACCTTGCACAGAAGGCACGCCGATGAGCATCGATGTGGTGCTCACGGCTGCGGGGGCGCTGCTTCTGACCTTTGTGCTGACGGCACTCGTGCGCAGGTTCGCTCTTGCGCACGGCGTGCTCGACGTGCCGAACGATCGCAGTTCACACAGGCTGCCCACGCCGCGGGGTGGCGGGGTTGCGATAGTGCTGTCGAGCATCGCCGCTTCGGTCGTTTTACTGTGGCGCGGCATCCTCGACGTCCATCTGTTTCTGGCTCTGAGCGGCGGCATGGTCGTGGCGTTCGTCGGATTCCTCGACGATCGGCGCCAACTGTCGGCGCGCGTCAGACTTGCGGCGCACATTGCTGCGGCGTTCTGGGCGCTTCTGTGGCTGGGAGGCCTGCCGCCGATGCTCTTCGGCGGGCAATCCGTGTCGCTCGGATGGCTGGGCTACGTCGTGGGCGCACTCGGCATTGCATGGACTGTGAATCTCTTCAACTTCATGGATGGCATCGACGGCATTGCCTCCTCCGAGGCCGTCTTCATTGCCTGCAGCGGAGCGTTGCTCGGGCCCTTGAGCGTGCCATTGCCTGCAGTGCCTGCCATGGCGCTCATCTTTGGCGCGGTGTGCTGCGGATTTCTCCTCTGGAACTGGCCGCCTGCGAAGATATTCATGGGAGATGTGGGTAGCGGTTACCTCGGCTTTATCCTGGTGATTCTCGCGGTGGCGGCCACGCGTGAAAATCCGGCGGCACTGGCGGTGTGGGTGATTCTGGGTGGAGTATTCTTCTGCGATGCGACGGTCACGTTGGCGCGCAGGGTCGGCCGGCGTGAGCGCGTGTACGAGGCGCATCGCAGTCATGCCTACCAGTGGCTGGCCCGCCGTTGGGAAAGTCACCGCGCAGTGACTCTCGCCGTGGCCGCCGTGAACCTCTTATGGCTCCTACCGTGCGCATGGTTCGCATCCATGCACCCGGGTTTAGCCGCATGGCTCGTATTGATTGCATATGTGCCGCTCGTGCTCATCGCACTCCTGGCCGGTGCGGGACGACGCGTGCGCGCAAGCGAGTGACAATCGACTTAGGCTGAAGCGACGCTCTCTAATGTGACGGTCGTCACTGCTCGGCCGCCCGCGAACAGTCCGCGATGCACGCATTTTTCTTGCTCGCGCGAGTAGATTCTTCCGTGGCGCGTATGCGCCGTCGCACAAGGACTGTGCACCGGAGGAACTATTTCACTCGCGAAGGCCGCGAGGCGTGCAGGTCAACGCATCGGTCCCATAGCGCGTTTGGGAGGTGAGGGCATTTTGCGGGGTTGCGGAACGATCCGCGACCTTAAACGTTGACGCAGGTTGTCGTAGAAGTGCGTTGAATCCTGTAGAATTTCGCCGCGCAGATGCTTAAGCTCGCGGCACAGTATTCGAGGCAGGTCAGATCTTGCGAGCGAGTGAACCGGAGAGCGCAGGGGGTATGGAAAAAGGAAACTCCTACATGACCGAGCCTGCCGATCTGGGGCTTGCCACGGTCACGAACGCCATTCTCGCGCTCCCGCGCGGTGCCAAGCGCCTCATCATGGCGGGGGCGGATGCGGTCATGCTACCGCTTGCTCTGTGGGCCGCGCTGGTCCTGAAATTCGACCGCTTTTCCTTTGATCTCGGCAGGTACGGCGACCTCTTTTTCGTAGCGACTGTCTCGGCGCTCGTCATTTTTGCCGCTCTCGGGCTCTATCGGGCCATCATCCGCTTCATGGGCCTGCACGCCATGGCGACGGTGGTCGCGGGCGTGGCCGTGTCGGTGGTGGCTCTCGAGGGGTACGACCGGATCGCGCGCTCCGAACACGTACCGCTGTCGGTGCTCGCGATCTATGCCGCGCTCGCACTCGTTTACCTCGCGAGCAGCCGCTTCATCATCCGCTACATGGTGTATTACAAGAGAAACGGCGGCGCGGCCAAGCGGGTGGCCATCTACGGCGCCGGAGAGTCCGGCGCGCGGTTGTCCTCCGCCCTGCTCGGCGGCCCGGATTTTGCCCCCGTTGCCTTTATCGACGACAAGCGATCTCTGCACGGTAGCCGCATCAACGGCATCAAGGTCTACGGTCGCGACGCTCTGGCGGACCTCGTGCGCGATTTCGACATCGAGCGCGTGCTGCTGGCCATTCCCACCGCATCGCAGCGCCGCAAACAGGAAATCTTAAGAATGCTGGAGCCGCTGGGCGTGCACGTGCAGTCGATGCCGGATCTGTCGGACATCATCTCCGGGGTAGCGCACATCGACGAGCTACGCGACGTCGACGTGGCCGACCTTCTCGGCCGCGACGCGGTGCCGCCGGACCCGAGGCTATTCGCCTCGTGCATTCGCGGCAAATCCGTCATGGTGACGGGCGCCGGCGGTTCGATCGGCGCTGAGCTTTGCAGACAGATAGTGCGGCTCGGCCCCTGCCGACTGGTGCTGTTCGAAATGTCGGAGCTTGCCCTCTATACGATTGAGGGGGAGCTCACGGAATATCTCGCGCACGAGAACGTCATCACCGAAATCATTCCGCTCCTCGGCAATGCGCACCACCGACACCGGGTGCGCGAAGTGCTTTCGACCTACGGCATTCAGACTCTGTATCACGCGGCCGCTTACAAGCACGTGCCGATCGTCGAGCACAACGTGGTCGAGGGCATTCACAACAACGTCATCAGCACCTGGTACACCGCTGAAGCTGCGCGCGAGACCGGGGTCGAGACCTTCGTGCTCGTTTCGACCGATAAGGCCGTGAACCCCGTCAATGTCATGGGGGCTACCAAGCGCCTGGCGGAGCTCGTGCTGCAGGCCCTGCAGGAGCGCACGACGGGAACGCGCTTTTGCATGGTGCGCTTCGGCAACGTGCTCGCCTCCTCAGGGTCCGTGGTGCCGCTCTTTAAGAAGCAGATTCGCGACGGCGGCCCCGTGACCGTGACCCATCCGGACGTGATCCGCTACTTCATGACGATTCCGGAAGCCGCTCAGCTCGTCATCCAGGCGGGGGCCATGGCGAAGGGCGGCGATGTGTTCGTGCTCAACATGGGCCGGCCGGTGCTCATCGATGATCTGGCGCGGCGCATGATCAATCTCATGGGACTGACCGTGCGCGATGCGGCCAATCCCGATGGCGATATCGAGATCACCTATACGGGACTGCGCACCGCGGAGAAGCTCTTCGAGGAGCTCCTTATCGGCAGCAACATCACCGGCACCGACCATCCCATGATCATGCGCGCCATGGAGCATTCGTTGCCTTGGGAGCGCATGCAGCAGCTCCTGAATGAGCTCCTGATTGCGCTCGCAAGCTTCGACTGCCGCCGCTCGGTCGGCCTGTTGTGCGAGGCCGTGGCCGAATACCGCCAGACTCACGATATCCGCGACTTCGTCTGGGCGCAGAAGACCTTCTCGATCAGCGACCAGGACCGCGAGCCCGAAGATGCGCACAAGGTCACTGATTTCATTGCAAAACGGCGCTTGGTCGAGGGCGGCAAGGGCCCAGCGGAACGCGGAAGCTGAAATAGCTCACGTTCGACGAACCTCTCCCTTGAGCCCCGCATAACCATACTCTAGGCTCCGGGGCGCTCCCGCCTTAACTTCCGGGCCTTCGAAATAATGCGCGTTACGATATTCGGCTCCGGCTACGTCGGTCTGGTCACAGGGGCATGTCTTGCCGAGGCGGGCAACCATGTCATGTGCGTCGACGTGGACGCCAAAAAAATCGAGCGTCTGAATAAGGGCGACGTGCCGATTCATGAGCCGGGCCTCGAGGCGCTGATCAAGCGCAATAGCGAGGCCGGACGTATCGAGTTCACGACCGATGCCGTGAAGGCCGTCGCGCACGGTCTCTTCCAGATCATCGCCGTCGGCACGCCGCCCGATGAGGATGGCTCCGCCGATCTGCGCTATGTGCTCGCCGCCGCTCGCTCCATCGGCACTCATATCAATCGCTATTCGATTGTCGTCACCAAATCTACCGTGCCGGTGGGCACGGCGGATAAGGTGCGCGCCGAGATCGAGGCCCGGGTCTCCGAGCGCGGGGTGCGCGCCGAGTTCGATGTCGTCTCGAACCCCGAGTTCCTCAAAGAGGGGGTCGCCATCCAGGACTTCATGAAGCCGGACCGTGTCGTCATCGGCACCGAGAATCCGCGCACGCAGGAGCTCATGCGCGCGCTCTATGAACCCTTCACGCGCAATCACGACCGCCTCATCGTGATGGACGTGCGCTCCTCGGAGCTCACCAAGTACGCCGCCAATGCCATGCTCGCGACCAAAATCAGCTTCATGAACGAGCTGGCGAATATCGCGGAGCGCTGCGGCGCGGACGTCGAAAAAGTGCGTGTTGGCATTGGCTCCGATCCGCGCATCGGCTACGGCTTCATCTACCCGGGCGCAGGCTACGGCGGTTCGTGCTTCCCGAAGGATGTCCGCGCGCTCATCCGCGCGGCGCGCGCCGTTGGGCACGAAGCCGAGATTCTAAGCGCGGTCGAGTCCGTTAACCGCCGCCAGAAAGAAGTGCTGGTGCGCAAGATGCAGCAGCACTTTGGCGCCGCCCTTAAGGGCCGCACCGTGGCGCTGTGGGGGCTGGCATTCAAGCCCAACACGGACGATATGCGCGAAGCACCGGCGCGCACCATCATGGAAATGCTGTGGAAAGCCGGAGCCCAGGTGCGCGTTTACGACCCGGTCGCTGCAGGCGAGGCGGCGCACCTCTTCGGCAAGCGCGCCGACCTCATTATTTGCAAGGATGCCTATGAAGCGGCGACCGGCGCCGATGCCCTGGCCATCGTCACGGAGTGGCAGGAGTTTCGCAGCCCGGACTTCGAGCGCCTGAAGGAGATTCTGACTGCGCCTGTGATCTTTGACGGCAGGAACCTCTACGACCCGGGCATGGTCACGCGCTTCGGATTTATCTACTACGCCATCGGCCGCGGCAAAGTGCCGCCGCTGCCTCCTTAAGGCACCAAGGTGAGCGCATGTTAGTTCCGGTGATACTCTCTGGAGGCGCAGGCACGAGGCTCTGGCCGCTGTCGCGCGAACTTCATCCGAAACAGCTTCTGGCATTGGCGGCCAAACAGACCATGCTGCAGGAGACGGCTGTGCGGCTTTCCGGTCTTGATGCCGCGCCGCCGCTCCTCGTGTGCAACGACGCGCACCGCTTTCTCGTGGCCGAGCAGTTGCGACAGCTCGACATCAAGCCGGCCGCCATTCTGCTCGAACCCTTCGGGCGTAATACGGCGCCCGCCATCGCGCTCGCGGCGCACGCCGCGCTGCGATTGGCCGCAGCGACGGCCGAGCCCGACCCCGTCCTTCTCGTGCTGCCGGCCGATCACGTCATCCGCGACGTTGCAGCATTCCAGGCGGCCGTGCGCACCGCGCTTGCCATCGTGCACCAAGGGGGACTTGCGACTTTCGGCATCGTCGCACGCTCACCCCAAACAGGCTATGGCTACATTCGCCGCGGCGCCTCGATTGGTGGCGTGCATCGCATCGATAAATTTGTCGAGAAACCGAACCTCGAGCGCGCGCAAGCCTTCGTCGATTCTGGGGAGTATTACTGGAACAGCGGCATGTTCATGTTCCATGCGCGCCGCTATCTTGAGGAACTCGAGCGCTGGGCGCCGGTGATCGCGCAGGTGTGCCGCACCGCGAGCGAGACGGCAACCTCCGACCTCGACTTCATTCGCATCGACGCCAGAGCCTTCGCGGCGTGCCCCAGCGATTCGATCGATTATGCCGTCATGGAGAAGACCGGAGATGCGGTCGTGGTGCCGCTCGATGCCGGCTGGAGCGATGTCGGCTCGTGGTCGGCGCTGCACGAGGCGAGCGCGGCGGACGAGAACGGCAATGTCGTGCGCGGCGACGTCTTGATCGAGGACTCATCGGGCTGCTACCTCTATTCGGAGAGCAGGCTCGTGGCGGCGGTGGGCCTGAAGGACACGGTCGTGGTTGAAACCAAGGACGCCGTTCTGGTCTCGCCGCGCGATCGCGTCAGCGATGTGAAGAAGCTCGTCGGACGTTTGAAGGAACTGGGGCGCTACGAGCACTCCCTGCACCGCGAGGTGTTCCGGCCCTGGGGCAGCTACGACAGCTTGGAGAACGGCCAGCGCTTCCAGGTGAAATCCCTGCGGGTGAAGCCGGCGGGACAGCTATCACTGCAGCTGCACCATCACCGCGCCGAACACTGGATCGTCGTGTCCGGGACTGCGCGGATCACGCGCGGCGACGACGTGTTTCTCCTCGAGGAGAACCAGTCGACATATATTCCGCTCGGTGTCAAACACCGCATCGAGAATCCCGGCAAGATCCCGCTGCACATCATCGAAGTCCAGTCGGGCGGCTATCTGGGAGAAGACGATATCGTGCGCTTCAAAGATCAATACGGCCGCGAAGGTAGCAGCGGCTGATGGCAAACACCGTGAATCTTGCCGCGTTCAAGGCCTACGACATCCGCGGCCGCATCCCCGAGGAGCTGAACGAGGCGCTGGCCTACGACATTGGCCGTGCCTATGCCGCCTTCGTCAAGCCGCGCCGCGTCGCGGTGGGACGCGACATTCGCCTGACGAGCACCAATCTTGCGGACGCCTTGAAGCGCGGCCTTCTCGATAGCGGCTGCGAGGTGCGCGACATCGGCCTTACCGGCACCGAGGGCGTGTACTTTGCGACCTTCGCCTATGAACTCGACGGCGGCATCATGGTGACGGCGAGCCACAATCCCCCCGACTACAACGGCATGAAGCTCGTGCGCGAAGACTCGCGCCCCATCAGCTCCGATACCGGTCTTGCCGATATGCGCGCGTTCATTCAGGCGGGGATTTATCCACCGAAGGCGAGGATGCGCGGCAACGAAAGCGCACTCGACACCGGGCCTAAGTATCTCGAGCACCTTCTAAGCTACATCGATCGCACCCGCCTGCGCAGACTCAAAGTCGTCGTAAACGCCGGCAACGGCGGGGCGGGGCTCATCATCGATGAGCTTGAGCCGCATCTGCCATTTGAGTTCGTGAAACTGCATCACGATCCGGATGGGACTTTTCCGAACGGCATCCCCAATCCCATGCTCGAGGAGAATCAGGCCGTGACCGCCGAGGCCGTGCGCAAGGCAGGCGCGGATCTGGGGCTCGCCTGGGATGGCGACTATGACCGCTGCTTCTTCTTCGATGCCGAGGGCCGCTTCATCGACGGCTATTATCTCGTCGGGCTCCTTGCCGAGGCGTTCCTTAAGCGTGAGCCCGGTGCACGCATCGTGCACGATCCGCGCGTGACGTGGAACACCCTGGATATCGTGCGCCGCCACGGCGGCACGCCCGTCCTGTGCAAGTCCGGCCACGCCTTCATCAAACAGAAGATGCGTGAGGTGGATGCCGCCTACGGCGGCGAGATGAGCGCGCACCACTATTTTCGCCGCTTCGCCTACTGCGACAGCGGCATGATTCCCTGGCTCCTCGTGCTGCAGGTGATGTGCGAGCGCGGCGAATCACTCGCGCAGCTCGTCGGCGCGCGCATGAAGCTCTTTCCCGTGAGTGGCGAGATCAACCGCCGCCTGCCGGATGCAAAAGCCGTGCTTTTGAAGGCGCAGCAGCACTATCAAAGCAGCGCGCTCAGCATCGACTTCACGGACGGCCTGTCCATGGAATTTTCCGAATGGCGCTTCAACCTGCGCGGCTCAAACACCGAGCCGTTGGTGCGCCTGAACGTCGAATCGCGCGGCAGTGAGGCACTGGTTGCGGAGAAGACCGCCGAAGTACTGCGCCTCATCGATCCTTGAGGAATCGGCGCAGGCTCGTTGCCGCCCGCCCGGCGGCGTGACCATCCCAGAGCTTCGGACGTTTGCCCTTGGGCCAGGTCGCCGCAAGCGCCTCGTGCACTGCGCCCAGAAGCTCCGTGGGCTTGACGAGACGGTTGGTGCCCTGCGTGACGGTGATCGGGCGTTCGGTGTTGTCGCGCAGTGTCGCACAGGGAATGCCTAGATAGGTGGTCTCCTCCTGTATGCCGCCGGAGTCCGTGATGGCAATGCGGCAGCGCATCACGAGATTCATGAATTCCACGTAGCTCAAAGGCTCCGTGGCGCGTAGTCGCGAGTGGCTGGCGAGCGCTGGTAGAAGATAAAACTCTTCGAGCTTCTTACGCGTGCGCGGATGAATGGCGAAGACGACATCGATCACTTGCGCGATCTGTCCGAGCACGTGGACGAGCTCGGCGAGCTTCTCCTCGCTATCCACATTGGCCGGACGATGCAGGGTGACGACCGCGTAGCGCTGCGGGCTTAGCCCCATGCGCTCCTGAGTGCCGGCGGACTCGATCGACTCGCGCAGCATCTCGAAGGAATCGATCATGATATTGCCGATGCAATCGATCTTCTCAGCGGGTACGCCTTCGCCGCGGAGGTTGGCATCGGCATCCACCGAGGGCGTCCATAACAAATCCGCGATGGCATCGGTGACGAGGCGGTTGATCTCTTCGGGCATGCTGCGGTCGCGGCTCCTCAGGCCCGCCTCGAGATGCACGACGGGAATACCCAACTTCGCACCGACGAGCGCGCAGGCGACCGTCGCGTTGACGTCGCCGACCACGACGATGGCGTCGGGGCGGTGCGTCTGCGCGACCGCCTCGTAGGCCATCATGGTGCGGCCCGTCTGCTCCGCGTGTGTGCCGCTGCCGACTTCCAAATGATGAGCGGGTTCAGGAAGGCGCAGATCGCGAAAGAAATCGTCGGACATGTTGGCGTCATAGTGCTGACCCGTGTGCACGATCTGCGCACGGCACCAGCTCGCGCGCGATAGCTCGTGATAGAGCGGCGCGACTTTCATGAAATTGGGCCGCGCGGCGGCGATCAGGTGCACAAGCTTGTCATTCAACCGCTGTCTCCTTGCACGCGCCAAGCTTAACCGAGGACGTGCCCTGCGCCATCGATGCTTCGGCGCGCTTTAGAAAGTCTGTTTCGTCGTGACGAGAAACTGCACCCGCTTGATGGAGGGGTCGCCATCGAGGGGAAAGGCGAGGTCGATATGAATGATATTCCCCAGCCCGGAGCGGCTGTTGCCCAAGCGCAGACCGAATCCCAGATCCCGCAAGATCCCCAGGCTCGGCTCGGCCAGCGGTGCCGTGCCCCAGGTCCGTCCGGCGTCTATGAACGCAGCGGCGCCCACCCGCACCAGCCGAAAGGGATACCAATCGGTGAAGTAGCGCTCTTCAATCGTCACAAGGGCGCGGGAAGTGCCGTCCTGATAGCGCAGCGGGTAACCGCGCAGTCCGCTGTCGCCGCCCAAAAGGATCTGATCTTCGAGGTCGAGATTACGCCCCGCCGCCGCGTCGATCCCGGCGTACAGGAGAAATTGCGAGGACTGCTTCAGGAAGTAATGAAAGCTCCCCGAGACGACGGTGTTTTCAAGTGTGCCGTTTTGCAGGCGGCCATCGAGTATCCCCGAGACCACCAGCGTGTCATTGTGCTCGGTGGCCCAGCCGATTCCGCCGTTGGCTGTGAAAATGAGTCCTGAGATATTGGCTCCGAAGGCGGGCTCCGATAGTCCCAGCTGCGCCGTGACGTGGGCGCCCAAGTAGAAGTCCTCGGTGCGCTCGATCTCGTTGTAATTATGGTATTTGAGGTAGTCGTCCTGGACGAGTTCATAGCGGATCCACGGGAAGACGAGCTTGCGCTCAGCGGGCACCAGATCGACGCCTCCCCACAAGGGCGCGCGCTCGAACTGTCGATCATCGGAGGTGAGGCCGAAAGTCCAGCGCGTCACCCAGCCGTCTGCGAGGCCGTGTGAGAAGCCGCCATAAATTCGGGCCAATTCATCGTGCTCTTGGAATTGATCGATAACATTGCCGCGGTCGTAGAGGGAGTCGACGCGCAGATCGTCGGTGCCGTCCACACCTCCGGTCCAGCGCGAATCGAGGGCAAAGAAAGGCCGATCGACAAATAGGTCGCGCTGGTAGCCGTCGCTGTTCACCGAATAAAGCGCCGACGCGGAAATCCGGCTGCCGTAAATATTGCTGTCCTGAATGCCAATCCCCGTCTGCGTGCGATCAACATTGGTGCTGTGTCCCACAGTGACGGCTGCGCCGTAGCCGAAGGCGTTCAACTCCTGCACGCCTACGGATGTGCTGTTGGCACCGCCGCTTCTGCCGAAGGAGACCTGCGGATCCAAGGTCCACACATCGCGCGTTCTGACGACGACGTCCACTTTGCCGTCGTGATATGCCACAGGTTCAATCGAGGCATCGTAAAAGTAAGATGCCTGCCGCAGGAGCCGCTCGGACTCCTGCAGCACGCGGCGCGAATACTTATCGCCCGGCACGAACAGGAGCTGCCAGCGCACGACGTCCTGGCGGGTACGCGCGTGCAGATGATCGACGAGGCGGAAGAGCGGCGTGTTGTCTTTGGGGTTATTCAGGTCAAAGACGTTCAGGTTGTCGATAATGATCTTGCCGATCACGGCGCCGGAGCGCTCAAGTTCCGCGTCGCTCGGCAGCTCCGCCGGCCGCTGCGCCTGCGCGACGCCCGGTGAGAGCAGAACGCACAGAAGTAGGGCGCCATGCCGTGACACGGCGAGCATCGTATGCCGGCGGGTGTCCCCGCTAGCGTGCATCAGTCGCATTCTGCGGCAATCTTGCGGCTTCGGGCCGCCGTGCATGCGCGCGCAGTATGCGGTTCAAGGTCTCAATCACTCTATCCACATCGCCATCTTGCATCGCTGGAAAGAGCGGCAGGGTGAGGATATTACGGCCTACGTATTCGGCATGGGGAAAGTCGCCGGCTTTGAAGCCCAGGCGCTGATACAAGGCGAAGAGGTGAATGGCGGGGTAGTGCACGCCGGTCCCGATCCCGGCCGCGTGCATCTCTGCCATGACGTGCGCGCGCTTCACTGCCAGGCGCTCCTCGGGCAGCACGACCTGGAACATGTGCCAATTTGAGTTCTCGAAATCTGCGCGCGGCAGCTCGAGGCCAAGCTCGGCAATGCCGCTCTTCTCGAAGCCTGCGAAATAGGCGCGCGCCAGGGAACGGCGTCGGGCGTTGAAGGAGGCGAGGTGTTCGAGCTGACCCAGACCCACCCGCGCAGCAACATCGGTGAGATTGAATTTACCACCCACGAGATCGACGTCCATGCCGTCGAAGCCGAAACGCACCACCCCCTGCAGCCGATATTTTTCCGCGAGCAGAGCCTCGTCGGCATCGTTCATCACGAGGCAGCCGCCCTCGATGGTCGTGACGTTCTTGTTGGGATGGAAGCTGAAGGAGACGAGATCTCCGATCGCACCGATGCGCCGCCCGCGCCATTCGCTGCCGAAAGACTGGGCCGCATCCTCGATGACCCGCAGGCCGCGCTGCTTGGCAATCCGGTAGAGCTCATCGCGATCGACGGGCAGGCCCGCAAGATCCACCGGCAGGATGGCACGCGTTGCGCCCGTGATGGCGCGCTCGATACGGGTGAGATCAATATTGCGGGTGGTCGGGTCGATGTCGACAAAGACGGGTCGCGCGCCGACTTCCAGGATGACGTTGGAGGTTGCGACCCAGGAGAGCGGGGTGGTGATGACTTCCGCACCCGCCCCGACGCCGGCGATACGCAGGGCGATCTCCATGGTGCAGGTGCCGGAATTGAACGCGCGCACCGGGCGATCACCCAGATACTGCGACAGCGCGGCTTCGAAGGCTTTGACCTGCGGGCCGGAGGTGATCCAGCCTGAGCGCAGAACCTCAGCGACGCCGGCAATGGTCTCCTCGTCGATGAGCGGACGGGTAAACGGCAAATACGCGCTCATGGGGCGGCCCGCGCGAGGACGATCACGCCAGCGACGATCAACAAGATGCCGGCGACTTTCGCGGTCGTCAGCGCCTCACTGAACAGGAACACGGCCGCGACCGCATTGACGACATAGCCGATCGACAGCATGGGGTAGGCGATGCTCACCGGGACGCGCGAAAGTGCCCCCAGCCACAGGATGACGCTCACACCGTAAAAGGAGAGCCCGACCCAGAGCGGCGCCGCGCGCAGGAGCTCGGCGGCTGCGCTCCAGGAGATTTGTCCGCCGTCCGAGACCAGCACCCCACTTGCGCGAGTGGCCGCTTTCAAGAGCAATTGCGCGGCTGCATTCAATGCGACACCACCGAGAAGGAGGAGCCAGGTGATGGCGGTCATCGGTGGCTCACCATGAGGCGGCTGGGAGAGCTTGCGCGAATCACCATCGGCAGGCCCTGAGCGTGCAATAGCGCATAAGTGTCGGGTTCCATGACGGCAAGTGCCGCAGGCTCGGCGAGCCAGCGCGTGCTGAAGGCCCCGAGTGTGCCGATTCCCTTTTGCGGTTCCAAGGTGAGTCCGAAGTCGAGCTCGCCGCGCTCCTCGACCAGAGTCATGGTACGCCCGAGATAAAATGGCAATGTCTGATCATACGTGCGAACGGTGTAGAGTTTCGTGCCGGGCATGATGGCAGGACTGATCTGCGCTGCAAGCGAGGCGCCGGAGTAGAGGGGTGCAACGCTACCTGCGCCCATCAGAAGAATGGCGAAGCACACATAGGCCGTGATGCCCAGCGCCGCCGTCGGATCTTTTCTGCCGCGTGCAAGCCACCCGCCGCCTGCCGCAACGAGTCCCATGCCGAGGAGCGGCAGGCGCAGTCCTGCGAAATAGGGTGCTCGTGCCGGATCGTGCAAGAGCTGCGGCAGAATGGCCGCCGCCGCGATCAGAAGGATGCCGGCTGCGATGACTCCCGCGGAAGTTCTCACAAGGTCGCGCCGCAGTGATTCCTCCGGGCAGCTCGCCATCAGCAACGCCAGCGGCGGGACGAGCGGCAGGATATATGGAATGAGTTTCGAATCCGACATCGAGAAGAACACGAAGACGACGATGACCCATACCCAAAGAAAGGCGCGCGACTCGAACTCCATCGCAGCGCTTGGGCGGCGCCAGGCGCTGGCGAGCGCCCGCGCCGCGGGCAGGATCCACGGCAGACACCCCGCTGCGAGCACTGGGATGAAGAACCAAACGGGTTCATAGCGATCCTCGATGCGTGTTAGGAATCGCTGAAAATGCTCGCGAATGAAGAAAAATTCGGAGAATTGCGGCACCTGACGCTGCATGAGCACGCACCACGGAGCGCTGATGAGCGCGAAGAGCGCGCAGCCAGGCAGCAATGAGAGTCGGCTCCAGGGTTTGAAGCGCCGGTACAGGAGCGAATACGCGACGAGGGTCAGCGCCGGCAGGACGAGGGCGACCAAGCCCTTGGTCAAGAATGCGGCCGCAGCGCTCACCCACGCCAGCGCCATCCAATAGCGGCGGCGCCCATCAAGCGTCGCGCCATCTTGCGCCACGCAAAAGGCGGCGAGGGTGAGCGTCAGGAAGAAAGTCAGGCTCATATCGAGCGTCAGCTGTTGGCCGATAACGATCATGCCCAGCATGCTTGCGAGCATGATGCCCGCACGCCACGCGACGCCTGTGCCCCAGAGGCGCCGTGCCAGCGCTGCGCTGACGAGCACGGTCAATAGCGCGCATAGGCCCGTGTAGAAGCGCGCGGCCCAGGCATGGATGCCAAAGACCTCGTAGCTGAGCGCCGTCGCCCAGTACTGCAGTGGCGGTTTTTCAATGTATACGAGGTCATTGAGATGCGGCACGAGCCAGTCGCCGGCGGCGAGCATCTCACGGGGGATTTCCGCGTAGCGGCCTTCATCCGGATTGAAGAGCGGGCGCACGCCCAAGAGGGCAAACCACGAAAGAATGAAAAGCCCTGCGATGATCGTGGGCGCATTCCCGCGCCGCGCTGCCGCGTCCTGCGCACTCATCAGGCGCTCGTTGGCTCGTCCACGCGCTGGGCCTGCAGGGCGAGCACCCCCGAGCGTCCGGGGATCGTGCCCATCGCGATGACATGACGTGGCAGATTTTTCCGGTCGAGGTCGGCGGCGAGATCGGCAAGCGGCACGAGGGCAAATCCATCCTCCATCCAGCCGCGCAGAAGACGCTCGAACTGCGGTGCGAGCTGACCGCCCTCGAGTTCCGCATGTGCCGTGAATACCTGATCCGGCATTTGGGTGGCGTGCGTCCGTACGCGCAGCTCGTCACAGGCCGTATCGGCGGTCAGCCCATCGGTACCGATGAGTTCATCGAGCGTGGGCAAAGTGGTCGGGATCTGCACGCACTCGCCGCGCACACTGCCGATGACCGGCAGAAAGGGCTGCGTACCGCGCGTGTCGCTGGCGTAGCGCAGGCGCGCATCGCTCTCAAGCCGCAGCGTATAGGAGTTCAGCTGCCACCCCGCAGCCGCGTGCGACTGCGGCGCGGATCCAAACACCGCGGCGAAAGTATCGATGGCGCGCATGAATTCGCGCTGCGTCCAAGCGGCACTGGCATGCGCCACGCCGTCCTGCCAGCGCACGTGGTCATAGCAGTGCACGCCCACTTCGAAGCCCGCGTCGCGAACACTGCGCATCACATCGCCAGCGCGCGCGCCGATCTGCGGACCGGGCAGCAGAGTGCCGTACAGCAGGGTGCGCCATCCGTAATGCGAGACGACGGAGGTGCGGCGCACCTTCTTCAGAAACCCGGGGCGCAGAGCGCGCTTCAGCGCGCGCCCCGTATGATCAGGGCCGACGCTGAAGTAAAACGTCGCGCCCGCGCCGAGCGCGCGCAGGACAGTCATGATGCGCGGCACGCCTTCCAGAGTGCCGCGCAGGGTGTCTACGTCGACTTTGAGCGCCAGTCGCAATCAGGCCGCATCCACCAGGGCGCTGGCTGCGGACAGGTTCGCCTGGTAGGACTCGAGCACGCGCCGCACGGCAACGCTCATGTCGATGCTCGGTGTCCACCCGAGCTCCGCTGTGGTATTGGCGATCCACGGCACGCGGCTCTGGACATCCTGATAGCCCGCCCCGTAGTACTTCGTGGCCGACACGTCGACGAGCTGCACACGTGCCGCTGCGGCTGCGTACGCGTCCATGGAGCGCGCGGTCTCGAGCATGATTTCAGCGAGCTGACGCACGGACAGGTCGTTGTGCGGATTGCCGATATTGTAGATTTTGCCTGAGGCAATTCCGCCCTCATTGGCGATGATGCGCATCAGGGCATCAATGCCCTCGGAGATATACGTGAAGCAGCGGCGCTGCGCGCCGCCGTCGACGAGCTGGATGTTCTCCCCGCGCACGATGTTCCCCAGGAACTGCGTGAGTACGCGCGAACTGCCTTCCTTCGCCGTCAGCATGCGATCAAGGCCCGGGCCTATCCAGTTGAATGGCCGGAAGAGCGTGAAGTCGAGTCCCTTCTCTCCATACGCCCAGATCACCCGGTCCAGGAGCTGTTTGCTGCAGGAGTAGATCCAGCGCGACTTGGGGATGGGACCCAGGACGAGATGGGACTCGTAGGGATGGAACTCGCGATCGGCCGACATGCCGTAGATTTCGGAAGTCGACGGGAAGACCACGCGTTTGTGATATTTCACGCACTGGCGGATGAGCGGCAGGTTGGCCTCGAAATCAAGCTCAAATACGCGCAGCGGATCGCTGATGTAGGTGGCCGGCGTGGCGATCGCCACGAGCGGCAGCAGCACGTCGCACTTTCTGATGTGATATTCGACCCATTCACGATTGATCGTGATGTCACCCTCGAAAAAGTGAAAGCGCGGATGTTCGAGGAGCTGTGCCACCCGATCGCTCTCCAGATCCATGCCGTAGACATGCCAGTCGGTCGCGCGCAGCACCGCTTCGCTCAAATGATGGCCGATGAAGCCATTAACCCCCAGGATGAGGAGTTTCTTCATATTTGAAGTTTCCTTCTTGACGTGTTCGTCGCGAGTGTAAGTACGGTGTCGCCGTAGTGAGCGCGGAAAGCTTGCGCATCGAGCGGCTTGGCGTTGAGTATGAGACCTGTGATCTGCAGCCGCAGGCCATCTCTGCAGTCCAGAAACAGGCGCCCGTCCTCCACATACAGGCACGGTGCGAGTCGCGGATGCGCGCTCTTCTGGCCGCACCAGTGTGAGCCTGCGAAAGTCAGTCGCTCGGATAGCAGATCCATGAAGGCGCCGGGGAACGGCGGCGCCACGGCACGGATCAAACCGTGGATCTGCGCGGCGGGCCAGGATGGATCGATGCGGCCATCCTCGGGCGTGCGCCCGCCAAAATACGAGCCCTTGGACAGGTTCATGGCGCGCGCCGGGGGCGGCCCTGACGCGAGCACGGGTAGGGCGCGCACCAGCAGGCGCGCTGCCGCCGCAGCGATGGCCTGCGATACGACGAGCGCGGTGTCGTCGATGCCGATCGGCACCGGCTCCTGCGCGACAATGGGCCCGGCGTCGGGCTTGCCGACCATATAGTGCAAGGTGGCGCCGGTCTCGGTTTCACCGTTCAAGATGGCCCAGTTGACGCAGGCACGGCCGCGATATTTGGGCAGCAGCGAGCCGTGTACGTTCAACGCCGCCCAGCGCGCACAGGCGAGAAGCGCATCGCTTAAGAGCGCGCGATAGTAAAACGAAAAGATATAGTCCGGCGCTAGGTCGGCCACTCGCCGGATAAACCCCTCGGAATTGGGATCGTCGGGCTTTGCGACCTCAATGCCGTGCTCGCTCGCAAGGTTGGCGACGCTGCCGAACCACGCATTCTCCGTCGCGGAGTCCTCATGCGTGACGACCAGCGGCACCTGCACCCGATGCTCGATGAGTGCCGCAAGGCAGCGTACGCCCACCTCGCTGTAGGCGAAGACGACGGCTCTAAACACGCTCGCGCTCACGCACGACGGACAAGGGTTCGGTATCAAGCACCGCTGCGATGATGTAGCGTGGCCGGCCGCGCACCTGCTCATAGGTGCGGCCCACGTATTCGCCGATGAGGCCTATTCCAAAGAGCGCGAGCCCTACCAGGAAGAATACGATGGCGAACAGGGTAAACACGCCCTCGACTTCAGGTCCGACGAACAGGCGTCGCCAGATCAATATCAGCACCAGCACTCCTGCGCTTGCCGAGACGGCCATCCCCAGCATGGAGAAAAGCTGCAGCGGCACGACGGAAAAGCCCGTCATCAGGTCAAAGTTGAGACGTATGAGTTTGTACAACGAATATTTGGACTCGCCCTGGCGACGCGGCTCGTGCGCGACCTCGATCTCGGTGGGCTCGCGGGCGTACAGGTACCCGAGTGCAGGGATGAAGGTATTGACCTCCACCGAGGCGTTCACCGCATCGACCACCTCGCGCCCGTAGGCGCGCAGCATGCAGCCCTGATCGGTGACGCGGATCGTCGTCGTGCGGTTGCGCAGCGAATTGATCGCGCGCGACAGCCAGCGGCGCGCCCAGTGGTCCTGGCGACCACGGCGTATGGTGCCCACATAGTCGTGGCCCGCGCGCAGCGCCTCGACGAGGCGCGGAATCTCCTCCGGGGGATTCTGCAGATCGGCATCCATGGTGATCACCGCGGTGCCTTGTGCGCGCTCGAACCCGGCCATGATCGCCGCGTGCTGGCCGAAGTTGCGTTGCAGTATCACAACCCGGGTTTCCGCCGGGCGCGCCGCATGCTGCGCCCGCAGGACGGCCACAGAGCGGTCCCGGCTGCCATCATCGACGAATACGCATTCGTACGGGATGCCCAGGCCGTCGAGGACGGGATAGAGGCGCGCAAAGAGGGCGGGCAGGCCGGATTCCTCGTTGAATACGGGAATGACGACGCTTATGGACAGAGGAGGCTTCGAGAGAAGATCCCTGTTCGGCAAATCCAAGGTGCTGCTTCCGCCTGCCGAGTGGTAGGCGGATTGTACCGGGGTCAGCTTAAAATGGCGCTGTTTTGGCCCAAGGCGGAATGAGCATGGCGGAAATAGAAATTAGTGCGGAACACGATCATGCAAATGACCCTTTCGGGCGGCGCGTCGGAGTGATGGTGGCCATCATCGGAATCATTTTGGCCGTGGTGACGATTGCATCGCACCGGGCGCATACCGCCACGGTCATCGCCAAGACCGAAGCGAATGATCAGTGGACCTTCTTCCAGGCGAAGAAGATCCGCGAGCATCTGCTCGATGTGGGTGCCGGCCTTGCGACGGCCCTCGGGGGCGAGCGCGAGAACGTGCGCGATTTGGCCAAGAACTACCAGCGCGACCGCGATCGCTACAAAAAGGATGCCGACGCCATCGAGGTCGAGGCGCGTGCTAAGGAAGCACAAAGCGAGGCTGAGGAGCGCCGCGCGCTGTGGCTCGATGTGGGGGAAGGGCTTCTCGAACTCGGGCTCGTGCTCTCGTCACTCTACTTTTTATCGAAGCGGCGCTTCTTTCCACTCTTCGGCGCCGTTGCGGCGCTCGCCGGTATTGCCGTCGGTGTCGCCGGATTCATGATTTAACGCATCTGCGATTTGTGGGGCGACGTCACGCGCAGGGCGCAGGTTGTGGATTTTGCATGCGCAGCGACCATTCTGAACCGCGCACCGCAACAGCACCCATCCATCCTGATTCGACCGGAAGCATTTGCACGGTCCAATCGCTGCTGAGTCTCGAGGACGTGCGGATGCCGATACGCGCGCTCAAAGCGCGATCATCAAACTGGACTTCGAATTCGTCGATGGGAAAGCGCAGGCCGACGCCTTGCCCCTTAAGGAGAGCCTCCTTTGCGACCCAGTAGCGAAAAAAGGTCTCTGCCTGCGAAGCTGCGGGCGCCGTTTCTATGGCTGCAAGCTCGGCGCGCGCGAAGTAGCGCCGAGCAATCGGGATAGCTTTGACGTCTGCTTTGACGTTCTCAAGATCAATGCCGACCGCGCGTCCATCGCTCACGGCGATCAGGGCGCGGCCCCGAGAATGGGTCAGATTGAACGAAACGAGGTTACCGCCGCTCGCCGGTGTATCCAGTGCCGGCTTGCCGTTCGGATCGGCCGAGAACTTAAGATCACGGGGTTGAGCTCCAGCGTAGCGCGCGAGCAGATGCCGCAATACGCCATGCGCCACGACAAAGTCGTCGCGGCTTACCGCGTGCACGAAGCGATCCGCGCGCGCAGCTTCGGTGCTGCACAGCGTTTGACGGCATTGCTCGAGGCATGCGGCCGAAGCCCTGAGGTTGAAGGCCCATACATCGACGCTGCGCGCCGCAACGCGCAAATCGCTCTGCGCGGCGCAGATGAGCGCCGGATCCTGGGTCAGTAACGCGCTCGCCACGCTCGCGGCCTCCCCGCACTGATTTGCCTGTAAAACCGGCCCTGCGCTGGCGGCGGTCGGGCGTACGCGCTATTCTGCAGCATGGTTTGTCCTGCTTCACGTTCCCCATGAACCTGACCCTGTCGGATGCGTTTGCCAAGTTTGGCGCCAAGCCTGCGAATCGACTGCGTGCGCTGTCGGCGATCGCTGAAGACGGAGCGGTCGTGCTCAGCTGCGCGCGCTCGTATTTTGGCCGTCCGGGCCGCGGCGTACTGCGCTATGAGGATAAGCTGTCGCGCGAATCAGGCGATGTTCAGGGCACGGCGCTCCTGGGCCGACATCTCACCCTGGCGCGCGATGAGGATCTGCCGATCCGTATGATCGTAGCGTCGCCGAAAGATGCGGCGAGCGGCAAAGTGGGACGCAGCTTTCATGTGCGCACCGATCTTGTCGGCAAGGTGACGAAGTTCGACGGCGACCACTTCATCGTGGATTTCACGCGTCCGCCCGATCCGCGCGTCGCGACACCGCGACGCAAATAACGCCTCTCAGGCGTCTGTCTCGCGCTGATAGTCGGCGGTGAATTTGTAGAGCACGCGCAGATGGCAGGCCTGTCTGCCCATGCGATCTCGAGCTCTCACACCGGGGCATTCGATCTCGCCTTCCGCATGATGAGCTGAGCTTGCGAGCACGCTCGCCGCAGCAGCATTCAAATCAAACTGGCCGTCGCAATCGGCGTACGGACAGGGAAACTCGAAAAAGGCTCGCGCCGGCGGGTGCAACACATGCGATTGCTCGGCGGGCGTGACGGTGGTCGCGTCTTTAAAGCTTAGATCGACGCGGATCTGCTCCAGGCGTGGAAACGCCGAGCGTAATGTCTGGGCCGCCGCGCGGCCGCGGCGCCAGCGGTCGCGACGCTGTTGGCGTGCGGCCTCAGGACTTAGGGAGGAAAGTCTCAATCCATTTCTCCAACAACTGCGGGACTGGGGGTATGCGCTGGCTGACCCGGCTCGTGGCCCGGCTCTGATTCCGCCGGGGCGTCTGAGCGCGGGGATCGGCGCTGTAGCTTCTCGTTCTGCTTAGTCTTCCTGGCAAGCTCTTTCTGTCGTTTTGCGTGACGATAATTCGGCTTGGCCAAAGGGCTCTCCAGGGGGTGAGGACTCAAGGGAATGGAAGCAATGCGTCATGCGCCGCGCCGCTCTTGACACTTTACTCTCTTTATAGCATGGGCGTACGAATGCATTTGCCAGTCTCGACCACGCCCTTGGCACCATATCTGCGCCTCGCGCAACCGTCACTGAGTGGGAGCCTGCCGCGATCCGGGCTTTTCAACGGTGTCCGACGCGCGCCTGCCCCGGGGAACAGCCACCAAAGGGCATCCGGGGCGGATGCATAGGCCGCTGCATAGCTTCAGCACGCCGTCACTCTCTTGGGTCACTGGAGCGGCAGCGTCGCGGACGCGGGGCAGGGGCTACGTGCACACAAATTTGCTGCCGGAATTTGTGGGGCGAATACCTCGTGTTTGTCGTGTGGCCGACCTCGGCAGCTGTGATCTGCAAGATCAGGTGGGCACGTGCCGGGATAGACCCCCGCCTCCCAGGGCGGCGCCCGTAGCAAGTCGCGCATCGCTCGCTCCTTTGGTGCCGGCAATCTTTAGTGCAGCCGTGTTGGCATCCGAGTTCACTACGAGCGCGGTGATGTAATGCCTCGTTTTCGGCACCAGCCGGAAGTGGCAGGTTAAGAGCCGGATGCGTAGCGCGCATCTACGGTGGCCGTTTCAGCATCTTGTTAAATAGCGCGCGCCGAAGCGCACAATTCATGCCATGACATACCGCGTTCCATATACTGACCTCTCAGGATCGATAATCAAAAAGGCTTCGGTAACACACGATGGCGCGACTTCTCATCACCGGCGGGGCCGGGTTCATCGGGTCGAATTTCGTGCACTACTGGCTGAAGCAGCAACCCGGCGACCGGGTGGTAGTGCTTGATGCGTTAACCTATGCCGGAAATCTGGCGAATCTGGAAGGAGTCAGAGATCACCCGGATCTGCGTTTCGTACGCGGTAATATCACCGACACGGAGTTGGTCGAGCAGCTGTTACGTGGCGAGCAGTTGGACACAATTGTGCACTTCGCGGCGGAATCCCATGTAGACCGTTCAATCGAGGGCCCGGACGAATTCATCGAGACTAACGTGATCGGCACGCATTCGATGTTGAAAGCCGCACGGCGCGTATGGCTCGATCAGAAAAGCGTACCGACGCATCGGTTCCATCACATTTCGACTGATGAGGTATACGGATCCCTAGGTCCGAACGACCCACTCTTTACAGAGTCGACCCCCTACGCTCCGAATTCTCCCTACTCCGCGAGCAAAGCGTCTTCGGATCATCTGGTGCGCGCTTACCACCACACTTTTGGATTGCAAACTACTGTCAGCAACTGCTCCAACAATTACGGGCCGCGTCAGTTCCCCGAAAAACTCATCCCCGTGATGATCCGCCAACTGCTGGCCGGGAAGCCACTGCCCATCTATGGCGACGGCCTCAACATCCGCGACTGGTTGCATGTCGAGGATCATTGCCGAGGAATAGAAGCGGTGCTCGAGCGCGGCACGTCTGGCGAGGTGTACAACATTGGCGGCCGGTGCGAGTGCGAAAACATCCATCTGGTGCGCCTACTGTGCGAGATCGTGGATGAGCACCTGACCTCGACGCCAGGAGCACTTGCTCGCTTTCCGGATTCGGCGCTCGCCCGGGGGCAGGAGAGCGTCCGGCTGATCCAGTACGTCAAGGATCGCCCTGGACATGATCGTCGCTACGCTATCGACAGTACAAAAATCGAACGCGAATGCGCCTTTGAACCTCGCATCTCACTCCCTGCCGGTTTGCGCTCGACGGTGGCTTACTATTTGGAACGGTCAGACATCTTGAGGACAGGCTGGCAACGGACGATGGCGTAATGGCGGTGCGGCCGTAGGCGTCTCGCAGACGGCGCGGGACCTCAGACGTGCGCCGACGCAAGCCACGCGAGCGATAATCGAATTATTTTGCGCCCAAGACCGGCCGGTCCGGAGGCGCTCGCTCCCAGCCTTCAACATGACCTCTCCCTGGTCCGCGCGTTGCGCGCCCAAAATGGAATCCAGTCGAGTAAGCATCGCCAGCGCGAGTCTGGCGAAACCGTGACCAGTGGCGTACGAACGCAGCTAAAGGGACAGAGTTGACAGCTCGCGCGAGAGTCGTGGTCTCGTCAGTGGAGTTCGCCCGCGGTGGCCACGAACGGGAGCTCGTCCTCGAGGTCCGCAGCGGATCGGGCGTGTCTGCAGCGCATTCTGGAAACTGGAGCATGGGCGGCCATGCGCGCCGGCGTGTACTGGCGGGAGTCAGTGCGAAAGCGCGGCTTCTGGCTTCCACTCCCGGGGAAAAGAGCAGGGGCCACGCCGATCGCCACTTGGTGCTCGTCATACCGCGCGACGCTTTTTTTCCAGCAGCTGCAGAATGATCGGCGTCAGGATGAGCTGCATCGCGATGTCAAGCTTGCCGCCAGGGATCACGATAGAATTGGCGCGCGACATGAAGCTTGAGTCGAGCATCGACAGCAGATACGGAAAATCGATCCCGCGCGGATTGGCAAAGCGGATGACGATCATTGACTCATCGGGCGTTGGAATCCAGCGCGAGACGAAGGGGTTGGAGGTGTCTACGGTCGGAACACGCTGAAAGTTGATATGCGTCTGGGTGAACTGCGGGCAGATATAGGTCACGTAGTCGGGCATGCGGCGCAGAATGGTGTCGATCACCGCCTCCGTCGAATAGCCGCGCGTGGAGCGATCGCGATGGATCTTCTGGATCCACTCCAGGTTGACAACCGGCACCACACCGACTCGCACGTCGGCGTAGCGCGCGATGTCGACGGCATCGGTCACCACGGCACCATGCAGGCCTTCATAGAAGAGAAGGTCGCATTTTTCCGGGAAAGGCTCCCACGGCGTGAAGTTGCCCGCAGGAAGTCCGTGCAACTTGGCCTCCTCATCATCGTGCACGTAGTGCCGCGTGCGTCCGGTGCCGGTCTTGCCGAATTGCTTAAACGTCGCCTCGAGCTCCGCCAATAGATTGGCTTCGGGGCCGAAATGACTGAAGTGGCGGTTGCCTTGAGCGGCTTCGGTGCTCATGACGCGCTTCATCTCCACCCGATCGTAGCGGTGGTAGGCATCGCCCTCAATGTAGGCCGCATTAACGTTTTCGCGATGAAAGATGGTCTCGAATGTTCGTCGCACCGAGGTCGTGCCCGCCCCTGATGAGCCGGTGACGGAAATGATGGGGTGGGCGACGGACATATTAGCTCCGGAATAGGCCGCGACGCCCAAAGAGCGGCGAGCGTTCGCCGATCGGATGCGGGTCGCGATGGTAGCGGTCGAGGCGCGCGACCTCTTCGCGCGATCCGAACAAGAGCGGGATGCGCTGATGCAATGAGCGCGGCTGCACGTCGAGAATGCGACGGTGACCCGTGGAGGCTGCGCCGCCCGCCTGCTCTATCAGCC
>Ga0209006_10000948_pt1 | contig 26754 bp, 23 predicted proteins | sample JacPin_JW_Ref_O2_FD_188567 | JGI IMG/M metagenome (GOLD analysis project Ga0209006, IMG submission 188567) | Forest soil microbial communities from Algoma, Ontario, Canada - Jack Pine, Ontario site 1_JW_Ref_O2 (SPAdes) (version 2) | ecosystem: Environmental > Terrestrial > Soil > Boreal...
CCCCCTCCGCGAGTCGTTGCCAACCAAGTGTCGCGCGGCGACTCAGCGCCCCTCACCCCAACCCTCTCCCCGCAAGAGCGGGGAGAGGGAGCGCAGGCGCAGTGCCAAAGATCATCTGCGATAGCCCTGCGCTTCCGGGGGAGGGCCGGGCCCAGTCGCGCTCGTCGATGCTTGAGCCACGCGTCGAGCGCCAGCAGACATCCCCGCGTCGTACCGTGATGGCCGGTGCCGAAGGCGAGCGCCGCCTCGATCTCGATGCCGATGCGGTGGGATGGAACACGCGCGCGGTCGTGCGCCCCGTGCACCAGGAAGCGCCCGGCCGCGACCGGCTTGAGCCCGGCGAGGCTCGCCGCCACCCAGTCACGCGCCGCAACCGTCTCGACGACGAGATCCCGCGCGGCCGTCGCGCCCGCCACGGCATCGATGAGCTCGCGCAGCGCGGCCGCGTCCGGCGTTCCCGCAAAATGCGCCTCGACGCTCCAGCCGCCGTCCGCCCGCTCGAAGGCCGCGACCGCCGCATCGGCGCAGGCCTCGGCCAGCGCATCCGCCAGCCGGCGGGCGGTCGGGCCGTCGCAATTCACACGCGCAAGGTTGGTGACGGATGTTTCGGCCAAAGGCTGCATTTGTCCCTGGTTCTCCACAGGTTGATGACGGGCGTCTGAGGCGGCGGAGGCTCTCGGTTGGCGACCAAACAGGTGATATTGCAAGGCTTTAGCCAGACACCATCATTCGAACCATTGCCGCTATCACGCCTCGAAATGGCGCACGACGGAAGATCGCTTCGGGCGAGTTGCTCGCATCAATCCACAGGTAATCCTCAATCCATCAGCAGCTTTTCCACAGATTCTCCAACCCGTTGGTGCATGCGAGCCCGACACCGGGCGCAACCGGTTGTCCCCGTTGTTATCCACAGGCAAATCCTACTGCAAATTGTCGCTCCCGACACGCGCGCGTTGGCGTTTGTGGCGCACGGGTCTAGGGTTGGGTTCGTCCTTCGGGGGGTATCCGTGAGAAGCGTGCGTGCGGTCGTATCGTTGCTTGCGCTCGGCGTGGCGTGCTCGGCGTCGGGGGCACCGCCTGCGCCGCCGCCGATCTATTTCCGCGATGCCTGTGCGGCCGGCGATCGGGTCACCGTCGCGGCGGTCGGCGATCTGCTGTTTCATTTCAACCTGCAGCGGCAGGCGCTGGCGAAGGACGAGAATTTCGCCCGCTTCTGGGAGCGGGTCGACCCGATCTTGCGGCATGCCGATGTCGTCTACGGCAATCTCGAGGGTCCGGCCGCGCTGGGAGTGACGGCGGGCGGGCGCGAGATCAAGGTTGCGGCAAAAACCGACGAGCGCGTCTACGACCACCGCATCTACGCCGGCGGCGAGAACATGGTGCTGGTGTTCAATTTTCATCCGAGCGCCGTCGCCGACGTCAAGGCGGGCGGCTTCACCATCGTATCGACCGCCAACAATCACGCCGCCGATCGCGGCTCGCTCGGCATCGACCGCACGATCGACGCGTTCGAAGCCGCCAAGCTCGCCTTCACGGGGACGCGCCGGCGCGGCGAGACGGCCGAGGCGCGGCCGTGGAGCACGCTGACACACGCCAAGGGCTTCACCATCGCGTGGCTCGCCTGCACGTTCTCGACCAACGGCATGCCCGATCCCGCCGGTCAGGTGCTCGTCTGCTTCGGGCCGCACGGCGAGACGCGGCCCGAAGTGCTGGACGAGATCCGCAAGCTCGCCGCGCGGCCGGACATCGACGCCGTCATCCTCACGCCGCACTGGGGCATCGAGTATCAGCAGCAGCCGGACGCGCAGCAGCGCCGGCTCGGCCATGAGGCGATCGACGCCGGCGCGACCGCCGTCATCGGCTCGCATCCGCATGTGCTTGAGCCGTGGGAGAAGTACACCGCCGCGGACGGGCGCGAGGGCCTGATCGTCTATTCGAGCGGCAATTTCATTTCCGGCCAGGTCCGCATCCAAACGCGCGCAGGCCTGATCTCGCTGGTCGAGCTCACCCGCGGGGCGGACCACAAGGTGCGGCTTACCGCCGCCGGCTACGTGCCGACCTTCGTGGAGTTCGGCAGTCCGTGGCGCGTGGTCGAGAACACCGGCCACGAGAGCGCGGAGCTGCTCGCGTCGACGCTGCGGCTCTTGCCGCCGGCAAATCGCATGCACGCGAGCGCGCTCGACCAGCCGCCCAAGGCCTGCGGGGTCCCGGTCGCGGATGCCGCGCCGAAGCCGGCGGACACGAAACCGAGTAAGCCCGACATCGCCGGCCCGGTCGCGGCGCCGGCGGCGCGGCCGGCGCCGCCGATCAAGCTCGCGGTGGCAAAACCGCATATCGCCAAGCGCGCGAGCATTCCGACGCAACGGGTCGTCACGCCCGTTGACCCGCATCAATAGTCGCGCGGCGAGCGGGCTACTTGAGCTGATCCTCGACCTTCGCAAGCCCCGCGCGCACGCAGGGCTCGTCGACGCCGGGCGAGCCGGAGAGCCCGACGCCGGCGATCACGTCGTCGCCCACCTTGACGGGCACGCCGCCCGGAATGCTGATCACCCCCGGCAGCGTCGTCTGCGGGCGCCGCGCCGGGTTCGTCTCGAGCGCTTTGGCGAAGGCTTCCGTCGTCATCTTGAAGGTGAGCGCCGTATAAGCCTTGCGGCGGGCATTCTCCATCGTGTGCGGCCCGGCGCCGTCGGCGCGCAGCGCGACCATGTTGACGCCGTCGCGATCGACCACCACGACCGAGACCGGATAGCCCTTGGCCTTGCAGTCATCGAGCGCGCCGGTCGCGATCGTCAGCGCCATGGCGTAGGAGAGGTCCTTGTGGGCGAGCAGTTGCGCCTGCGCGGGCGCCGCGAGCGTCGCGGCGAGCGGAACAGCGGCAAGCAGGATTGCGGATTTCACTGCAGACATGGACCAAACCTCCCTGATGGCAACGCCGCCGTTGTGCGGCGGGCCACGCTATATCGCATTCCGATGACGGGATGTCGGCTCACATCTGCGTGCGGCCGGCGTCAGCCCTGGCGCTTGAAGAACTGCACTGCGCGCTCGTGCTTCTCGGCGCCGGCGCGCGTCTTGAAGGTGCCGAGATTGCGGCGCCGGCCGGTCTTCGGGTTGAGCTTGCGCGAATAGAGGCGGTATTCGCCCGATTTGAGCTTGCGGATCATGGCGGTCTCCGGCGTCGATGGCGGGCATCATATCGACGCTGGAGGGTGCGAAAGGTTGCGCTAGGGGCGCGGAAACGGTGGGTAGCCGGGCGGCGGCTGCGGCGGCCCGCCATAGTTGGTCGACGGTGCGAAACGGTCGTCACCACTGTAGGGGCCGCCATAGGGCTGTGGTGCCGGATATTGCGGAGTTATCGGATAGGGCGGCGTGGCCGCCGCCTCGTCGGGCTGGTCGCCGGGCGCGCGCCGTCGCGCGACCGCGGCGTCCGGGATGTGACCGGTGATCACCACCGTGGTGTTGAGCACGCCTTCCTGCTTGACCATCGCGTAGAGCGCCGCCGCGTTCTGCGGGTCGAGCCGCACGCAGCCGTGCGAGACCGGCAGGCCGAGGTGGCTGGTGTTGAGGTAACCGTGAACGGCGTGGCCGCGCTGGGTGAAGAAGATCGAGTGCGGCATCGGTGCATCGTCGAACTCCTTCGAGAAGTGGCTCGCCTCCATGCGGAAGGCACGAAAGGTCCCGCTCGGCGTGTCGTAGCCGTGCGCGCCGGTCGAAACCCGCCACTGCCAGCGCGTCGCGCCGTCGACCTGCACGGTCATCTGCTGCGTGCTCTTGTCGACCGTGATGAGGATATTGGCGTGCGCCTGACCGGTCGCCGCGATCCCGGCTGCGACCAGCGCCGCAAAAGCCCACCCGAACTGACGCATGACCTCTCCTCTGCGGGCGGACGCGCCCGCCGTGCCAATTCATCTAATCACATGTGCGCCGCTTGGTTCCAGGCCGCGGCGGCGCGCCACGGCGCCATAGCCGTTCGAAGAACGGCGTCGCTTCGCTCGCCTATGCGCCGCGCGCCCGTTACCACTTCTCGTTCCGCATTACCTCCGAGCGCCGTGGACGAGCTGCGCGCGCTCGCGGCCGCATCATTTAGCTGTTGCTTTGGCATCTTCGGTCTCGACTTTGGGAATTAAGTCTGCAAGTGCGGTGAGCAAGGTGGGCTGACTCAAGGAAACCGGCGCGTGCAGCACGCGCCAGGGAGGCTGCTCACATGAACGTCATCGTCCTCGCATCGCGCAAGGGTGGTTCAGGAAAAAGCACATTGGCGGCGCATCTCGGCGCCCAGGCGCACAAATCCTCGGCGCCCGCGCTGCTCATCGACGCCGATCAGCAAGGCTCGCTCACGCTGTGGCATGCGTTGCGTGGAACGCGCGACCCGCCGCTGCGGCCGATGATGGGCGGCATCGCCGCCATGATCAAGCAGGCGGAGCAGCAGGGTGCCGAGTGGGTGTTCGTCGATACGCCGCCCAACATGTCGTCGATCGTGACCGACGCGATCCGTTGCGCCACCCTCGTCGTCATTCCGGCGCGGCCGGGCGTGTTCGACGTCGACGCCGTCAAGGAGACGATCGAGTTCACCCGCGGGCTCAACAAGCCCTACGCGGTGGTGATCAACGCCGCGCCGGCGCGCCGCGCCAACCAGGATTCGCCGTCCGTGACGCAGACGCGAACGAGCCTCGCCGGGATGGAAGCGCCCGTCTGGGCCGGGCAGGTCAGCCATCGGACGAATTTTTCCGTCGCGCTGGCGGAAGGCGAGGATGCCGCCGAGTACGACGCGGGCTCGCTGGCCGCTGCCGAGATCGCGACACTGTGGTCGGCGCTCGAGCAGTCCGTGCAGGCGATCGCCGGAATGAGCGGCGCCAACGCGGCGCGGCAGGATGAAGCTGCACGGCCGGATGCGGCGTAGCACTTCCGGCCCTTAGTCGCCGAACACGACGCCCGGGCGGGGAAACGGCGGATAGGACGGCGGGGCGACGGGCGGCGCCACGTAGGGCGGAACGGAGGCCTGCCGGTAGGTCGGCGGCGCGACCGGCCGCGGATAGAGCCTGACCGGGGCGAACAGGACGTCGGTGGCGTTGTCGCGCGAGGTGCTGGCCGCCGGCGCGGCCGGCACCGCCGGCGCAAGGCTTGCCGCCGCAGTCGGGGCCGGGGGGAGATGCGCCCGCGCAATCGCATCCTTGGCGTTGCCGGTGATGACGATCGTGGTGTTGCGCGTGCCTTCCTGCTTGACGAGGGCGAAGAGCGCGGTCGCGTTGGCGGGCTCGAGCCGCACGCAGCCGTGCGAGGCGGGCGTGCCGAGCTGGCGCGTCGCGAAGGTGCCGTGCAGCGCGTGGCCGAGGTCGGTGAAGAAGATCGCGTGCGGCATCGGCGCGTCGTCGTACTTCTTCGAATGGTGGTCGGCGTCGAGGTAGAGCGCGTGGTAGGTGCCGTTCGGCGTGTCGTGGCCGATGCGCCCGGTCGAGACCTTCCACTGCCAGCGGGTCGCGCCGTCGACCTGTACGGTCACGATCTGGGTCGATTTGTCGACCGTGACGAGGACATCGGCGCGGGCCGCAGCAGCCCCGAGGGCGGCCATTGCGAGCCCGCCGGCGAGAAAAATCGCACGATAACGCATTTACGACCCCTACGGCGCCGGGGGCGTCCCGATGACGCCCATTCAACGGCTCTGTCGGACTTGCGGGGCAAAAGGTTCACGCGGGCGGGCGACGCAGCCGACGGAGCGTCCTCTTCAACCCCGGTGCTGAATGCCTATGTGAGAGGCATGTCAGAGCCTCTCGTGGTATCGATTCCCCACCGCCTCGGCCGCGACGAGGCGGTGCGCCGCATCAAATCCGGCTTTGGCCAGGCGCATGCGCATTTTGCCCATCTCCTCACCATTTCGGAGGAGACCTGGGACGACAGCCGCTTGAGCTTCCGCGCGAGCGCGCTCGGCCAGGCCGCGAGCGGCGTCATCGACGTGCGCGACGATCAGGTGGTGCTGACCGTGCAGCTGCCCTGGCTGCTCGCCCGGTTCGCGCAGGCGGCGAGCAAGCTGATCAGCCGCGAGGGCACGCTGATGCTGGAGAAGAAGTAGGGCAAACGCTCACGCCCGCTGCAGGAAGCTGTCCACCACCCGATTCTCGCCCGCCTTGTCGAACGCGATGGTGAGCTTGTTGCCGTCGACCGCGACCACGTCGCCGTTGCCGAATTTCTGGTGAAACACGCGGTCGCCGACCGCGAAGGGCGAAACCGGACCAGTCGACGCTAGCTCGCTCTACGACTGGGCGCCGAGACGTTGTCGCGCTTTGCGCCGCAGGTTGATCACACTGTGTCGAGCTCCGCTATGCTTCAAGTTCAAGCCCATTCGAAACAATTCAGGAACCTCATAAGGTGCAGCATCGCCAAATAAGATCCCGTGGCGCGTGAGAAGTTCGATGTCCGGCTTGCGAAGTCCCAATATTTTAATTGCCCCATCGTCAATAGGTGCTCGTACATCCTCCTTCCTGCGTTTGAATTTCGCGAACACACTTTTAAGCTCGCCAATCTCCTCCTCCGTTTCCTGAACTTTCGCGATACTTGTCGGCTTGATAGCCTGCCTGAGCGCGCGCGGAACAAGCAGGCGGGTCGGGTACTGCTCGTCCTCGAGAGTTGTGGTCGGAAATTTCGCGGCATTAGCGAGAAATCGAACCAGATCGCGCGCCACCAAGCGCCCCTGGAGGTCTGAAAGCGCGGCTATAACCCATGCAGGCGTATACGCTTCAGCAGTTCGCCGTCCACCGCGATCGTCCGGACCCAGCTTTCGGCCCCACAATTTCTCCAGCCTGCGCTCTTTTTCGGCTTGCGGAAGTGTGCGAAAATCCTTATTCCATAGCTCGAGGCTATTGGCTTTGGTCGCAAGCCAAGCCGCCAATTCCAGAACATCGTCGTCGCTCCATAAGAGTTCGAAGTCCCGATAGTTGATTCGAAACTGATCGCGGTTCTGGGGCACCGCGGCATCCACGCTATCCCTGCGCGCGAACACGATCAAACCGATCGGATGCGAGGGCTCTCCACGCAATCTCAACGGCAAGTCCACCAACAAGCTTCGTAGAATCTGGGGCGTATCCTTCGCATAAGGATCGCTGTATAACTCCTCGATCCCTTCGATGATAGCGAGAACTCGGTTTCCATCTTTTTTCAATCTTCGAAGCAGCTTTTCTCCGGCCCCCGACTTTCCGGGCTCAAATCCAGCACTCCACGCAATGGCATCCAGCCACGCGTTTACACGCCGCTGATCATCTCTAGTCTTCAACCTATTCAGGAGCATTGTTTTCGTTTGATCGACCCGTTGAGGCATGCCAAACCGTAGCTGTGAAGCAACTGCTTCCCTTTGGGCGTCGATCTCCTTTTGAAAGACCTCACTCGTTTGTATCGAACCCAAGACAGGTACAATTGGAGCATCCGCACTTGGGTGATCTCCCGAAAGCGAAGACACAGCCGAGTCCCATGTTCCCTTACTGATCAAAAATCGGGCCGTCAGTGTCTTTCCGGTACCTTTGGCTCCTTCACTTACAATTACTGGAAGCTGACTAGTGAAACGTTTAGCCAAAGCGAGAAGCGGTCCTGTAACAAGGGGAGACTCAACCGCTTGATCTGCCGTCTCCGCAGCAACAAGGCGGTTAGAAAAATCAGCTAAAAGGTTCCGCCTCTCTGCTCGATTCTCAATGCCGGGCGACGTTGGCTCGATGACTTGAGTCCCTCGAGAATCGGTTGTCGAGACAACTTCTTGCTCAAGCCAAGCCTCGAAATCGACATTTAATCGCCGAAGAAATCCAGAAGCTTCAATTTGATCCACAAATCCAGCCCACGTGCTGGACGTGACCTGGAGATCGGAAATCTCCGGGATTTTCGAGAGCCGCCAAGGCGAAACCTCGACCTCCTTATCCAACACCGGCTCATCTGAGGCGACTTCGCCCTCTCGCCCTCGAAGGACTTCATCGGTTATGCGATCAAGTACGGGCCGCAATATCGCGTCATCCGCGCCCGTCTCCCGAAGTACCGTGGGAACGCGATTTACCACGATAAGAGGGGCTGGGAAGGGGCTGCCAAGCCGACGCAACTCCCGTGCCGTAAATCTGACGAGTGCGGAGGTTGCTTCTAAGGATTGTCCTGACAAAGAGGTGACGAGTACGCGCGCCACCGCTGGGTCGAGAGCAAATTGGACAGACAATGGGACGAGGCCTGCGCGGAGATCTACAACGACCCCTGCGCATTCACTCGCAGATGCGATATCACTCAAGATCTGGGCCAGTGCGAACGGGTGTTCGGAGGTGGACAGGTGCTCGGCTCTAATCGATGAACTTGCGAGTTCGTCGAGCTCGCGCCTGAGGGGCATCACGATGATGCCATCGTCCAAACGGTGATCTGCAAGCCGGGAGGCGACATATCGTACCGTGTCGGCCCGATCATCCCTCTGGTCGGCGTGAGCAAGTGCAATTACATCTTCGAGTGCTATTCGCGCCTCAGGTCGAATTTGCCGAAATAAATAGCTAATTCCGGGCGCTTCGAGATCAGCGTCCACGAGCAAGATCGGCTTCTTCGTACGTCGTTGCCATAGCTTTGCAATTGCGATAGCAATCGTAGTACGGCCTGTACCGCCCTTCACGCTGTGACAAGCGATGACCGGCAGCAAGCTGCGCGCGCTCGCGAGAGGTTGTTGCGAGAAATCAATAGCGGACTCGATCGATCCAAGGAAAAGCTTGCTGATAGGCTCTGGTCCCAGGCGAGTTTCAATTTCGACAGGAAGCCTATCCGCATGCAGTGGGCCCTCAAGCTGTAGATAAACTGTAGAGTCTGAACTTTCGATCAAACGACGCGGAAATAATTCTCTCAGCCACGCGATAACGGTGGTCCGATCTCGGCTCGCATCACGAACCTCGAATATTGCACCCGACCAATCAACCTGAGCCCGGAGGAGACAGGTTGGTCTTCCGATCCACTCCTGTGAGGCGGGTTCGATGGTAGCGAGGCGGCGTGCCACATCTACCCACGTTATCGGGGTATCAATTGAAGAAGTTGGAGATGTCACGTCATTCATTTTGGGCCTCGTTTACAACCTAGCGGTAACGAAGGCGATGATCTTGTTTAGCCAAGCCACAGCTTCTGCGTGATTTTGGATCTTCTCTCCATAGCGCCATGCTTCATGCAGATGGTTCACATTGATAGAAACTCCCGTGCGAAGCCTCAGGGTGGTGGGCCGCGGGGGGACTTCCTTAGGAGCAATTTTTAGCGTCGAAATAAGTTGATCGAGTCGATGGCCGAAAGACTGGGCAGAGGCGAGTACCGTCGTGCAATCTGACGTAACCTTGAGCGAGTAGGTGAGCATATAAAGAGCTTTCAGAGCACACTCGGCGGCGTAGAAAAACAGCAAAGCTTGAGCATCTTCGTCGGCGCACGTTGTTGCGGCCAATTCGTTAGCCCTCCGCTTGAGGGTTCTAAAATTTGGATTGACGCCTTCTCCGTTCATCCACTTCGACGCTCCGGCGATGCTCGGCGGGTTGCGACCACACAATTGGTAAATTTGAAGGATGACCCGTCTTTTTCTACATTACAATATATATGGATCCATCATATCACACCGTCACGCCCGTTGCACGAAGTTGTCCACCACCCGCTTCTCGCCCGCCTTGTCGAACGCGACGGTGAGCTTGTTGCCTTCGACCGAGACCACGTCGCCATTGCCGAATTTCTGGTGAAATACGCGATCGCCGATGGCGAAGGGCGAGACCGTACCGGTCGACTTCGCCACCAGCTCGCCCTCGATGGTGAGCGGCGCGCGCACCGGGCGCTGCGGGGCGCGGGGCGGAGATTTGACGCCGCGTGCCGCCGGCGCGCCGTCCTGGTCGAACACATCCGCTTCGCCATCGTCGAACCCGCCGCGGCGACCGGCCGCGCGGGCGCGTTGCCAGCCGGGGGTCGAATAGCTTGAGCCGAAGCTCTGCATCTCGTCGAAGCGCGAGGCACCGTAGCCCGTGAATCCGCCAAAACCGCCTTTCGATTGCTGCACCTCCACGTGCGCCTCGGGCAGCTCGTCGATGAAGCGCGAGGGCAGGGTGGCCGACCATGAGCCGTGGATGCGCCGGTTCGACACGAAATAGATCTTTGCGAGCTTGCGCGCCCGCGTGAGGCCGACATGGGCGAGGCGGCGCTCCTCCTCGAGGCCGGCGCGGCCCTGGTCGTCGAGCGAGCGCTGGTGCGGCAGCAGGCCTTCCTCCCAGCCGGGCAGAAACACGATGTCGAACTCGAGGCCCTTGGCGGAGTGCAGCGTCATGATCGAGACCGCCTCGCGGCTCTCGCCCTTGTCGGCGTCCATCACGAGCGCGATGTGCTCGAGAAAGCCTTGCAGGTTCTCGAACTCCTCCATCGAGCGGGTCAGCTCCTTGAGGTTCTCCAGCCGCCCGGCGGCGTCGGCGCTGCGGTCCTTCTGCCACATCTCGGTATAGCCCGACTCGTCGAGCACGATCTCGGCGAGCTCGTTGTGCGGGAGCTGGTCCTTCTGCTCGCGCCAGCGGTCGAAGGCGGCGACGAGGTCGCGCAGCGACTGGCGCGGCTTGGCTTTGAGCTCATCGGTCGCGACGATCGCCCGCGTCGCCTCCATCAAGTTCACGCCGCGCGCGCGGGCATGGTCGTGCAGGAGCTTCACGGTGGCGTCGCCGAGCCCGCGCTTGGGCACATTGACGATGCGCTCGAACGCGAGATCGTCGGCGGGCTGGTTGACGAGCCGCAGGTAGGCGATGGCGTCGCGGATTTCGGCGCGCTCGTAGAAGCGTGGGCCGCCGATGACGTGATAGTCGAGACCGATGGTGATGAAGCGGTCCTCGAACTCGCGCATCTGGAACGAGGCGCGCACCAGGATCGCCATCTCGTTGAGCGAATGGCCGGCGCGATGCAGCGCCTCGATCTCCTCGCCGATCGCGCGCGCCTCTTCTTCCGAATCCCAGGCCGCGACCACCGCGACCTTCTCGCCGGCCTCGCCCTCGGTGCGCAGCGTCTTGCCGAGCCGGCCTTCGTTGTGGGCGATGAGATGCGAGGCGGTGGCGAGGATGTTCGCGGTCGAGCGGTAGTTGCGCTCCAGCCGGATGATCTTGGCGCCGGGAAAATCGTGCTCGAAGCGCAGGATGTTGTCGACCTCGGCGCCGCGCCAGCCGTAGATCGACTGGTCGTCGTCGCCGACGCAGCAGATGTTCTTGGGCGTGGCTTGTGGCGAGACCTCGGCCGCATCCTTCGAGGCGCCCGCCTTCGCTGGCGCGACGGCGGGCTCCTCAGGATGAGGGTCGAGGTCTGCAAATGCGGCTTGCTCAATCGTCTGCCCCTCATCCTGAGGAGCCGCGCGCAGCGCGGCGTCTCGAAGGACGAGGCCCGGACGCGGCCCACCCGGCTGGGCCAGCAAGCGCAGCCACAGATACTGCGCCACGTTCGTATCCTGGTACTCATCGACCAGGATGAACCGGAAGCGCCGCTGGTACTCGCGCAGCACTTCCGCGTGCTCGCGGAAAATGCGGATGGGCTCCAGGAGCAGGTCGCCGAAATCCGCCGCGTTGAGGACTCTCAGCCGCGCCTGGAAATCGGCGTAGAGCTTCATGCCGCGCCCGCCCGCAAAGCTCGCGGCCTCCCCCGCCGGCACCTGGGCGGGGGTGAGCCCGCGGTTCTTCCAGCCATCGAGCATGCCGGCGAAGACCCGCGCCGGCCAGCGCTTCTCGTCGATGCCTTCGGCGACGATGATCTGCTTCATCAGGCGGATCTGATCGTCGGTGTCGAGGATGGTGAAATCGGACTTGAGGCCGGCAAGCTCGGCGTGCCGGCGCAGGATCTTGGCGCCGATCGAATGGAAGGTGCCGAGCCAGGGCATGCCCTCGACGATCTGGCCGACCATCTTGCCGACCCGCTCCTTCATCTCGCGCGCCGCCTTGTTGGTGAAGGTGACGGCGAGAATCTCGGACGGCCGCGCCCGGCCGAGGCTCAGGATATGGGCGATGCGCGTGGTGAGCACGCGCGTCTTGCCGGTGCCGGCGCCGGCGAGCACCAGCACCGGTCCGTCGAGCGTCTCGACCGCTTCGCGCTGCTCCGGATTGAGGCCGGCGAGATAGGGCGGCGCCGCCGCGGCGCGTGCGCGCGCCGCGATCCCGCCGGCCGCCGCGACGGGTGGCGGTGCGGGCCGCTCGGATTTCAATGGATCGGCCAAGTTCCGGTTCCCGTGATTCGCTTGCGCCTAAAATGGCATCCAGCCCCCGACTTTACGAGGGCACGGCAGTGGATGAATTTGGCGTCGGCGGCGAGCGGGCCGGGCGGCGTCAGCTTTTCGCCGGCATCGCGATCCGCCGGCCGGCGGCTTCCGGCCGCGGCAGCCGCGCGTGTGAGGCCTTCATTTCGGCGAGGCGGCGGGTCACCTCGGCGGGGAACGGCGCGGTCTTGTGCGTCGTCATGTCGACGTGCAGCGACATGTTTTCCGACGTCGCCGCCACCCAGCCATGCTCGGCATGGAAGAGCTGCTCGAAGGTGTGCAGCCGCTTGCGGTCGAAGTCGAGAAGCTGGAAGGTCACCCGCACCGGGTCGCCGGCATGCAGCTCGCGCAGGTAGCGCAGGTGCACTTCCGCCGTGAAGAACGAGTGCTTGCGCTGCATCACGTAGTCGACGCCGATGCCGATCAGCTCGTAGGCTTCGTCCACGGCGCGGTCGAACAGCACGTTGTAATAGGCCATGTTGAGATGGCCGTTGTAGTCGATCCAATGGTCCTCGACCCGCATCACCGAGGAGACGAACGGGGCGAAGAACAGCGGTTCAAGGTCGGTGCGATCGAGCATGTCCGGTTCCGCGGAGACCGAATATTGCCAGCGTTTGCCGCGCGAGTCCCCCATTTATTTGCAATGGGCATATCCCATCGGCCGCGATTTTTCCCCGCCTTCGGCTGCGGGTGCGCGGGCGGTCTGCTAAACGTCGCGGCGAGGAAGGTCCGCAACAAACAGGTTTGCACGATGGCTCCAGGAAAGGACGGCTCGGCGACTGCGCGCGATGCCTCGGTGGTCGCGGCCGCATTGGCGCAGCTCGCCGCCCAATTCGGCAATCGGCTGGTGACCTCGACGGCAGTGCGCGAGCAGCACGCCAACACCACGACCTGGGTCGCGAACGAGCCGCCCGACGCGGTGGTGTTTGCGCAATCCACGGCGGACGTGCAGGCGGTGGTGCGCATCTGCGCGGCCCATGGCCTGCCGGTGATCGCCTTCGGTACCGGCACCTCGCTCGAAGGCCAGGTCAATGCGCCGCGCGGCGGCGTGTGCATCGACATGCGAGACATGAACCGCTTGCTCGCCGTGCACGCCGAGGACCTCGATTGCGTGATCGAGCCGGGTATCACGCGCAAGGCGCTCAACGAGCAGCTGCGCGACCAGGGGCTGTTCTTCCCGATCGACCCGGGCGCCGACGCCTCGCTCGGCGGCATGACGGCGACGCGCGCCTCGGGCACCAATGCGGTGCGCTACGGCACGATGAAAGACAATGTGCTTGCCCTCAAGGCAGTGCTGGCGACCGGCGAAGTGATCAAGACCGCCCAACGCGCGAAGAAATCCGCCGCCGGCTACGACCTGACGAGGCTGTTCGTCGGCTCGGAGGGAACGCTGGGCGTCATCACCGAGATCACGCTCAAGCTGCACGGCATTCCGGAATCGATCGCCGGCGGCGTGTGCCCGTTTCCCTCGGTCGAGGCCGCCTGCAACGCCACCATCGCGACCATCCAGACCGGAATCCCGGTTGCCCGCATCGAGCTGCTCGACGAATTGCAGGTCAGGGCCTGCAACGCCTATTCGAAGCTTGCATTGCCTGAGCAGCCGATGCTGTTCGTCGAATTCCACGGCTCCGCGGCCTCCGTCGCCGAGCAGTCGGGGCAGTTCGGCGAGATCGCGCGCGAGCACGGCGGCGGGCCGTTCGACTGGGCGACCAGGCCGGAAGACCGAACCCGCCTGTGGCAGGCGCGCCACGATGCCTATTGGGCGGCGCGCGGATTGCGTCCGGGCGCGAGCGCGGTTGCGACCGACGTGTGCGTGCCGATTTCGCGGCTCGCCGACTGTCTCACGGCGACGCAGAAAGATATCGCGGCGAGCCGGCTGGTCGCGCCGATTCTCGGCCATGTCGGGGATGGCAACTTCCATCTCTCGTTGCTCATCGACCTCGACGACTACGACGAGGTCGAGCGCGCCGAAGGCCTGTGCGGCCGCCTGGTCGAGCGCGCGCTGGCGATGGAGGGAACTTGCACGGGCGAGCACGGCGTCGGGCAGGGCAAGATGAAATATCTCCTCGCCGAGCACGGCGAGCCCGCGCTCGCCGCCATGCGGGCGCTCAAGCAGGCGTTCGACCCGCACGGCATCATGAACCCCGGCAAGATCGTCACGCCCGGGTGATGGGGATGGTGCGGACATATAATCGCCGCTAAACCATACGACCAAGCCGTCGGGCAACCCATCGCCGGTTTGGGCGGTTGCGCGGGACGCTTGCGGTTGCGGTAAGCTGCGGTCGGGCCGGGAAGAGCGGGGCGCGGAGCACAAGGGTGCAGTCGACGCTGCTTGGATTGGCGGTCGCGCTCATCGTGGCGCTGGTGGCCGCGCTGGTCGGACCGCTGTTCATCGATTGGGGCCGCTGGCGCGGCAGTTTCGAGGCGGAAGCGACGCGGCTCGTCGGCATGCCGGTGCGCGTGTCCGGCCGCATCGACGCGCGTCTCCTGCCGGCGCCGTCGCTCCAGCTCAACGGCATCGAGATCGGCGAGGCAGGTCATGAGCCGCGGCTGCGGGCGCGTTCGCTCGGCGTCCAGTTTGCGCTCGGCTCGCTCATGCGCGGAGAGTGGCGTGCCGGCGAGCTGCAGATCGACGCGCCGCAGGTCACGCTCGGCGTCGATGCCGACGGCCGCATCGAGGTGCCGCCGGTTTCGATCGGCTTCGACCCGGACAAGCTGTCGTTCGACCGCATCGAGATCGACAACGGCCGCGCCGACCTCGTGGATGCGGCAAGCGGCACGCGCGCCGTGCTCGACCGGCTTTGGTTCAAGGGCGACATGCGCTCGCTGCTCGGCCCGGTCCGGGGCGAGGGGGCCTTCGTCGCGGCGGGCGAGCTCTACGGCTATCACGTCGCCGGCGGCCGCGCCGACGGCGGCATGCGGCTGCGCCTGAGCCTCGATCGGTCCGACCGCCCGCTGTCGATCGAGACCGATGGCACCTTGTGGGTCGAGGGCAGCCGTCCCCGCTACGAAGGCACGCTGACGCTCGCCGGTCCGGCCGGCCTTGCGCTGGCGAACGGCGCGACCATCGCAAAAGATCCATGGCGGGTGACGAGCCGGGTCAAGGCGACGCCCGCGGGCGCGCTGTTCGAGCAGGTCGATTTGCAGTACGGGCCCGATGAACGCGCCCTGAGACTCGCCGGCACCGCGGACTTCACGTTCGGCGCCAACCCTGGTCTTTCGGCGGTGCTCTCCGCGCGCCAGGTCGATCTCGACCGGGCGCTGCTGCTGCCGGATGCGGCGCAGCCTACGCCGATCGTTCTCCTGCGCCGCATGACCGATACGCTCGCGCAATTCGGGGGCCCGCCGGTGCCGGTGAAAATCGGCATCGGCATCGACACCGCAACGCTCGGCGGCGCCGCGTTGATCGCCTTGCGCGGCGACATGCATGCGGAGGCTGCGGGCTGGAGCATCGACAACATCGAATTCCGCGCGCCGGGGGCGTCGCAGGTCCATGCGAGCGGGTTGCTCACGCTGGCGCGGGACGCGCCCGAGTTCGCCGGCCCCGCCAGCATCGATTCGGCCGATCCCCAGGCGCTGATCGCCTGGCTCGAAGGCCGTCCGGGCGCACGGCGCGCAACGATCGGCGCGCTCAGCGCGCGCGGCGAGGTGACGCTCGGCGCGACACGGCTTGCGGTCGCGCAGCTCAAGGCGGACTTCGACGGCAAGTCGATCGAGGGCGGGTTCGCCTACGCATTTGCCAGCGATCGCCAGCCGGCGCGCCTCGACGCATCGTTCAAGGCCGCGCAGATCGACCTCGATGGTGCGCTCGCGTTTGCCAACAATGCGCGCGCCGGCACGACGTTCGCGCTACCGCGCGAGATTGCGCTCAAGCTCGACTTCGACCGTGCGACCTTTGCGGGCGTCGAGGCGAAAGGCGCGCATGCCGATCTCAGATTCGACGCCAAGGGGCTCGATATCGAGCGCCTCGCGATTGCCGATTTCGGCGGTGCGGTGGTCAAGGCGAGCGGCCACATCGACACCGCGCCGTCATGGCGTGGATCGGTCACGTTCGGATTGCAGGCGCAGCAACTCACCGGCGTGGCGGCCCTCGCCGCCAAATTCGCCCCGGGCGCCGCGGATCTCCTGCAGACCATGGCGCGGCGAGCCGCGACCGCGGACCTCACCGCGACGCTCGACGTGGCGCCGGCCGCGGACGGCGTGGATGCCAGGACATCCGCCAAGGTCACCGTCGATGGCGCGATCGGCGGCGTGCGGGTCAATGTCGTCGCCCAAGGCAATGGCGCGGCGGCATCGCCCGCCGCGGCCGAGCTTCGCCTCGATGGACACCTCGATGCCGACGATGGCGCGAATCTCGCGGCGCTCGTCGGCCTCGATCGCGTTGCCGTCGTCGACCATCGCGCCGCGCGCCTCGCCCTCACCGCTAACGGTGCGGCCGGCGGCGACCTGCGCGTCGACGCGACGTTCCAGGGCGAAGGACTGGATGCGGCGGCGCACGGCAGCTTGCGGCTTGTCGACGCGCGGGCGCGCGGCGCGCTCGATGTGAGCTTCGCGGCGGCCGATACGCGCTTGCCGCGCCGCGATCCGGCGACCGCGATGCCGGTCGCGTTCACGACGCGGCTGTCGATCGACGGCGATCGCCTGCGCTTCGATGCGCTCGACGGCAAGGTCGCGGGCAGCGGCGTCAAGGGAGCGCTCGCGCTCGTGCTCGGCCATCCGCTGCGCCTCGACGGACACCTCGACGTCGACACGATCGATGCCGCAGGCGTGATCGCTGCCGCGGTCGGCGCGCCGCGCCCGGCGCGCGCGCCAGCCGCGTGGTCGCAAGAGCCGTTCGGGCCGGGGCCGTTCGCCGATGTCGATGGGCAGCTTGCCTTCACCATATCGCGTGCCCGTTTTCTCGCTGGCGTCGCGGCCAATGGGTTGCAAGGGACCGTGCGGTTCGCACCCTCGGCGATCAGGCTGGAGAAAGTCGAGGGCCGTGTGGGTGGCGGGAGGCTCGCGGCGCAGGCGGACCTGCGCGCCACGGCATCCGGGTTGTCGGCAAAACTGCGGGTGGCGCTCAATGACGCGGATCTCACGGCCCTGCTGCCGCGCGGCACATCGGCATCCGGCGAAATTTCGCTGCAATTCGACGCGACCGCGACCGGGCTGAGCCCGGCCGCGCTGATCGGCGCCTTGCAGGGCAAGGGCAGCGCGGCGGGCGAGAATCTGCAGATCGCGGGGCTCGATCCGGCCGCGATCGAGGCGGCGTCGCAGGCGCTCGATCACGGCGTTCTCATCGATCCGGTTCGCATCGGCGACATCGTCCGTACCGCGCTTGCGGGCGGCCGGCTCGATATCCCCGATGTCGGCGGCGCCCTCGCGATCGGCGACGGGCGGCTGACCTTCGCGCCGCTGCTGGCGCCGGCGCAAGGCGCCGACGTGACGATCAGGGGCAGCTACGACCTCGGCGCGGATTTGCTCGACCTCGGCTTCGACCTCGCCGGCGCGCCGCGACCCGACGCGGCAAACGGCGAGCGCCCGCAGCTTTCGATTTTGTTCAAGGGTCCGATTGCGGCGCCGCGCCGAAGCGTCGACGTGACGGCGCTCGTCAATTGGCTCAGCGCACGCCGCGTCGAGCTGCAAAAGAAACGGCTCGAAGCCGCCGAGCAGGAGGCGAGGCGCATCCAGGCGCAGGAGGCGGAGGCATTACGGCGGGCGCAGGAAGATGCTCGGCAGGCGGCGCAGAAAGCGGCGGAACGCGCCAGCGAGCAGGCCGCCGTTCCAGCCACGCCGGTCGCGCCTGGAGACAAGGCGCCGGAACTGCCGCCGGAGATCGAGATCAAATCAGTGCCGGTGGGGCCCGCAGCCAAGCCGCGGCGGACACCGCCGATCCGCCGCGCCGCGACCGTGCGCCCGCCGGCGGCGCCACTCGTTATCGCGCCGCCCGCGGCAAAAGGAGAACCGGCCTCGCGCTGATGCGTGAGGCGCGGCGCTTGGCTCGAGGTCAGTCGGCTCGCATCGCGGGTTGGGCGCTGCGCACGCCGCCCATGATCTCCCGCGGCGCACCATGGTCTGATTGGTGGCCCGGAATTTGGGCGCGGTAATAGTCGAGCACGAACAGTCGAATCGCCGACGACAGATTGCCGTGGCGGCGATCGGAATCGATCGTGGAGACGAGGTCGGACAAAGTCATGTCGCGTCCCCCCGCAATCTCCTTCAGCCCTTTCCAGAAGGCGTCTTCGAGGCTGACGCTGGTCTTGTGCCCGGCGATGACGATTGAGCGCTTGACGACCGGCGATTTCATCGACCTTCTCCATTTCCGATCCGGTGGCGATCGACCTCGCGCCGATCCTTTTCGGATCGAGCTTTGGCGAGAGTACGCTCAGCCTTGGGCACGCCGAATTGCACCCGACGTTCCGCCGCACGCTGCTCATCCTGCAGTCGCGCGGCGCGCTTACGGGCGGCCCGAAGATTGATTACTTTCGCCATGTGAATGGTCGGTGGTATCCGGATGCACGTGTGTGGGTCGGGACTGACCCACTCATCGGTTTGAATTACGCCGATACCGTGACAGTGGATCATTGGCAAATTCCCCCCGTTGCGCTGTATGGGCTGCATTCGACCCCCCGGCCGGCCGAATTCGGGTCATTCAAATTACGCTCAACCTAACAGTTCAAAGCGCACAAAAGTTCCGGGCGGGACGAGAAAATGCTGGGGGCTGCGCCCCCTGATTGTTTATTTGCCCTTGTTATCGTTTCGGTTTTTGACCCCGCGGCGAAACGGCTCGGTCGTTGCTGGCGGGCACGGGCCGGGGTCACCGCCTAACAGCTCCGCGGATCAGTCGCGCTACGACGTATGCGACCATGGAAGGTCAGATCTGAAAAAATACACATAACATGTTTGTGATTTTGGCATCGGCTCATTGGATGAGGACGGTCGGGTCCGGCTACGCGTACAGGTAGTATGACGAATCGCAATACCATCGACCGCGGCGTCTGTCGCGCGCGCTGGCGTGGCGCGCTTATTTCTTCCTGAATCGGTCGAGCCGGACCACTTCGCCGCCGCTTGCGGGCGCTTCGTCCGCCTTGGCGGGCGGTTTGGCGTCGGGCCCCGGGTTGGCAGGTGTCGGCAACGCCTGCGCCGGCCCCGGCGGGCGCTCGTGGCGCGCCGGCGGGCGGTGCCCGGACTTTTTCTCGGCCGCCGGCTCCTCGCCAGCCTCCTCCTCGTCGCCAGTGGCGGAGAACTGCAGGCCGAATTGAACGGACGGGTCGGCGAACCCCGTGATCGCGCGGAACGGAACGACGAGGCGTTCTGCCGAGCCGCCGAATGACAGGCCCACTTCGAACCGGTCCTCGCCGACGATCAGGTCCCAGAACTGGTGCTGCAGCACGATGGTCATTTCCTTCGGATACTGCGCCTTGAGCCGCGGCGACAGGCTGGCACCGTCCGCGCGGGTGTCGAAGGAAATGAAGAAATGGTGCTCGCCCGGCAGGCCCTTGGCGGCCGCGTCCGCAAGCACGGTGCGAACGACGGAACGCATCGCGTCCTGGGTGAGAATGTCGTAGCGGATGTAGTCGACCGTCATGGCACCGCAGTCTAGATCGCTTTTCGATTCGATCGAATGCCTGTTTGCATCATAGGTGGCCTGCAGGGCCCGGCCGCAAGAAAGTGGGGGCTTCTGTTGCCAGGTGCCCCCGAACCCCGCCTGACGCTGCTAAGACGCCAGGGCTTTAGATCGGTCTTTCAAACCGCGTTACGCGGCCTGAGCAACCGGAGCATAGTTGTCATTCGCAACTATGGAAGTGGCCCGATAACGGCGGAACCATGCCGAGCAAAAGCACGCCCTTTACGCCCTCGTCGATCCTGTTTCGCCCCCGCCGAAGCCCAGCGCCAAGTGTGGCGGTGAGAACGCCCAGTCTGGGCTCGGGTGGAGGCGCCGGGTACCGCCCCCGGGTCCGAAAGGTTTATTACGACGGCCATTTATCGCCATATCCGGCTTGCGCCGGCACACACAATATAGGCGCTAAATGTTGACAATAAAAGAGCAATCCGGGCAGCCGGCGCCGGGGACGCAAGTGCCCACGCCAGCGCAACTTTTCCTCGCGTTCGCGACGATCGCGGGGTGCGGGTTCGGCGGCGTGCTGGCGTGGTCGCGACGGGTCATCGTGCAGCAGCGCGGCTGGCTCAGTCCCGACGAATTCAATGAGCAGCTTGCTCTCTGCCAGGTGCTGCCCGGGGGCAATATCTTGAATTTCGCCGTCATGTACGGCTGCCGCTGCGCCGGCGTGGTTGGCTCGCTCGCCGCGGTGCTCGGCCTCGTCGGGCCGCCGGTCGGGCTCATGATCGTCGCCGGCATGCTCTATCGCCGCTACGGCGATCTGCCGGCGCTGCACGGGGTGTTCGCCAGCCTTGCGGCCGCGGCCGCCGGGCTCTTGATCGCAACCGCGGCACAGATGACCGCCGCAACCGTCAAGGATCGGCTGCGGATGGGACATGTCGTCGCCGCCCTGACGTTCCTCGCGGTGGGCATGCTGCGTTGGCCGCTGCTCGGGGCCATGGCCGTCATCGCCCCGCTCGGCATCGCGATAGCGTGGTGGGAACGGCGATGAAGGACGACGTCTATGGCGCGCTGATCGCGACTTTCGCGCTGTGCTCGGTGATCGCGGTCGGCGGCGCCACCTCGACGGTGCCGGAAATGCATCGCCAGGCGGTCGACGTCCACCATTGGATCAGCGACCGCACGTTCAGCGAGCTGTTCGCGATCGCGCAGGCGGCGCCCGGCCCGAACGTGGTGTTCGTCGCGCTGCTCGGCCATTATATAGCGGGCGTTCCCGGTGCGCTGATCGCGATTGTCGCGATGTGCGTGCCCTCGTGCACGATCGCCTACTGCGCGGCGCGGCTGGTCGACCGCTTCCGCGACGCGCCTTGGCGCACGGTCGTGCAGGCCGGGCTCGTGCCGATAACGGTCGGGCTCGTCGCGTCGAGCGCGCTGATCCTGGCGCGGGCCGCCGATCGCAGCATCGCGACCGCGCTGATCACGGCCGGGAGCTTCGCGCTGTGCTATTGGACCCGCGTGACGCCGCTGATCCCCCTCGCGCTCGCGGCGGGATTGGGCCTGACGGGAGTCGTGTAGTGCCGGCCGTTGACGTAACCTCGCGGGCGCGACTCAGCGTGCCACGGCATTCCGGAAACCCATGCGCGAATATCTCGACCTGATCGACCGCATCCTCAAGACCGGTCTGCAAAAGCGCGACCGCACCGGCACCGGCACGCTGTCGGTGTTCGGCCACCAGATGCGCTTCGACCTCGCGCAGGGCTTTCCGCTCGTCACCACCAAGAAGCTGCACGTCAAATCGATCATCCATGAGCTGCTCTGGTTCCTCGCCGGCGACACCAACGTCAAGTACCTCAACGACCACGGCGTTACCATCTGGGACGAATGGGCGGACGAGCGCGGCGAGCTCGGACCGGTCTACGGCCAGCAGTGGCGCTCGTGGCCGGCGCCCGACGGCGGCGAGATCGACCAGATCGCCAACGTCGTCGCCATGATCCGGCGCAATCCGGATTCGCGCCGCCTGATCGTTTCCGCCTGGAACCCGGCCGACGTCGACAAGATGGCGCTGCCGCCGTGCCATTGCCTCTTCCAGTTCTACGTCGTCGACGGCCGGCTCTCCTGTCAGCTCTACCAGCGCTCCGCCGACGTCTTTCTCGGCGTGCCGTTCAACATCGCGTCCTATGCGCTGCTCACCTTGATGGTCGCGCAGGTGACCGATCTGGCGCCGGGCGAGTTCATCCACACGCTCGGCGATACGCACCTCTACCTCAACCATCTCGAGCAGGCGCGGCTCCAGCTCACGCGGGCGCCGCGCCAGCTGCCGACCTTGCGGCTCGCGCCGTCCGCCAAGGACCTGTTCGCCTTCCGCTACGAGGATTTCATCCTCGAAGGCTACGATCCCCATCCGAGCATCAAGGCGAAGATCGCGGTGTGACGCGGCGATCCGGCAAGGCGCGATGACTGTCTCGATCCGTTCCGCGTGCCCCGGCGAGGCGGGGCTCGTCTTCGCCTTCGTGCGCGAGCTCGCCGCGTACGAGCGCCTCGCCGACGCGGTCGATGCATCCGAGGCGATGCTCGACGCCGCCTTGTTCGGCCGCGATCCGCGCGTCTTTTGCGACATCGCCGAGTGGGACGGCGCGCCGGCGGGGTTTGCCCTGTGGTTTCCCAATTTTTCCACCTTCCGCGGCCGGCACGGCATCTATCTGGAGGATATCTTCGTGCGCCCGCCCTATCGCCGGCGCGGCATCGGCCGGGCGCTGTTTCACCATCTGGCGCGGCACTGCGTCGAGCGCGGATGGACGCGCTTCGAGTGGGCGGTGCTCGACTGGAACGCGCCCTCGATCGCGTTCTACCGGTCGCTCGGCGCGCAATTGCTCGACGAGTGGACCGTCTGCCGTATCAGCGGCGACGCCTTGACGCGCCTCGCGGCGGCGGGGGCGCGATGATCGAGGTCGTCCTGGTCGCGGCCATTGCCGAGAACGGCGTCATCGGGCGGGCAGGCGGGCTCCCTTGGCGCATCAAGTCGGAGATGCAGCGCTTTCGCGCCATGACGTGGGGCAAGCCGGTGGTGGTCGGGCGCAAGACCTATCAGTCGTTCGCCAAACGCCCGCTGCCCGGGCGCACAAATGTCATCGTCAGCCGATCCGGCGACTTTGCGGCGCCGGGCGCGATCGTCGCTGCGACACTTGCGACCGCGCTCGAGGTGGCGCGGGGCGACGCGCTGCGCCGTGCGGGCGCTGCGATCATGGTGCTCGGCGGCGCCGAAATCTACCTGCAGGCGATGCCCCTGGCGGACCGTCTCGAGATCACCCATATCCGCAGCCAGCCCGCGGGCGACACGATGTTTCCGACGATCGATCCGGCAGTCTGGCGCGAGACGGCGCGAACCGTCCACGCGCCGGAGGTGGGCGAGGATGCCGGTTACGATGCGGTAACCTACGAGCGCATTCGCCCCGCAACCCCCGTCCGCGCCCGGCCATAAGGGGAGCGAAGCGACGCCGTCCTTCGAACGGCCATAGGCGAGCAAAGCGACGCCGTCCTTCGAACGGCCATGGGCGAGCGAAGCGACGCCGTTCTTCGAACCGCTAATGCCGCGTTGAAAGGGTGGGGCGCCTCTCCTATAACCCGCCCCGAATGATGCAACGGGGTGTCAGCCGCAGCGGCGGCGTCCCAGGAGGACGTGTTCATGCCCTGGAATAATCAAGGCGGCGGACCGTGGGGCTCGGGCCCCAAGGGTCCGTGGGGATCGGGTCCCCAGTCGTCGGGCCCGACGCCGCCCGATCTCGAGGAGTTTCTCCGCCGCGGCCAGGACAAGCTGCGTTCGGTGATGCCGGGCGGCGGCCTCGGCGGGCGCGGCGTTCTGCTCATCGCGATCCTCGCCTTCCTGTTCTGGATCGGCTCCGGCATCTATTTCGTCCAGCCCGACGAAATCGGCGTCGTGATGCGCTTCGGCGAATACGTGCGCGATGCCAATCCGGGCGCGAACTATCACCTTCCCTATCCGATCGAGAGCGTGCTCACCCCGAAAGTGACCCGCGTCAATCGCATCGACGTCGGCATGCGCGTGGTCGAGGACACCCGGCGTGGCGGCACCGAGCCGCGCGACGTGCCGGAGGAGAGCCTGATGCTCACCGGCGACGAGAACATCGTCGAGGTCGCGTTCGCGGTGTTCTGGACGATCAAGCCGGACAAGGGCGCGAGCCAATACCTGTTCAACATCCAGAATCCGGAAGGCACCGTGAAGGCGATCGCCGAGGCCGCCATGCGCGAGGTCATCGGCCGCTCGAACCTGCAGCCGATCCTCACCACCGCGCGGACGCAGACCGAGGCCGACGTGCACGACCTCATGCAGAAGACCCTCGACCGGTACGAGGCGGGCATCAAGATCACCGAGGTGCAGATGCAGCGGGTTTCTTTTCCCGCCCAGGCGGCCGATGCCTACCGCGAGGTGCAGGCGGCGCGCATCGGCGCCGAGAGCGCGCAGAACGAAGCGCTCGCCTATGCCAACAAGAAGATCCCCGATGCGCGCGGCCAGGCCGCGCAGATCACCCAGGCGGCGGAAGCCTACCGCGAGCAGACCGTCGCCGAGGCGAGGGGCCAGGCAGCGCGCTTTCTCAAGGTCTATGACGAATACGTCAAGGCGCCCGACGTCACGCGCCGCCGCATCTATCTCGAGACGATGGAAAAGGTGTTCGCGCGCACCAACAAGATCATCCTCGACGCGAATGGCGCGGGCGGCAGCGGCGTCGTGCCGTATCTGCCGCTCACCGAGCCGGCGCAACGGCCTGCGTCGCCGACCGCGCCGACGGGAGGTGCACGATGAGATTGGGATTTTCCGGCGGCGTTGCGATCGTCCTTGCCCTGGTCGTGCTGATCACGGGCTACAGCTCGCTGTTCACCGTCTACCAGACGCGCCAGGCGCTGGTGGTGCGGCTCGGCAATCCGCTGCGGGTCGAAACGCTGCCCGGGCTGCACTTCAAGATGCCGCTGCTCGACAGCGTCATCTATGTCGACAAGCGCATTCTCGACCTGGAGAGCCCGGCGCAGGAAATCCTCGCGTCCGACTCCAAGCCGCTGATCGTCGACGCCTTCGCGCGCTATCGCGTGCGTGACGCGCTCAAGTTCTACCAGTCCGTGGGCACGACCGAGGGCGCCAACGCGCGGCTCTCGCCGCTGCTCAGCTCGGCGGTGCGGCGCGTGCTCGGCGACGCGACCCTGATCCAGGTGGTGCGCGACCAGCGCGAGCAGCTGATGGCGCGCGTGCGCCAGCAGATCGACACCGAGGCGAAGAACTTCGGCGTCGAGATCGTCGATGTGCGCATTCGTCGCGCCGACCTGCCGCCGCAGAACAGCGAGGCGGTGTACAAGCGCATGCAGACCGACCGCGAGCGCGAGGCGCAGGAATTCCGCTCGGCTGGCACCCAGAAGGCGCAGGAGATCCGTGCCAAGGCCGACCGCGACGCGACCGTGATCGTCGCCGAGGCGACCTCGAAGGGCGAGCAGACGCGCGGCGAAGGCGACGCCGAGCGCAATCGCATCTTCGCGGAGGCTTACGGCAAGGATCCGAACTTCTTCGCCTTCTACCGCTCGATGCAGGCCTACGATACGGGCCTGACGCAGGGTGATACGCGGTTCGTGGTGCGGCCGGACACCGAGTTCTTCCGCTACTTCTCGGATCCGAACGGCAAGGTCAACGGGCCGGTCGGCGCGCCTTCGTCCAGCCCCGCGCCCGCGGCGCCGACGGCTGCGCACTGATCCCGCCGGCGCGCGGCGTTTCGGTGCGCGACTTCCTCGTTGCCCTCGGGCTCGTCTTCGTGATCGAGGGGATCGTCTTTGCGGCCTTTCCACAGGCCGCAAAGCGCGCGGTCACCAACGTGCTGGCGACGCCCGACACCGTGCTTCGCCTCATCGGGCTGGCGAGCGCGCTCGTCGGCGTGATGCTGGTATGGCTGATCCGGGGCTGAGCCGAACCGCGCGCGGGTCGCTCACGCAGCTTTGTCTGCGGTACCCGGCAGCGGCGCGTACTTGGCGCTGCCAAATGGCGCGAAAAGTGCTATTGGGCTGCAAGCGGCGGGACTGCAGACTTGCGCCGGCCCGGCGCAGGTCGCTATTCCGCCTCAATCCGTTTCTAACCGCGCTCGGTAGGATTTTGTGCCGCACGCGCGGCCGGGCGAGCGTTGCGACCGGGCCCTGCGAGGAGAGATCAAGACCATGGACCGCGTCATGACGCTACTCGGGAATTCCGCGCGGCGCGCCGCGCTCGCTGCGGTCGCCGCAACGGTCGTTCTGCTGCCGGTCACCGTCGGCCCCGGCTGGGCACGCGGCCCGGAAGGCATCTCGGACGTCGCCGAGAAGGTGATCGACGCCGTGGTCAACATCTCGACGTCGCAGAACGTCGGCGGCCACGGCGAAGCGATGCCGAAATTGCCGCCGGGCTCGCCGTTCGAGGAATTCTTCGACGAGTTCTTCAAGAACCACCGCCCGCCGGGCGACAACAATCAGGGCGGTGACCGCGAGGCGCGGCGCGTCAATTCGCTCGGCTCGGGCTTCATCATCGATCCGAGCGGGCTCGTGGTGACCAACAACCACGTGATCGCCGACGCCGACGAGATCAGCGTCATCCTCAACGACGGCACCCGGCTCAAGGCGATGCTGGTCGGCCGCGACCAGAAGACCGATTTGGCGCTCCTGCGCGTCAAGCCCGACAAGCCGCTCAAGTCCGTGAAGTTCGGCGACAGCGACAAGTTGCGGCTGGGCGAATGGGTGGTGGCGATCGGCAATCCCTTCAGCCTCGGCGGGACCGTAACGGCCGGCATCGTGTCGGCGCGCAATCGCGACATCAATTCGGGGCCGTACGACAACTACATTCAGACCGACGCCGCCATCAACCGGGGCAATTCGGGCGGTCCGCTGTTCAACCTCGACGGCGATGTCGTCGGCATCAATACGGCGATCATCTCGCCGACCGGCGGATCGATCGGCATCG
>Ga0209006_10000950_pt1 | contig 26735 bp, 29 predicted proteins | sample JacPin_JW_Ref_O2_FD_188567 | JGI IMG/M metagenome (GOLD analysis project Ga0209006, IMG submission 188567) | Forest soil microbial communities from Algoma, Ontario, Canada - Jack Pine, Ontario site 1_JW_Ref_O2 (SPAdes) (version 2) | ecosystem: Environmental > Terrestrial > Soil > Boreal...
GACTCAAATTTGCCTGAGAACACATGGGCGATTGCAGCCCGGAATGGCAGAGTTAGGCGAAGTCTTGAAGAGAAGCGATTTCCTGGACAACACGCTCGTAGCAGCGTGGAGTGTGCTCGCCTGCGGATCGGATTTCTGGCTGGGCAAGCCCGGCGCGCGAACGGTGGCGGCGTGATGCTGCGAAATCAAACGCTCATACCGCCATTTCAGAGGCCGCCGTCGCAGGTGGTCATTCGCCGAGTCGCCAGCTATCAATGCGAAATAGCGGCGGTGATGTTCGAGAGCCTGGCTCCGTTCGGGCTTCAAGTGAAAGGCAAGTCTGTGCTGCTGAAACCCAATCTGGTTGGGCTCGATCCGCAGGGATTTATCAACACTCACCCGACCGTGATCGCGGCGGCTCGCGAGTGCTTCTTGCGCATGGGCGCTTCGCAGGTTTTGGTCGGTGACGGGCCGGCGCTCGACCGAGACACCGAGGCGATTCTGGAATCAGTGCGGCTGCGCGAGCATCTTGGGCCGCTTCGGAATGTGTTTGTCGATCTGAATCTGGATGAGGTGCAGAAGGTGACGTTTCCGACGCGGGCATCGCGCCTGCGCGAACTGTATCTACCGAAGACGTACATGGGAGTGGATTTCGTTGTGTCGATGGCGAAGCTGAAGACGCATCACTGGGCTGGCGTGACACTGTCGATGAAGAATCTATTTGGGATCGTGCCAGGGGCCTGTTACGGGTGGCCGAAGAACGTGCTGCACTGGGCGGGGATTGATCGGGCGATCTTGGACATCAACGCGGCGGCTCGGCCGGATTTCGCGATCGTGGACGGGATTGTCGGGATGGAGGGCAATGGGCCGACCCAGGGCAAATCGAAGGCGAGCGGGGTGCTCGTTTTCGGCAACGATCCGGTCGCTGTAGATGCGACTTGCTGCCGGGTCATGGGGCTGAGACCGGAGCGGATGAAGTACTTAGCGCAAGCCGGGACGCTGCTGGGCCACCTACAAGGCGATAAGATTCAACAGGTTGGGGAGCAAATCGAAAGCGTACGGCAACCGTTTCAGGTGCTGCCTGCCTTCCACAAGTTGGTGGCGTAACCAAGCCTGAGTTGAGCTCGGTTTGGAAGGTCACCTGCCTCTAACACCATAGACTTTAAGAGCTTGCGGCAAAAGTGTCTCCGAATGAGGACGCCTCGCCGCGCGTATCGGCTGATGTCATTTCCAAGCTAACTGGTCGAGTCAACTCTTCCCATCCATGAGCGAAGCAGACATCGCTTTGAAAACGGAGACGCTGACACCTGTCACGTCATCCACACGAACCGTCGACTCGGTTGAGCAGACCGATGTGCGCTCCGGACTAAGGGCTGGGGTCACTTCCCTACTACAAAACGTTTTTTCGTTTCCAGCGATGCTGGGCATGGCGCTGGTCGGCCGGGTGTTCTACGAGGCGCGTGCTTTCTTTGTCGATCCTGACCTTTGGTGGCACGTGAAGGTGGGGCAGGACATCCTGGCGACGCACCGGTTCCCGACGGTCGATCCGTATTCGTTTACGGTCGCGGGGCAGCCGTGGATTGCGTATGAATGGCTTGGAGATGTGCTGCTGGGAGCGGTCGCGCGGGCCGGCGGCGTATTGGGGCTCGACATCCTGCTGTTTGCGCTTGCCAGTATGGTGATGCTGGCGCTGTATGGCTACGCGACGATGAAGTCGGGCAATTCGAAGGCGGGGTTCGTCGTTGCAGGGCTGATGTGCTCGCTGGCATTCGCGTCGTTCAGCCTGCGGCCGCAGATGATCGGGTATCTCTTCCTGATTTTTGTGCTGATCATCATCGAGAAGTTTAAGCAGGGCGAAAACAACGTTTTGTGGCTGTTGCCGCCGATTTTTCTGGTGTGGGTGAACACGCACGGGTCATTCATCATCGGGATTGGCGTCGTAGCGTTCTATTTGGTTGCAGGGCTTTGGGACTTCCGCGCCGGCACGATTGAAAGCCACAAATGGACGCGTGAACAGCGGATTCGCCTGGAATTGGCGCTCCTGCTCTCGTTGACTGTCCTGCCTCTGACGCCTTATGGAACGCAGGTGGCGGTCTATCCGTTCGACATGGCGTTCGGGCAGCCGATCAACGTTGCGAACGTTTTGGAATGGCTGCCGATGCCGTTCGATATTGGCGGCGGGAAGCTGTTCCTGGCAATCATCGTCGCGTTTTTCGCGGCGCAGATGCTGATGCGGGTAACGATGCAGTTGGGCGATGTCGCATTGTTTTTTGGTGGCTTCGTGCTGGCCTGTGTTCATCGCAGATTTGTGCTCCTTTTCGTGCCGTTTTTTGTGCCGGTCGGAGCGGCGATTGTTGCGCGATGGTTTCCTCCCTACGACAAGAAGATCGACCACTTCTACCTGAACGCGGCGCTGATGGCCGCGGCGGTGATTGGGATGGTCTGGTATTTTCCGAAGGCGTCTGACATTGAGAAGGCGACAAGCCGGATCTATCCGGTTCGAGCCGTCGAGTATTTGCGGAAGCATCCGGTGGCCGGGCCGGTCTTCAACAGCTACGCATTTGGTGGGTATCTGGTGAACCAGCTGCCGGAACAGCCGGTGTTCATCGATGGCCGCGGCGACTTGTACGAGAGGGCGGGGATTTTTGGAGAGTATATCGAGGTCGCGGACTTGCACGCGGCGGCGTTTCGGATACTCGACTGGCACCACGTAAATGCTTGCCTGCTGGGCCGCAAGGAGCCACTGGCGACCGCTCTCGGCGCTATGCCCGGCTGGGAATTGCGTTACGCGGATGGCGTGAGCGTGCTGTACGTCCGCCGATGACAGCGGTGAGCGGGGCTTCGACGGGCGCAGGAGCCGGATGCAATCCACGACCTAGCAGGAACCGCGCGTGGGCATTGACGATCGTCGGTCTGCTGGCGGTATGTGCCTTATTCGTGATTGCGGTCGCGGCGATTCATCCCACCGAGTTCTTTGGACTTAGCGAAGACGACTCAATCTACTTTTCGTCGGCCCGGGCGTTAGCAAACGGGCATGGATATCTGTTGGAGAGCGTGCCGGGCTCTCCGCCTGCCACCAAGTACCCCGTTATGTACTCGTGGCTTCTTTCGTGGATTTGGCGGTGGCAGCCAAATTTTCCTGCGAATCTGAAGCTCGGCCTGGGGCTAAGCGCTTTCTTTGCAATTGCGTACATCTTCGCCGGGTTCGCTTTTCTTCGTTCGCTCAAAAGCCTGACCGATTTAGAGCGAGTGCTGTTAGTGGCATTTTGCGCCCTACATCCGGTCACGATCTTTCACACGGCGAATCTGCTGTCTGACATGCCATTCGCGTCAGTTGTATTGGGCGCGTTGGCTGTTTACGTGTGGATGACGGGCAAGGACGAAAATTGCTGGAAGGCCTTGTGCTGCGGTTTTTTCGGTGGCGCTGCGCTGGCTCTACGGACGCTGGGATTGCCGATTGTGGCCGGTCTGATGATTGGGTTCGCGCTGCAGAGGAGATGGCGAGCTCTCGGTTTGTTCACCCTTGGTGCTGCGCCTCTGAGTTTTGTCTGGTTCAGTCAGATTAGGTCTTCCCATACACAGGCCTGGTTGGGCGAGTCGGCGTTGACGTGCGCGTCTGTCTGGCGGGCGAATTGGTTGTACTACACGGATTATCTGGGATTTTGGCGCGCTGACCTTCTCCAGAACCATGTCGTCTGGCAGTCGATCAAGCAAAGCTTTTTGTTGCTGTTGCTCCAGCCGGGAAGCTATCTGATCGCCCCTGCGAGTCTTTCGGGATTGCTGGCGTTCGTACCGGCGGTGGTCTTGTCTTTACTGGCTTTGACCGGCGTTTGGAAGACGATGCGAGGCGGGCGATCTTCTGGCGTCGTTCTGGTGCTGTGCCTTTACGCCGTTCCGGTGGTCATCTGGGACTACCCGGCGATGGCGCGATTCCTGATTCCTTTCTTGCCCTTGTTCGTGGCGGGGGCATGGATTGAGGCGAAGCGGATCGGCACGCATATCGTTGCGACGGTGCGGACTCACGGCCTGAAGAAAGAGGGTCCCGCGATTGTTCTGTTGAGCCTGGCGGCGTCGAGTTTGGTGATTGGGGCGGGATGGTCGCTATGGAAGAGCCACCGTGCGCTGGGCGAGCAAGCCAAGAAGCGAGCGTCATACGGACCGGAGAAGCGAGAAGCCTATGACTGGCTGAGGGATAACGCCGCGGCTGACGCCGCGGTCGTCGCTTACGAGGACGCTTCCCTCTATCTCTACTCGGGACACAAGGCTTTCCGGCCGGTCATCTTTTTACCTGCTGGGCGCTTTCGGCCGGGGATATTGCAATCCGAACTGGGATGCATCTCGGAGTCTGCGGTGCAGACGCGAGCGGCGTACTGGATGATTTCTGAGGACGATTTTGATTTCGAATGGGAACCGGCGGCAGCGGATGGGCTGGATCGGGAGGAGAGATTTCTGGAAGGCCTCCCTCTTGTCTTCCGCAGTAAGGCTGGACGGGTGCGGATTTATCGGGTCAGGCAGGATGCTGGAGGATAGCGGCGATTACGAGGATGTTCGGAATCATGAGCAGTGTCCGTGGCGTAATCAAAGCGCCCGTGCGATTAGCGCGTGCGTACACAAAGGGTGACAGTGGGGTCAAGACGCCGGCGAGTGGCGTTTTCGCTATCTTCATCAAAGTGCAGGGCTTAGAAAACGAATGACCGCCAACTCGCTTTGGCTCGCGAGGTGCATATTTCCTTGTAAATAGGTCTCCCGATCGACACAAGAAGTGCCAAATTTAAAGCGCCTGAAAGGAAATAGGACCATGAAAGCTACACTTCTGCGGCTTTGGAATGAAGAAGAGGGACAAGATTTGACCGAGTACGCGCTGTTGCTAGTGCTACTCACGTTGGCGGCGATCGGGTCTTTGACGACATTGGCGACCGCGGTGAACTCAGTGTTCGCCAATGCGAAAGCAGCCCTTAGCACGACGTAAAGTGTGCGAGGGCTTCGCGATGGGAACGCGCTTTTGTCCCAAGCGCTTTGGTTTAGTCGGAAATCAAAGTGGAGTGTTTGGAGAGCCTCATGAAGGCGATGCTTCGTCGGTTGTGGTGTGAAGAAGAAGGGCAAGATCTGACCGAATACGCTCTGTTGTTGGTGCTGCTGGTATTGGCGGCGGTTACCTCGCTGAACGCTTTGGCGACTGCCATCAATGGCGTATTCCAGAGCGTTTCGACCAATCTGAACTCCGGTACGTGATTCACCGGCTTCGCCAGGGCCGAGAACCAATTCGTCGAGAAAGACTTCTCACTCCATGAAAGGAACGCAAACGATCTGGGCGGTGACGATTTTGCTCACGGCGTTGGCGGCATTCGTGGATTTCAGGTCGCGGAAGATTCCCAACTGGCTGACGGTGCCGGCTTTTGTAGCGGGATTGACGCTGCGAACGGTTTTGTTTGGATGGGCTGGGGCAAAGTCCGCTCTTGAGGGGACAGGGCTGGCTTTGCTGGTGTTGCTTCCACTCGTGCTGATGCGGGCGCTGGGTGCGGGTGATTGGAAATTGATGGGCGCAGTCGGGGCGTTCCTCGGCCCGCTCATGTTTTTGTTTGTGCTGCTCGGGAGCATTCTGGTTTCGGGAATTATGGCGATTGTTGAGATGGCGCGAACGCGGCGAGTGCGAGAAACCTTTCACAACCTATATGTCCTGGTGCAGGGATTTTTCACGTTTGGGTTGCGGGCGAATCCGAAGATTTCGCTCGACAATCCGGAGCTCTTGAAGCTGCCGTTCGGCGTCGCGGTAGCGATTGCGACGGTGGCATGTTATTGCGCGGCGCGCTGGGGACTTTGAGCGCTGCGAGCGCGGTCCTGAATGGGGGCCGCGTTTTTGTGTTTGAGCTCTTGTTTTGGCTGTCCTGAGGTGAGGAGACCGCTTTTATGAACCAGAACCGCATGGTTGTCGGGCTGGCGATCGCGCTTGTCGTGGCTTTCGTGCTCTCCACGTTTGTGTACAAGCAATTTCAAAAGGCCAGCACGGCTAAGCCGGTGGATACCGAGCATGTTGTCGTTGCGGCTTCGGCTATGCCGCTCGGGACGCGGGTGGATGCCAGCAACCTGAAGCTGATTACGTGGCCGGCCGGGCAATCGGTGGCGGGCATGTTCACCAGCATCGACCAATGCGCGAATCGGGCGTTGATTACGCCGGTCGCGGCGAACGAGATGGTTCTGGATGCCAAGCTTGCGCCGAAGGAAGCGGGAGCCGGGCTGCCGGCGGTGATTCCGGAAGGCATGCGGGCGATGTCGGTTGCGGTGAATGACGTTATCGGTGTGGCGGGGTTTGTTACGCCCGGGACGATGGTGGATGTGCTGGTGACCGGTAAACTGGCCGGACCGAGCCGCGGCGAAGAAGACACGATCACGCGGACGATCCTCGAAAACGTTCGAGTGCTTGCGGCGGGACAGAAGATCGAGCAGGACCGGGAAGGCAAGCCGCAGACGGTGCCGGTGATTACGCTGCTGGTTTCGCCGGAAGATGCGGCGCGGCTCGCGATGGCGAGCACGCAGGGCAAGATTCAGCTCGCGCTGCGGAACACAGTGGATTCAAAGCGTGTCGAGCCCGCTTCGGTGCTGGAGGCCAACTTGTTCTCGGGCGGCGCGCCGGCGGCGGCTCCCAAGAGAGCCACGGTCAAAGCTGCGGCGCCACCGCCGCCTTCGCCGTACACCATCGAAGTCATTACCGGCAACAAACGCGAGAACAAGAGCTTTCCGAACCAATGAGAGAGCGCCAAGGACAACGAATGATTCCCCACCAGCCCGCACACAATTCGTTGAACCGCCAGAGAGCGAGATTCGCTCGGTTCACGGCAACAGCAGCGTTCGCTGCTGTAGCCGTGCTCTCGTTGCAAGTAGCACCGGCGCTCGCGCAACAGCCCGCTGACACGCCGGCACCCGCGCAGAGCGCGACACCGCCGCCACAGCAGGCTCCGACGCCGGTTCCGGCGAATGCGCCGATGGAAGCCGGAGAACCGCAGACCCTGCACTTGCTCGTGGGCCGCTCGATCGTCATCACTTCGCCTGCGCGCATCAAGCGCGTGTCGATCGCCGATCCGACCATCGCGGAAGCGATCGTCGTGAGCCCGAATCAGGTTTTGGTGAATGGCAAGACTCCGGGCGGCGTTTCGTTAATCGTCTGGGATGAAAGCGATCAAAGCCAGTCGTTCGAAGTTTCGATCGACATCGATGTGCTTGGGTTGAGCCAGAAGATTCGCGAAGTCTTCCCGAACGAAGATGTGCATCTCGATACGTCGCGCGACGTCGTGATGCTGTCGGGGAAAATCTCGTCGAAAGAGATTGCCGACAAGATTCTGGAAATCGTGAAGGGTGTCACGCCAAAGGTCACCAGCCTGATGCAGGTGCCGACGACGCCAAACGGTGAGATTCTGCTACAGGTGCGATTCGCCGAAGTGAACCGCTCGCTGATCAACCAGTTCGGCCTGAACATTCTGGGCCTGCCGGGCGGGAAGAACGTGGGAACGATTTCCACGCAACAGTTTTCACCGCCGCAGCTCACCACGCAGAACGGTGTGAGCTCGACACCGTCTACCGGCAGCGCAATCGGTCTCAGCGACCTGCTCAACATTTTCATCTATCGCCCGGACATCAACCTCGCGGCGACAATCCAGGCTCTACAGGAACAGAACGTTCTGGAAATCCTCGCCGAGCCGAACCTGATGACCGAGTCCGGTAAAGACGCCAGCTTCCTCGCCGGCGGTGAGTTTCCTTTCCCGATTCTGCAATCGACCGGTGGGACGGGAGGATTCGCGGGCATCACGATTCAGTTCAAGGAATTCGGCGTCCGCTTGAACTTCACACCAACACTGACGCCCGACGGGTTGATCCATCTCAAGGTCAAGCCGGAAGTCAGCTCGCTCGATTTTACGAACGCTCTTACCTTGCAGGGCTTCGTGATTCCGGCGCTGGCGACGAACCGCGTCGAATCCGATATGAGCTTGACGGATGGGCAAAGCTTCGCGATCGCGGGTTTGATGGATAACCGGGTTACGGAGCAGATGCAAAAGATTCCAGGCATCGGCGATATTCCGATTCTCGGAAAGCTGTTTACGAGCAAGAGCTTGAATCGGAGCAAGAATGAACTCGTAATCGTGGTGACACCGCATATCGTTCATCCGATTGTTTCGGGCCAGCCGACTCCGAATCTGAAATATCCGGATCCGTTCCTGGCGCCGACGGGCGGCGCGGCTCCGAAGGGAGAACCCGTGCCGGGCACGCCTTCCGCAATCGGGGTACATCAGTAAGCTGTGAGCTGAGCAATAGCTTTGTAACGACTGAGGGCTGCACAAACCACAAGGGGAGTCAGAAAGAACGGTTGATGCTGACAGTAGCCATAGCTAGCGGTGACACGGCCAGTTCCGGACAGTTGCTGGCTAGTCTCGAACAAACAGGTCTCGTCAAGTCGGTCAAGCAATGGTCGGTCCCCGCCGATAAGCTGCCCGAAACGGCAGATGCATTTCCGGAAGTGGTGTTCCTGGACCTCGCGCGCGATCCGGAACCGTACTTTCAATTGGGCGCGCAAATTCACCGAACCCGGCCGGCGTGCAAGCTGGTCGCGTGCTCCTCCGTTGTGCCCCCGAATCACCAGCTCTTGCTGGAAGCGATGCGAGCCGGAGTGCAGGACTTTTTGCCGAAGCCGGTCGATTCGCGCTCGCTCAAAGAAATCCTGGCGCGCTTCTCGAAGGATCTGGAAGGCAATAGCGACCGGTCGTCACTCGATCGATTGATCGTGGTGATGGGTTCGAAGGGTGGCGTTGGAACGACGACGGTAGCGGTCAACATCGGTGTGCAGCTCGCGAGTTACGCGCGCAAACACGTCGCATTGCTCGACTTCGCCAATCCGCTAGGCAATGTTCATTTGCTGCTCGATCTCCATCCGAAATTCACGGTGCGAGACGCAGTCGATAGCCTCGATCGCCTGGATAGCCACTTCTTCGCGGGCTTGATGACGCGGCACAAGACGAAGCTCGAAGTTCTGGGCGGCGCGACGCAGCCTGAGGAATGGCAAACGATTCCGGTTCCGATGCTGGACCGCGTTGTCAACGTCGCGCAGAACAACTTCGATATGGTTCTGGTCGATATGGGCTCGCAGTTTTCATCGGAGTGGAGCTCAATCTTGCGCATGGCGCGGATGATTCTGATCGTCGCCGAAGCGAACGTGCCGGCACTCTGGACGCTAGAACGGCGGTTGTTGGCGTTGAAGGGGTTCGGAATCGACCTCGATCGTGCGCGCGTGATTATCAATCGCTGGCACAAGGGCGACGAAGAAGTCCTCAAGGGCATTCAGAAAGACATCAATCGACCCGTTTTTGCATGCCTCCCCAATGACTTCCGGATGGCGAGCAACGCCATCAATCTCGGCACCCCAATGCACGAAAACGGGAACAACGCGCTCGGGAGCCGCTACCGGCAGATCGCGGGGCAGCTCGCAGGACTCGATGTAGCGAACCCCGCAAAGAAAGGCTCGCTGGGTGGATTCTTCTCCTTCCCAGCGAAACGGTGACGTAGCTCATGCCCCAACCGCTACCCGCACAGGTTGCACGCACCGACTTTGGCGCCGTCAAGGCGGCAATTCACCGCAAGCTGATTCAGAAGCTGAACCTGGATCGACTCACGGAAGTGAATCGCGACGACGTACGCCGCGAAGTGACGCAAATTCTGGAAGCGCTCGTCGTTGGCGAATCGACGCCGATGAACTTGCAGGAACGTGAGCGCCTCGCGACTGAAGTTCTCGACGAAGTTTTTGGCTTGGGACCGCTGGAGCCGCTTCTCGCAGATCCGACGATCTCGGACATCCTGGTCAACACGCATAAACGTGTCTATGTAGAACGCAGAGGCATTCTTGAGATGACGTCGATCCAGTTTCGCGACGACATCCACCTGATGAGCATCATCGACCGCATCGTTTCCGCAGTCGGTCGCCGCGTCGATGAGTCGTCGCCGATGGTGGATGCGCGCCTGGCCGACGGTTCGCGCGTCAACGCAATCATTCCACCGCTTGCGGTGGATGGGCCGTGCCTGTCGATTCGGCGTTTCGGCCGTGATCCGCTGACGTCGGAAGATTTGCTGCAGAACAACACGCTGACAGAGCCGATGCTCGAGCTTTTGCGTGGCTGCGTCAAAGCACGGCTCAACATTCTGGTTTCAGGCGGTACCGGCGCCGGTAAGACGACGTTCCTCAACGTTCTATCGTCATACATTTCGAATCGGGAACGCATCGTGACGGTGGAAGACGCGGCGGAATTGCAGCTTCACCAGGATCACGTCGTACGGCTGGAAACCCGCCCGGCCAACATCGAAGGCAGAGGCGCGATTCAGCAAAGACAACTGGTCATCAACTCTTTGCGTATGCGCCCCGACCGCATCATCGTCGGTGAGGTTCGCGGCGAAGAAGCGCTGGACATGCTTCAGGCCATGAACACCGGCCACGATGGTTCGCTCACGACGATTCACGCAAACACGCCGCGCGACGCGTTGAGCCGCCTCGAAACGATGGTGGCCATGGGCAGCCTCAACATTCCCGACAGCGCGCTTCGCCGACAAATCGCCTCGGCGATTGACGTGGTCGTGCAGGTCAGCCGCCTGAGCGATGGGACGCGCAAAGTGATTTCGCTCGCCGAAATCACCGGCATGGAAGGCGACATCGTGTCGATGCAGGACATTTTCATCTTTCGCAAGCGTGGGATTCGCGACAACGGCGAGGTTATGGGCGAATTCGTTCCGACCGGGATTCGTCCGAAGTTTGCGGAGAAATTGCAAGTTTCGGGGATTCATCTACCGATTTCGATGTTCGATTTCCAGCACGCGGAGTTTTGATGACCGCAGGCGTCAGTTTCGATCGTGCGATGAAAGGCTACTCGCTTTAGAGGATTCGCTATGGGCTCGCTCGTATTTGCGCTCACATTCCTGATCGTCATCGTCATCTTCCTTGGCGTTTGGATGACGATTGGCGGCGACAACAAGCAGGAAGTGGTGCGTCGCCGCATGGAGGCGGTGCGCAAGGCGGAGCGCCGCGGCGATGTGTCGATGGGCCTGAAGCTGGCGCGCGACGAAATGCTGAGCAGCGTGCCCGCCGTTCATCGCTTGATGATGCACTGGTCGTGGTCGATGCGTTTGCAGGAACGCATCTCGCAGGCCGGGCTCACGATGAAGGCCGGAAAATTAATTTTGATCAGCGCGTGTTTGTTCCTGGGGACCCCGATCGTCGTCGGATTTTTCATGCCGATGTTTCCGGTCGGCCTATTGATCGGGATCTGCATCGGCCTGATTCCGTACGGCGTGGTGATGTACCTGAGGCAGAAGCGGCTGCGCGCGTTCGAGGAGCGATTTCCCGAAGCGCTGGACTTGCTTGGCCGCGCGGTCCGAGCAGGGCACGCCTTCACGACCGGCCTCGAGATGATCGCCAAGGAATCACCCGACCCGATCGCGAGCGAATTCCGCACCACGTTCGAGGAGCAGAACTTCGGCCTGCCGCTGCGCGACGCGCTGCTCAACATGACCGAGCGCATTCCGTCGATCGACGTGCGCTTCTTCGTCACTGCGCTGCTTATCCAGAAAGAAACGGGCGGCAACCTCGCTGAAATTCTCGACGGTTTGGCTCGCGTCATTCGCGATCGCTTCCGGATTTATCGCGAAGTTCGCGTGCGTACTGCGCAGGGACGCCTGACGGCAGGCATCCTGATCGCGCTCCCGGTTGCCATGATGTTGTTACTCATGACGATGAATCCGAATTACATGGGCGTGCTCTTTCATGATCCCAGGGGTGTGCTGGCGCTGACCATCGCCGGCATCATGCAGGTTATTGGTTCGCTTCTGATCTGGAAGATCATTCACATCGAGGTCTAGCGAGATTCGAGTTTCAAGTTTGGTGGGTTTTCAAGATTCTCAGTCGTAGTTTTGAGGAGTGTTTCGAGATGCTTTGGGCAATCACAGCGCTGACCTTCCTCGCCACGTTTGGCGTGCTGGCCGCCCTGTTCTACGCGTTCTCGTCACAGGGGGGCGCCGTTGCCGAACGTCTTTCGCGTTTAGCAAACACTACCGCGCCCGCGATTGAGGAAACCGGTTTCGTCGAAAAACAAAAAGAAAATGTCCGGAACACACTCGCCGGCCTGAGCAAGTTAGTTCCAGGCGGCACGGACTCGGCGACTCCGCGCACACAGCTACTCCTGATGCGCGCCGGCTATCGCACCAGCAACGCGCTTGCCGCGATGCGCGGATTCAAGATCCTCACGCCGATCGCGTTCGTTGCATTGGCATTCGCCACCGGCGCCTACAAGTGGAATGCAATCATGATTCCGCTGATCGCGCTCGCGCTCGGGTATCTGTTCCCTGACATGTTTCTGACGTGGCGCGTGAATGCCCGCCAGACCAAAATTCGCCGCGGCTTGCCCGACGGCCTCGATCTGCTCGTCATTTGCGTCGAGTCGGGTCTTGGCCTTGACCAAGCGTTGATGAAAGTCTCGCAGGAGTTGCGCATCACGCACCACGAACTCAGTGAAGAGCTACAGCTCGTCAACCTCGAGATGCGCATCGGCAAAACGCGCATCGAGGCACTTCGCGAGCTCGCCCGCCGGACCGGTCTTGAGGACATCAAGAGCCTGGTCGCAATGCTCGTGCAGACCGATCGCTTCGGCACCAGCGTCGCCCAGTCGTTGCGCGTTTTCTCCGACGACTTGCGTATCAAGCGGCGGCAGCGCGCCGAAGAAATGAGCGCGAAGACCACGGTGAAGATGGTCCCACCGTTGATCTTTTTCATTTTCCCCGCCCTGATGGTGGTGATTTTGGGCCCGGCTGTGATCACGTTGCTTCGCCAGTTGTTACCGGCAATGCAGCGTTGACCTCAGCAAGCTCGTAACTCTGCGAGGTTTGCAGGGCCGAGAAGCTGGAAAGGAGAAGTGCAATGGATAACGTAACGCTGATTCGCGTCGTCGCGGGAGCGCTCGCCGTTCTCGTGCTGTTCGTCATTATCTGGCGCCGCAAACGCAAGTCGATCGAATAGCAATCATAAGTTGCAGCTGAAACCAGAATCACGGGAGCAGGGCGGTAGATCCATGGCCACGATAAACGGTCATACCAATTCGCTGTATGTTTATAACAAGACGCGCGAGACCTTCGTCGCAACGGAGGCTCTGCTTGCCGACAGCTATCTTCGTCGGCTCGTCGGGCTTCTCGGCAAGACGCGGCGATGGGCTACGCTCGGCCGAGGCCTATGGATCGTTCCCTCGCGTGGCGTTCATACGATCGGAATGCTGTTCCCGATCGATTTGATTTTCCTCAGCAAGAGCAAAGAAGTTGTTCACGTCGAGGAATATGTTCGTCCGTTCCGTATCTCGAAGGTGTCACTCAAGGCTATGAGTGTGCTTGAGCTGCCACCCCACACGATTTATCGCTCGGGAACAAAAATCGGCGATCAACTCGAGATTGCTCCGACTCGCTAACGCGAATCAGTTGCACTCATCGAGGTTCGTCGGAATCAGTTGTGGAAGTAAGACGATCTGAAATGTTCGACCCGTCGTAGGAGTCTTGTGGTGGTGTAAAGCGCAGACGTTGCGTGTTGCACCCGCCGTTACGGAAATTGCAACCAGCCATTTTCCGCCGCGGTTAGCCCTCAAACTCTCTTCGATGCTCTCGGCTCTATCCAGGGCATTGTGTGGTCGCGCCTATCTGAAGGTGTCGGCGCCGGAGCTTACCAGCGCGGTTCGCGCGGCTGCCGGACGGACTCGCTGTAATCTTCGTTGGAAAATCGGTCGCGGCCACGGCCGCCGCCCTTTCCTTTGCCGCCACCGCCCCCGCCTGAGTTGCCACCGCCGCCGTATCCTCCGCCGCCGCGGTTGCCGCCGAAGCCGCCACCACGATTTCCGCCGCGTGGCGGACCACCACCCTCGCCTCGGGGGCGCGCCTCATTCACCTTGAGCTGGCGTCCGCCCGACATCGTTCCGTCGAGGCCTGCAATCGCCTTCGCCGCTTCTTCATCGTTGGGCATTTCGATAAACGCGAAGCCTCGCGCCCGCCCCGTCTCGCGATCCATCGCCATATGCACACGCGTCACCGCGCCGAACGGCTCGAAGAGCGCACGCAGCTCGCCCTCACTGGTTTGAAAATTCAGATTCCCAACAAACAGACTCTTCATTTACCGTTCTCCTCAGGCTAGCCGCGAGATGCACATCGAGTTCGACCGCTACGCGCCTGAAACGGTAGCACATCTCCTGCCCGATTCTGTTACACCAATTCCGCCGACCCTGTTATCGGGCTTTTAGGAGGAACACCCGTCATTTCGCCCCCAATCTGGGATACCCTCTGGGCCCTCGTTCGAACAAACTGCCGCAGGTGGGTTGGCTGGCTATGATTTTGCGAATTCTTGTCGTCGCCGCGATCGTGGTGATCGCGATTCTCTTGTACGCCGCGAGCAAGCCGCCGGTGCTCATTGTTCAGCGCAGCACGACGATCGATGTGCCGCCTGAAAAAGCATTTGCCCTCGTCGATGATTTTCGTAATTGGCCCAAGTGGAACCCGCAGGATCGCGACGATCCGACATTGGCTCGCTCCTACCGAGGCGCTCCCAACGGTGTCGGAGCCATCAGCGATTGGAGCGGAAAAGGCGAATCAGGCCAAGGCACGATGACGATTGCGGAGTCCGTTCCTTACTCGAAGATCTCGGTAGACGCCAATTGGAGCCGCCCTTTTAAAACTCGCAACGTCAATGACTTTGATTTCACTCCGACCGGCGGGGGCACGAAGGTCACTTGGACCTTGCGGGCTTCGAACTTGTTCGTCATGAAAGTGATGGGCATCTTCACCTGCATGGACAAGAACATCGGCGGCCATCTCGAATCGGGTCTCGCAAACTTAAAAGCTGTCGCCGAAAACGGAAAGTAGCAACGAGAGACCGGAACATCTCTACGGACGGTCATTCGCGTCGCTGCATGCGACCCATCGCGGCTGAGCTGGTTATCTGCCTAATTTCCCAGCTTGCCGCGCAGGACGGTGACCGATGCTGCCTGCAGCGTGAACTTTGTCGTGGCGTTCGCGTTTACGGTTGAATGCGCTGCCGGCCCATCGGGATCGGCATGCCCGCCGCTCGGAGTGGCGTGCCATTGATACTGAGCCGCGCCAAATGTGATGACGTCAACCGGGCCCGTGAATCCGATTGAGGAACTAGCGCCGGCCTTCGCTGCGGCTTTCGCGCCATCGAATTCGACCTTCACGTCGTGCGCATTTTCTTGGTCCTTGTTGATCACCATCAGCGACCACTGCCCGTCGGGTCGCATCGCAGCGTATGCGGTTATCAGACTGTGTGCTGCGCCATCCGTTACATCGCTGGTTGCAGCGAACAACTTGTGCTCGCCATTTTCCGGTTGTACCCACTCGAGGTTGATCAGCTGACTCGCAAAAAATTGCGATAGCGGCTGAATGATTTTTCGCGTCTCGCGATCCGCTGAAAACATCCCGAAAGTTCCTCGCGAGCCGTTGTGGCCATGGCCGATGCCCAGAGGCAGATAGTGGAAGTAGTAGACCGCTTGCCCGCCGCCGCTTAGATAGGCGCCGACATAGTCCGCCAGCCATAGCGCTCCCCATATGTCGACGAACGCTTCGGAATCCACCCATGAAATATTCGACTCGGTGATCATCTGCGGCACCTTGGCAGGGACGCCGTCCTGACGCCACACATCGATGATGTGGGTTACGAGATACGGCTCGTCATACAAGCTGCTCCACGCAATTTTGCCCGGATCGATCGGATAGTGTTCATAAGGGAAGAACGCCAGCTCATCGAGTTTTCCATGCGCCTTCAGATAGTCGATGAAGCGCCGGGTCCATGACGTTCTGCCCTCGGCGTCAATCCAGGTTTCGATGTCTTTATTCTGCCCAGTGAAAACCGGCCCACCAAGCTTTAGCTTTGGATCGACGCGGTGCAGTGCGGCCGCGAATTGAATGTAGAGTGCCGCATCATCTTCCGGCGGAGTGTAATGCCCGTCCGGCTCTTCGCCCATTTCAACGTACGAAACTGGATAGCCCTGCTTTTCGACATACGCAAGCTCGGCGGCAGCGTCTTCCGGCGTTGTAGATCATCGCGATCGGGATCATCGCGGGGAGCTTTCGCGTCGCGCCGCTCGTGAAAAAGTAGTCCAGGCCGAGCTGATCGCCCGCTCGCTCGTCTAAATCCTCGGGCGTATGCCAGGGGTCAACAGACGAACAATACGTTGCCGTTTGGTCCTGATCCGCAGTGTGCCGAATTACGTCGTGAAGCTTTCCGTCGGCCGTGGTCCTGCCCAGGTACAACTTGCGAATCGCATAGCCCACGCAGTTCCGCTTGTCAGCCGATCCATGCGTGTCGCAAGTGTTCGACGATTGGCGCATCAGAATGCGCACCCACTGCGCGGCGATCGGCTGATCGGCGAGTTGCAGTGTCACAGCGCCGCCCTTCCCCTCATGAACAGCGCCGCCGGGAAAAGTGACCCACACACCGAGTGTCGGCTTCTTGATCGGATCTTCGCCCGTCCAATACTGCACTTCGTAGTTCACGGCGTACGGCTCGGCCCACGCGATTCGAATTGCGCTCACCGGCAGCGAGTTCGCCAAATCAAGAAACACCCACTGCGGATGCAACGCGTCGCTTTCACCGGTGTACGCCTGCGTCAAATACGGATTGCTCTTCCAATAGGAGTTTGTGTCTCCATCCGTCAATCGCGACTACCCTTCGGTGTCGGTCCCGTCGTCGCGCGTGACTCCGCGGTGCGGCAGCGGATATCCATAGGAATGGCGAATTGGCGCCGCCCCTGGCTCCGCACTCCCGACGAAATATCCGCGGCCTGCCGGGTCGCTCCACTTCCCTTCCGGATTCCAGTGCCAGGCCTCCATGTGCAATTCGGTGTTCTGGCGATAGGTCGCCGTCTGCCACCCGGCCGAAAGCACTTTGTCGAGGTTTTCCTGGGTTAGCAGCTTGTCCGCAGCGTCGTACGGTAAGCGGTCGATGCCCGCTCCCAATGCCTGGGTCGGCACAATCGTGTTCGTCGCGCGCCCGGCAGCCGCATCGACGTGGATCGTCTGCCCGATCACCGCGCCACCGCACAGCGCCGTCGCGACCAGTGAGGCTATGCCGGCCAAGCAGCGCCCCAACGGGCCGTCGCACCAAACTCGCGTTCAAAGCGTCTCCTCTCGTCCTTTAAATCGTTTTAATTCGAGTCATTGGTACAGATAACGTTTCCCGGCGTCAAGCGCCGTTTCGTCGTTACGTGGTCTTCTCTCTTCGCCCCCGCCAAGCCACCTCTACTTACCACTTATTTTTCCAAATTTTTCAGCTAAACTACTCTCAGCCGTTCCCTCACACGAGATTTCGTGAAATTTCTGGCTCGTTGACGACGTAGTCTCAGTGTGAACCCCTCTTCGAAGGAAGTCTGGCTAATGGCCTCACCAATCAGTTCTTCGCAACACGATCTGGGATCTCTGCGCATCCACGATGGTCAGCGCCATGGCAGTAAGGTCGGCAAAGGACTAGCGATCTTCTTCGGCGTCCTTGTGATCCTCGGCGGTATCGCCGGCGGAGTCTACGCCTTCTGGAACCAGAAACCGATCGTCCAGGTTGCCGTCGTCCACAAGCCAGTCGGCACCGGAGGACGCGAGGCGCTCCTGAACGCCAGCGGCTACGTCACTCCCCGCCGCCGCGCGACCATCGCCGCCAAAATCACTGGCCGCGTCACCGGCGTGTTTTTCGACGAAGGCACCGTGGTCAAAGAGGGCCAGCTTCTCGCCACGCTCGATGACTCTGACGTGCAAAAAGCGCTCACCTCCGCGAAGGCTGATAAGGATTCCACCGAGGCGACCATCGCCGATCTCCAGGTGCAGCTCAAAAACGCGAATATCGAATTGCATCGCGCTGAGCAACTTCAGAAAGCCGGCGTTCAGACGCAAGAGCAACTCGACACTGCCAGCATGAACGCCGACAGCCTCAAAGCGAAGATCGAGCTCGCCAAAGCGCAGGTCGCTGCGTCCACATCCCGTATCGCCGAAGCGCAGCAGGCGGTCGATAACTGCACGATCAAAGCTCCCTTCGCCGGAATCGTCGTCTCCAAAGACGCGCAGGTCGGCGAAATGGTGAGCCCGATTTCCGCCGGCGGCGGCTTCACGCGCACTGGTATCGCCACCGTCGTCGACATGAACTCCAACGAAATCGAAGTCGACGTCAACGAGTCGTACATCGCGCGCGTTCACGACGGTCAGAAGGTCACCTCGATTCTCGACGCGTATCCCGATTGGGAGATTCCGAGCCACGTTCGCACGATTATCCCGACCGCTGATCGCCAGAAAGCCACGGTAAAGGTGCGCATTTCGTTCGACAAACTCGATCCGCGAATCCTGCCTGACATGGGCATCAAGGTGACGTTCCTCGGCGACGCGCCGAAACCGACCGACACAAAAACAGCTCAGGCAGCCGCGCTCGTGCCGCAAAGCGCTATCCACGACGACGCCGGCAAGAAAGTCGTCTTCCTCGTGAAAGACGACAAGCTCGAACGCCGCGCCGTTACGCTCGGCGAAAATCGCGGCTCCGACACCGAAATTATGGCGGGTCTAGCCGTGGGCGACACGGTTGTCGTCAGCGGCCCTGCCGATCTGCGCGATGGCCAGAGCGTAGCCATCAAGAAATAACGCAAACGCGCGGTCGGGCAACTAATTCATCGCAATACCGAAATTAATTCGATCTTCGAAACGTAGACAAGACACACGCATCACAGGAGCTCTCACAATGGTTCGAGTGGACAGCACCGGCAGATCGAACAGCCTCATTCAGGTTCGCGGCCTCGACAAGACCTATAAGCGCGGCGGCGAAGAGATTCACGTTCTTCAGGGACTCAACCTTGACGTCGACAAGGGCGACTTCGTCGCCTTCATGGGCCCCAGCGGCTCGGGCAAGACGACGTTGCTCAATCTTCTCGGCGGCCTCGACGTCCCGACGCGCGGCAGCATCAGCGTCGCCGGCGACGAAGTCACCAACATGTCCGCCGCCAAGCTCACGCAATGGCGCGCGCGCCACGTCGGCTTCATCTTCCAGATGTACAACTTGATCCCCGTGTTGACGGCGTTCCAGAACGTCGAGCTGCCGCTCTTGCTCACGAAGCTTTCGAAGTCCGAGCGCCGCCGCCACGTGGAAACCGCGCTCGGCGTCGTCGGTCTCTCCGAGCGCATGAATCACTATCCCCGTCAGCTTTCGGGCGGACAGGAGCAGCGCGTCGCCATTGCCCGCGCGATCGTCGCCGATCCGACCTTTTTGCTCTGCGACGAGCCGACCGGCGACCTCGACCGCAAGAGCGCCGACGAAATCATGAACCTGATCATTCGCCTGGTGAAGGAATTCGGAAAAACTGTGCTGATGGTCACCCACGATCCGGTCGTCGCCAAGCTCGCCGATCTCGAACTCCATCTCGAGAAGGGATTGCTCGTCGAAGCCGGCCAACAACAGAACGCATACGCCGGAGGTGCCGCGTGAAATTTCGAGGACTCATCTTCGCGAATCTCTTCCGCAAAAAGATTCGCCTCATCCTGACGGTCGGCTCGTTCGCCGTCGCGCTCTTCCTCTTTTCGTTTCTCGCGGTCGTGAAGGGCGCCTTCGGCCGTGGCGCCGACATCGCTGGCGCCGATCGCCTCATAACCATCAATCGCACCTCGATCATTCAGCCGCTCCCGCTGAATTACAGGGACAAAATTTTGCGCATCCCGGGCGTGGTCGCGATCACGCACAACAACTGGTTCGGCGGCGTCTATCAGGATGAGAAGAATTTCTTTCCACAGTTCGCCATCGATCCGCAAAATCAGCGCATCGTCTTGCCGGAACTCAAAGTTCCCGACGACCAGTGGGCCAACTTCTTGAAAGATCGCCAGGGAGCGATCGCTGGTGCGAAGACCGCCGCGCGCTTCGGATGGAAAATCGGTGACAAAATCCCTATTAAGACAACGATCTTTGGCGGCGCGAACACATGGGATTTCAATCTCGTCGGCATTTACCACTCCGAGAAAGCCGGCGGCGACGAGAGCCAGTTCTGGTTTCAGTGGGACGCTTTCGAAGAAGGCGTGCCGAAGACTTTCAAGGATCGCGTCGGCTGGTACGTTTTCAAGATTCAGAATCCCGACGACGCTCCGCGCATTGCCAAAGCGGTCGACGATCTCTTCTCGAACTCCGATTTTGAGACAAAGACCGAGACCGAATCCGCCTTTGCCGCGGGCTGGGTGAAACAGTTCGGCAACATCGAATTTCTCATCCTCTCGATCGGTGGTGTCGTCTTCTTCACGCTGTTGCTTGTTACCGGAAATACGATGGCCATCTCCGTCCGCGAGCGCATCGGCGAACTCGGCACGCTGAAAGCGATCGGCTTCAGCGACCGGGCGATTCTCTCCTTCGTCCTGGCGGAGTCTCTGTTGATTTCGCTGATCGGCGGACTCATGGGCCTCGGACTCGCTGCCCTCGCGATTCCTGTGCTGGCAAATGCTCTCAACGGCTTACTGCCAGAGTTGATTTTGTCGCCGGCGATTCTCAGTATCGGGCTCGGTACGGCGCTGCTCGTCGGACTTGTAAGCGGATTGCTACCCGGCATTGGTGCGATGCGAATGCGTGTAGTCAACGCATTGCGGAGGGTCTGATATGGCGATTCCAGTTATTTACAACGTACGCAGCGTGAAGGCGCGCTGGACGTCGGCGATCGTCGCAGTCCTCGGCATCGCAGGTACCGTCGGCGTTTTCATCGCGATGCTGTCACTCGCGCGCGGATTCAAAGCTACGCTCGTCGCATCGGGCTCCGAAGACAACGCCATCATCATGCGCGCCGGCGCTACGTCCGAAATGATGTCCGGCGTCGCGCTCGATCAGGTAAAAATCTTGCAAGACGCCCCGGGCGTCGCTCGTGGGACCGACGGCGCACCGCTTGTCACGTCCGAAGTCGTCGTCATCGCGCCGTTCCCTCTCAAATCGACTGGCACCGATGCTAACGTTCAGGTCCGCGGCGTTTCGGCCAACGTGATGAACATACGCCGCACCGTGAAGATCATCGAAGGCCGCATGTTTAATCCCGGCTTGTCCGAACTGGTCGTCGGCAAGAACGCCAACACCACGTATACGGGCTTGACCCTCGGCAACACCGTGAATTTTGGCGGCGGACACTGGACTGTCGTCGGTGTGTTCGACGCCGGCGGCAGCGCGTTCGATTCTGAAGTCTGGACCGATGCGCGCGTGCTCGACGATGTCTACAAGCGCCCGACCAATGTGTTTCAATCGGTCACCGTTCACCTGACGTCGCCGAACGCACTGCAACAGTTCAAGGACTCGGTCACGTCTGACCCGCGCCTCAGCGTCGACGTCAGCCGCGAAATCGACTACTACGCCAAGCAGTCGACGCGCATGACGCAGCTCATCACGATCCTCGGCGGCTTGGTCGCCAGCGTGATGGCCATCGGCGCGATCTTCGGCGCTCTCAATACGATGTACTCCGCCGTTGCCGAACGCGGCCGCGAAATCGCCACCATGCGTGCTCTCGGATTCGGCGCCGCCGCCGTCGTCTTCTCCTTCGTCATCGAGGCGCTGATCATTTCGTTCGTTGGCGGAGCTGTCGGCTGCATTGCGGTGCTGCCGCTCAACGGCCTGACCACCGCCACAATGAACTGGCAAACCTTCAGCAACATGGCGTTCGCCTTCAAAATCACATCGGGCCTGCTTCTAGGTGGCATCATCTTCGCCCTAGTCATGGGCATCATCGGCGGGCTGCCTCCTGCAATCCGCGCCGCCGCCAGACCCGTAGCCGTAGCCCTTCGCGAACTCTAACCTAAGCCGCGAGATCATCCTGGGTGCCGCACCCTCAGCCGTTAGAGGGTGCGGTTTTTCCCCAACACGACTCAGACCGATCCCTGCTGTCCCCTGTCGGAACTCGTCCCACCACCCCATCGACCCTTTCGCTCCACCTGCCCCTCAGTTCTATTGCCGCACGTCGCTCCCAACCACTAAGTTCAACCTTAGGAGCGACCTATGCCCGGCACCAATCCCACGCCCGAATGGACCCCGGCACACTCAACGCCTAGAACTGTTCCATGGCGCATGATCTTCCGTGTCATCCGCTGGGCGACCTACATCTCCGCCGCGATCACGATCGCGATGGTCCTTCACAAAGCCCCGCCCCCTGTCATCGAAACCAGCCCCCAAGCCGCCACGCGCGTCGAACAGAAATTCGAACAGGTTCAGCAAGCAGTCTCCGCCGGTCAGCCCGCAGAAATGCGCATGGATCAAACCGAGCTGAATTCCTACCTGCTCTCGCATCTCGACATCGCCGCGAACCCCGATTCAACTCAATCCCAAGCCGCCGCGCAGCCGGCAACGCCGAACACCGTGCAAGCGGCCTCCCCGGCGAACGCAGCATCAGGCGCGACATCGACCGGCAGTGGCCTCGACGCGCCCGTACCCGCCGGCACATCAGCCGAACAGATCGAGCAAGTCCGCTCACAAGTGAAAGATGTAAAGGTCGAACTAGTCGACGATCACGTCCGCGCCTACGTCGTCTTCGATATGCACGGCAAGGACGTTACGCTTCAACTCGAAGGCAAACTCGGCGCCCAGGACGGGTACCTGAATTTCGAGCCCGTCTCTGGCCAGATCGGCTCGCTGCCATTGCCGCCGTCCGCGCTCCAAAGCGCGATGCGCCACATTCTCGAAAACCCTGAGAACCGCGAAAAATTTAAACTCCCCGCCGACATGTCCGACCTGAAAATCGTGAACGGCGAAGTCGTCGCCACCTACAAATAACGCGAACCGAATCCATACCTGAATGCCCGGGTTCGCTCTTCGACACACCCTCACCGATCAACGCTGTCGCCCGCGCCCCCACTCATCGGATTCTAGAGGCTGCAATCGTTGCCCAACGGAGCCGGCCCTTGAGCTGCACCCTGGGGACAAGGCTTGGATGCATTCTCGCGACCGCATCTCTGGCCTTCGCCCCGCTATCACCTGCGCAGGACACGCCGCTTGGCGTCGTGCTCCAGGCGAACCTCGCTCATGTTCGCCAAAGCTCGCTCACCGAGGGCGCCAGCATCTTCGCTGGCGAAGAAATCAGCACCGATGTTGGCGGCTCTTCTGATATTCGCATCGCGAACTCCCGTTATAGCCTCGCGGCCAGCAGCCAAGGCCGCTTCTATCCCACGCACTCCGGAAAAGGTTCCGTCGCCGAACTCAGCATCGGCACGCTCACCTTCCGCCGCGACAACGCCGAAAGCGTCGAAGTCGTCGCCTCCGACGTCCGCATCGCACCTCAAGGCGACGCCCCCGCCACCGGCCAGGTCACCATCTTCTCTCCCTGCAAAATCAGCGTCACCGCCATCACCGGCGACCTCACAGTCATCGCCGGCGCCGAAACACACAACGTCGCCGAGAAAGAGTCGTACGAAGTCCTCCCGCAGCAATCCGTAATCTCTGTCGCCAACTTCCTTTCGCCGGACGATCCTCTTTATCACCAGTCACACACGCACAAAGCCTGCACCACGCCGCGCCAATCCAACGGCACGAGCCAATTCACAAAAATCGGAATCATTGCAGGTGCGGCGGGGGCTGCCGCTGCGGTTCTGCTGCTCGCCCACGGCGGCTCAAAATCCGGCAGCAACAGCGACGGCAGTGGTGGCGGCGGCCTCGAAAGCCCCGACAAACCTTAACCGTCCGACCGTTTCAGCTCTCGGGCTGTCACGAATTCTTGTGCCCACCACCCAAACTGTCATCCTGAGCGAAGTGAGCCGACGGTTTTTCTTTTGCGTTCGCTGGAGCCTGCCCTGAGCTTCGAAGGGAGCGAACGCGTCGGCTCCGTAGCGAAGGATCTCAGCCTTAACACCAGCGCAACCGCATCCGTCGTCGACCGAATCCCAGACAATTTGGTTCAATTGTCTCCGCGAAAGCACACACCTCGGCGCATCAATTCACATGGCGCGTGCGATACTCTTGAAACAAATTCTCGCCGTTTGCCGCGAAAAATCTCAGGAGCCATTCATCTCTCACGCCGCCCCAGTCCGCCAACATCCCGGCCCCTTGCCCTATCTCGCTCTCGTCGCCGGCGTAATCTGCATCTCCTGGTCCGCCATATTCGTCCGCTGGACCGACATTCCCGGCCCCACCTCCGCTTTTTATCGCATGCTCATCCCGTCGCTGCTTCTGATCCCCACTTGGCTCTACGACTGGCGAAGACCGCGCGTAAGTTTCCGAACGCTTGCCATCATCGCCATCGGTGGCCTCTTCTTCGCGCTCGACCTCGCCTTCTACAACACCTCCATCATTCGCACCTCTGCGGGGAACGCCACGCTCCTCGGCAACCAAACTCCAATCTTCGTCGGCCTCATCACCTGGCTTGCTTTCAAGCGCCGCCCCACGATCGCGTTCTGGGCGGGCCTCGCGCTCGCCTTCTCGGGTTCACTCGTCATCATCTGGACTGATCTGACGCGCCACATGCATCTCGGCGCTGGCGACCTCATGGCGCTCACTGCCTCTGCCTGCTTCGCCGTCTACTTGCTCGCCACCGAAAACATCCGCGCCCACACGAGCACACTCGTCTTCCTGCGTCTCGCGACGATCTCCGGCACAATCTTTCTTTTCGTGTTCAGTCTTCTTTTGCGCGAACCGTTCACTATCCCCAGCCATCGTTCGCTGGCGGCATTGATCGGCCTGGGTTTGGTTTCACAGCTGGGAGGCTATCTCGCACTGACCTACGCGCTCGGCCACCTGCCGGCGACAGTCACCGCGGTCACGCTCCTCGCGCAAGGTCCGCTGACGGCTCTACTCGCCGCATGGCTTCTCGGCGAACAACTGACTACATCTTTAATCTTAGGTGGCGTTCTGGTGCTGCTTGGTGTCGGCCTGGCCAATCGCGGTCGCGACGCCGGTGAAGAAGCCAACGCCGCGCTAAGCTACGATCCAACTCAATCCTGAAAATGTGAAGTGAACAAATTGTTCAGCGACTCCGCCAACGTCGGGTGCGCAAACACTCCATCGCGCAGCACCGTATACGGAAGCTTCCCCCACATCGCCACCTGTATCTGCGCCATCACTTCCCCGCCCTCGATTCCAAGCACCGCCGCTCCCAGAATCTGATTCGTGTCCGCGTCGACGACCGCCTTCATGAACCCGCGCGTCTCATCGATCTCCAGCGCCCGCGCCACGCTCGTCATCGCCATCTTCGCTACGCGAATCTTTCGCCCCGTCGCGCGCGCCTCACCATCCGTCATTCCCACCCGGCCCAACTGCGGATCGATAAACACCGTGTACGGCAAGAGCCGCCCCGCAATCGACGCGCTTCCCTTTTCGAGCACATTCGCCTTCACAATTCGAAAATCATCATACGAAATGTGCGTAAACGCCGGCCCGCCTTTGACATCCCCAATCGCAAAAATATTCGCCACGTTGGTCTCGAGCCGATCATTCACTTTGATGTATCCGTGTTGATCGACCTCTATCCCCGCCACCGCCGGCTTGAGTGAATCTGTGTTCGGTTTCCGCCCCGCCGCAACCAGCAAATGCGAGTACTTCATCGTCTGCGTGATTTTCCCGCTTCGCGCCTTCACCGCAATCTGCTGGCCCGCGCACTTCACGTGCTCGTCTTTCACGTTGAACAAAATCCTGATGCCGTCCTGCTGCAAAATTTTCGCTACTTCTTCGGCGACATCCTCGTCTTCATGATCGAGCAATTGCTTACCCGAAGTGATTACCGTCACCTGAGCGCCCAACCGCCGGAACAATTGTCCAAACTCCAAGCCGATATATCCGCCGCCAATCACCACCATGTGCTTGGGCACCTCGCCCAACTCCATAATCGACGTGCTGTCGAGATACGGTACTTTCCCCAGCCCATCGATCGGAGGCGCCGACGGCCTGCACCCCACATTAATAAAAAAATATTCCGCGCTCAGCGTCTTCTGCTGTCCCTTTTTGTCCGCTACCTGAATCGAATTCGCCGAAACAAACGACGCTTCGCCAAAAATCAGATCGAGATTCTTCGTTCCCTCGACTCTCTTCTGCTGTCCACCACGAAACGAATTCACAATATCGCGCTTCCGCTTCCGTACGCGCTCCATGTTGATTCGCAACTTGCCCGTGTGCACCCCGTAATCGGCGCCTCGCCGCGCCAGATACGCAACGCGCCCGCTCGCAACCATCGTCTTCGTCGGCGTGCAGCCCTCATTGATGCAAGTCCCGCCGACATGCTCGCGCTCAACCAGCGCCGTGCGCCATCCCGCATTCGCCAACGCCTGACAAAGCGGCGTCCCGCCCTGCCCCGAACCAATCACAATCGCTTTGTAATTCTCGACAGAGGGCATGCACTCTCCTGAACGCGAAGACCGACTTCAAAACTTGGATGCAAATGGGAAACAACTGGTCAGAAAATTCTGGTGGCCCAACGTCAGTATGGCGCTGGATGTGGGCTTGATCACGGCTAGAATATTTTCCCGGTCCACTTCGGAGTCATACACAGAGGGCGCGGTAACGCGGCGGAAACGATCGCTGGCGGAATAATAGCCTGCACTGAGGGACAACCAGTTCTTATCCACATTAGTTGTGGCCGCGAAATAGGGCTGGTTGGAACCCGCTCCGGCGGCGATCCCTGTGCGGAACCATTTGCGAGGCCGCCAATCGAGCGACTGTATGGATGTGAGTTGCCGGGAAATCACCGTTTTGGAATAGAAATGCAGGCTGGATGAAAGCGGAAAGTCGG
>Ga0209006_10000951_pt1 | contig 26710 bp, 28 predicted proteins | sample JacPin_JW_Ref_O2_FD_188567 | JGI IMG/M metagenome (GOLD analysis project Ga0209006, IMG submission 188567) | Forest soil microbial communities from Algoma, Ontario, Canada - Jack Pine, Ontario site 1_JW_Ref_O2 (SPAdes) (version 2) | ecosystem: Environmental > Terrestrial > Soil > Boreal...
TGAATCTATGAGAGCATACCGAGCTTGGGAGAAAATTGGATGCCCTACCTGGCCATCGAAGACTACGGCATTATCGGCAACCTGCGAACCGTCGCGCTCGTCGGCATCAACGGCTCGATCGATTGGTATTGCTCGCCCAATTTTGACTCACCCAGCATCTTCGGCGCCGTGTTGGACGACCGCAAAGGCGGCCGATTCCAGATCGCACCGATTGCCGATCATGTGCGCCGCAAGCAGTTCTATTGGCCTTCCACCAACATTCTGGTGACGCGCTTCTCACACGAAGACGGCATCGCCGAGCTCGAAGACTTTATGCCCGTCGGTTTCGATGCCGACTCGCCTTCCTATCATCAGCTCCATCGAAGAGTACGATGCGTGCGCGGCACCGTCCGGCTCGCCGTCACGTGCCGCCCGGCATTTGACTACGGACGCGCCGCCCATGAAGTTCAGGTGCGCGACGCGGTCGCGATTTTTGACGCTGGCAATGGCAAGGACCGTTTCAGCCTCGCAACTGACGTGCCTTTAAAAATCCAAGATGGCGGCTGTGTTTCCGCGGAATTCGATCTCGAAGAAGGTCAATCCAAGACATTCATCTTCCAGAATGATGACGGCACCGGAAAACCTGCAATGCTTCCGGCCTCCGAAGAAGAGGCAAAGCAGCCTTTCGAACGCACCGTGAAATTCTGGCAGGACTGGCTCTCGAGCTGCATCTATCGCGGCCGCTGGCGCGAACGCGTCGAACGTTCCGCGCTCGCGCTGAAATTGCTCACCTACGAGCCGACCGGCGCGATCGTCGCCGCGCCGACGACAAGCCTTCCCGAAGTCATCGGCGGCTCTCGTAACTGGGATTATCGCTACGCATGGGTTCGCGACGCGGCCTTCACCGTCTACGCCTTCGTTCGCCTGGGCTTCACAAGCGAAGCTCAAGGCTTTTTGAACTGGCTGCAGAATCACGTCGGCAAGCATTCACACACCGGCGAGCAACTGCCGACAATGTTCACTATCTTCGGCGAGCAAGTTCCTGATGAAATCACGCTCGATCATTGGGAAGGCTACATGGGCTCCGGCCCCGTACGCATCGGCAACGGCGCCAACAAACAATATCAGGCCGATATCTACGGCGAACTGATGGACTCGCTCTATCTCTACAACAAACATGTCGGCCCGATTAACTACGACTTCTGGGTTCGCATCCGCCGTCGCCTCGATTGGATCTGCGATAACTGGCAACTCCCTGACGAAGGCATTTGGGAAATGCGCAGCGGCAAGCAAAATTTCGTCTATTCGAAATTGATGAATTGGGTCGCGCTCGATCGTGGCGTACGCCTGGCCGACAAGCGCTCGTTCCCCGGAAATCGCGAGCGATGGCTCACCGAACGCGACGCAATCTACGAAGAAGTGATGACGAAAGGCTGGAACGAAAAGCGCAAAGCGTTCACGCAGTACTACGGCAGTGACGATCTCGACGCCGGCTCGCTCATCATGCCGCTCGTTTTCTTCATGGCGCCCACCGATCCGCGCATGATCTCGACAATCGAAGCGATTTTGAAAGAGCCGAAAGACGGCGGCCTCGTCAACGACGGCCTCGTCTATCGTTACCCTCCGCAACCCCGGGTGGATGGACTCCCCGGCGAAGAAGGCACTTTCAACATGTGCTCCTTCTGGCTGGTCGAAGCCCTAACCCGCGCAGGCGCACAGAATGCCGAATGGCTCGACGAAGCCCGCATGCTCTTCGAACGCATGTTGAACTACGCCAATCACCTCGGCCTATACGCCGAACAAACCAGCGCCCAAGGCCAAGCGCTCGGAAATTACCCGCAAGCGTTTACTCACCTCGCCATGATCAGCGCCGCGTTCAACCTCGACCGCACTCTCGGCAACGGCTAACCGGTCGCCGAGATTATCGACGCGCAAGCAACATGGCCGCAGGGGCACGGCACTGCCGTGCCCGTCTTGTGCACATGTATCGAAATCCGCCCCTGCTTTATCTAATCGGGAAGCTATAGAATTCCGTCAGCCGCGATCCATATGGAGTGCGGCCCTTCAGCGCCGCTTTTACGGTGCGCGAAACTACCCAGGCTGAGTCACACGAGATGAAATTCAAAAAAATCGAACCCGAAACCGTCCAGTGCACAACCTCCGTCATCCGCCCCTTCGGATGCATGGAACTCTGGGCCGGCAACGAACGCGCCCACCGCTCTCTCGAACTCGCCGGCCTTGAAGCCGACGTCATCGCCGTCCCATCCGGAGCCGATTCCGGCGGCGACCTTTCCGCAATTTTCTCGTGCAGCGACAACGTCGCCCGCGTCGTCCTCGCCGATTGCGTCGGCCATGGCTACGTCGCCAGCTCCGTCGCACGACACATCCATAAACTGCTGCACAAATTTCAAGACACGCGAGATACCGCCGGCCTGCTCGCATCGCTCAACAATGAATTCACTCTCGATGCCGCGGACGATGACGGCTCGCTCCGCCTGACCACCGTCGTCACCGGTACATTCGACGCCACCACCGGCGAATTCAACTTCGCCTACGCCGCGCACCCGCGCATGTTGCTCTGGCGCGCATCCGACGAAAAATTCCATCCCATCGGCGACGGCATGGAAAATTTCCCCCTCGGCTTCATCACCGGTGAGGAATACACCGAACAGAGCGTCAAGCTCGATCCCGGCGACATGATCCTCGCCTTCTCCGACGGCGCCACCGAAGTCCAATCCCCCGCCGGAATCCAGCTCAGCCCATCCGGCTTCCTCGATTTCGCCCACTCAACTCTCTCAAAGCTGCCCGCGCCGCAAAAACTCCCCGACTTCTCGAAATCCCTCTTAACAGGCATCCACGAATACCGCGGCAGCGACCAACTCGAAGACGACATCACCCTACTCACCCTGCGCCGGACCCCACAACGATAGCCGTCCGCGACCGCGCTATGCACGGGCGCAGCACCGCCGCGCCCCCCATGTCCGCAAGACCTGCCCCTCACCACCGGTAGCGCAGGCCTGGCCTGAGCCTCCAAGGGCATCCTGGCGGCGTTTTGCCGATCGAACGCCACCACACCCAATGCTCCCTACCCCAAACGAGCCATCGCCCCGCCAACGCCAAAATGCCCCAAAAAGGTCCCCCGCTAAGTCCAATCCCTACAACAAATTCACCCACCACCAGTGAGCCTTACCCCTTTAGAATCATACTCTTACACATATTTATCACACAACTCCATTAGAATCAAACTATTGCACAAAAACAGGGGAGGGGTGGTCCCGGGTAGCACCGATATCAAACCCGCGCTCCGAGGGCAGAGGAGAGACTAACTAGCTTCCTGATTTGGCAGACGGACTCGCCGCCGCCGGCGGATTGGCCTGGAAATACGCCGCCACGCCCGCCTGCACCTGCGACACAATCCCCTGCACGTTGCGATCGATCGCCGCCGCGACCGCACTCACTTCTTTGCCGCTCACCGGCTCGTCGTGCGAATAGTAATGCGACCACACCGTCGCGCCCGTCTTCGTATCCCGCAGTTCATACTCCACCGCGACGCGCGCGACAAACGCACTCCCTGTCACTTCCTTAAAGTCATACAGCCGCCCGTTGAGAATGTAATCTCCCCGCGCGTTGCTGCGCAGCGTATTCACCGTTTTGTATTTTCCCGACGCGCGCAATTCGCGAAACAAAACCTCCTGCAGCATATCCGTCGGGGCGCTCGCCCAACGCTGCGTTTCGTACATCCCCATCTCTTCGCCACTGCTATAAACGATGCGATCGTCGCGATAAAGACGCGATCCCGTCAGCGGCCCAACGAGTAGCGTAACCGGGATCGCGTTGGCATCCGAAGTCGACGACACGTCGCCCGGAACCGTGAGCTGGTAATACTTCACCGGCCGTGCCGCGCCGCATCCAGCCGTTGCCATCGCAACGGCGACTGCGTAGATCGCCGCGCCGGTCATCAGCACGAGATTTCGCACATTGCTCCTCATGATTTCCGCACGATCGATTCTCTTCCCGTTCAGCATCGCCGCGATCCTCATGGTTGATCTCCCGGCTTATGTTCCTTCGGCGTCGACGACCGTATGAGCGAGGACGGCCTCGTCTTGATCGTCGCCGAAAAGTCGCGCAGGTTCTCGCTGATTTGCCGTAGATTGTCGAGCAACTCGTCGATGTTCTCCGAATTTACGTTCAGCGTCTGATCGAGGTTCGTCGTCAGGCTCGTCGTGTTCGTCAGCGTCTTCCGCAGTTCGATGATCGCAGCGTGAACATCCTCGCGATTGTCCCCGATCAACGAATCAATGTGATCGAGCGTCTGATTCGCGGTCGCCGCAGTCTTGCGCAAATCGTCGATCAGCGGCTGCAGCTTCTTTGTGGTCTCGTTGACATTTTCAAGCGTGCCCTTGATCAGCGGCCGATCCTCTTCCAGCATGCCTCGCGTCGTCGCCAGCGTTCCCGAGAGGTTCGCGCGATTCTTGTCGTTCAGCAAATCGTTGATCCGCGCCACCGTGACCTGCAATTCCGACGCGCGAGCGTTCAGCGTCGCGAGCAACTGCTGCGCCGCCGGCGCGATGTCGTTGATGCTTTTCGTGAGCGCGTTGAAATCGAGATATTCATCCGCAGTCAGCCACGCGCCGTCCTTCGCGAGCGGCGCTTGCTTCGACCCAGGTACGATCTCGAGATGATTTTCACCGAGCGGACTAAGACTCATGATCTTCGCATGGCTATCCGTCTTCACCGGCACATCCGACTGCACGCTAAACGTAACTTCGATCCGCGACGGATCCTGCGGATCGATCTGCATTTTCTCGACGCGCCCCGACTTCGTCCCGCCCGAATATCTCACCGTCGCCCCGGGTTCGAGCCCCCCGGCAAATCCGAAATATGTGTGATACGTCTTCACCGAGCGCCCGAACGCTCCGCTGATAGAAAACACCGTCACGATCAGCACCGCCGCCGCGACAATTACAAACAGCCCGACCAGCGTCTGCTCGCCTTTCGCGTTCATCAGGCTCTCCCCTTGCCGCCCGGCATTTTGGCGGGCCGCCGGTCTTCGGTCAGCATCTGCAGATAATCGAGTTCACGCGCGACCTCGGGTTCAGCGACGCGATCGAGAAATTGGCGCACGCGCGGCTGCGTGCTCTTGCGCATCTCCTCGGTCGTGCCGATCGCCACGACATTCCCCTTGTCGATCAACACCATGCGATCGGCAATCAGGAACGCGCTCGCAAGTTCGTGCGTCACGATGATGATCGTCATGCGAAACGCTTTCTTCAGCTCCAGGATCAACTGATCGATACCAGCCGCGATGATGGGATCGAGTCCTGCCGACGGCTCGTCAAAAAACAAAATCTCCGGATCCATCGCCATAGCGCGTGCCACCGCTGCGCGCTTCATCATTCCGCCGCTGAGCTGTGACGGCATGTAGTACTCGAATCCGGCGAGCCCGACCTGCTCCAGTTTCAGCCGCAGCATGATTTCGATCGTCGAATCTTCCAGCTTCGTGTGTTCGCGAAGCGGCAGCGCAACGTTATCGCCCACCGTCATTGAACCAAACAGTGCGCTCCCCTGAAACGACATCCCAATGTGCTTGCGGATTTCGTCCATCTCGTCCTGTGAAATATCCGCGATGTTTTTCCCTTGTATCCAGACCTCGCCGGAACTCGCCCGCTCCAACCCAACCAGAGTCCGCAGCAGCGTGCTCTTGCCCGATCCGGAGCCGCCGAGAATCACCATCGTCTCACCGCGCTTCACGTCGAACGAAATCCCGTGCAGGATTTCGCGGTCGCCATAGCTAACGTGCAGGTCGCGCAGCGACACCATCGGCCCCGAGTCCGAGTTGTCGCGATCCATCTCCAGTTCTTGGTTCGCCATACGGTCGCCGCGACTCCGCTATCCCCCAAGAAAGAAAAACAACATCGTAAAAACCAGATCCACCAGCACAACCATGAAAATCGACATCACCACCGCGCGCGTCGTCGATTTGCCGACCTGCTCCGCGCCCGCTCCGGTATTCAACCCTTCAAGGCACCCGACTGCGGTGATCGTCATCCCAAACATCACGCTCTTGATCAACCCCGTGATGAGGTCGCGCAGGATCAAAGCGTCCATCGAAGCTCGGACGTAACGCCCGATCGTAAAATCAGCCTGCAACACGCCGAACACTCCGCCACCCAGAATGCCCATCGAGTTCGCCCAGATCGTGAGGCACGGCAGCATCACGATCATCGCGATAAACTTCGGCGCCACAAGAAAAGACACCGGACTGATCGCCATCGTCTCGAGGGCGTCGATCTCTTCGGTCACCTTCATCGTGCCGATCTCGGCTGCGAACGCCGACCCCGACCTGCCAATCACAATGATCGCCGTGATCAGCGGACCAAGTTCACGCGTCATGGAAACCGCTACCGCCGTCGCCACGAGGTCGATCGCGCCGAACTTCCGCAACTCATACGCACTCTGCAACGCCAGAATCAATCCGAAGAAAAATGTGATTAGCGAAAGAATCGGCAGTGCGCGCACGCCGCAGTCCATCGCCTGCGAAAACGCGCGAGTCAGTCGCAGCGGCCTTCCGTGAAACGGCGCGACAAACGTGTACCATGCAGCGCGCCCGGCCAGCGTGGCCAGCGACCCGACGTACGCCAGGCCGTCTGTGACGCCGCCTCCTATTTGTGAAACTAGTTCCATTCTCCCCTGGGGACTCGCAACCAAACCCGCCGGCTAGCTGCGAAGATGCTGCAAGCGACGCTATGGAGCTACGCTTCCGGCGCGCTCCTACCCCGCCAGCGCCGCTTCTTCCGTATCGAACACTTCAAAAATCTTCAGCAGTCGCGACAACTGCAACACCTCGCGCGCCGCCGGGCTCAGCCCCACCAACATCAATCGGTTCCCCACATCACGTGACGCCTTGAGTGCCTCGACCAGCGAAGCCACTCCCGAGCTGTCGATATACCGCACCTTGGTCATATTCATCACGACTTTCGGGGTCTTCTTCTCTCTTATCTCACCGAGCAGTGCCTTCCGCACTTCGGGCGAGTTTGCCAGGTCAATATCGCCCGTGACGTCGAAAACGGTCGTGGTTCCCAGCGCGCGTGTCGCAATCTGCAAAGATTTTCCTCCGAGCATCAGTTTCCGTCTCGTCCTTCCCGCGCCAAATACTTCACCAAGCGAAGCACATTCGCCCCGCGCGCGCGTCGAAACTCCACGGTGTCCATGCTTTGCCGAATGAAATGCAGCCCCAAGCCACCCGGCTTGATCTCGTCCAGCTTGCGCCCGCGGAGCTTCGCAGGATCGATCTTCGGACCGTAGTCGACGAGGCGAATCTCGAACCCTTCCCCGTTCTTTGCCCGCCCCTTGTGAACACGCAAGCAGGAAAGCTCGATACGGCGATTCAACGCCCCGCCGTAAGAATGTCTCATGATGTTGGTGAGTGCTTCATCGACGGCTCGGGTTACCGACCGGACTTCCGGTTCGGCAAATCCGAGCACTTCCGTCAAGCGCTCCATCGCGGCACGAACTACGCACAGCATACTAGGATCGCTGGGTAATTCCACCCTCAAGAGCTGGCCCTGGGACATCCCGTGATTTTCCTTAACCCTCATGTCGTCGAAGAAAAGTGCTCGTGCGCGATTTTCGTCGTCGCCTTGGCAAAATCATACGTCGCCCGCAGGTTTCCGCCAAAGAATCGCACTTTACCGGTGACATCGGCTTCCAGCAGCGTCTTCCCGTCCTTGTCCGAGAAAATACAGTGAATCTTGATCTCGGTCTCACCCGCGACGGTCGTTACTTCCCTTTTCCGCTGGCTACCCTCTTTGAACCCCGTCACGTTGCTGCGAAGCGTTACCAGGTCCGGTGCGCTCGCCGCGTTACGATCTCCTTCGCGATAGACGTGCGCAAACCCACCCTTTTTCTGCAATTGGCGGATCAAATCTTCGTACATCGAGACCTGAAATTCAGCCGGAAGTTTTATCTCATCCGAATGAATCATATCCACTTGAATCGCCGACGCCTTGATTTTCACAGGCTTGGGAGTTTCTTGCGCCATCGCGCCAAAACCACACACCAGCATCACCGTCAGGCAAGCAACCGCGCGCGAAATCATCCAAAGCCCTCTCATTGTTTCTCCTTCGCGTCCGGTGTCGCTGCGGCGGACTTCGCGTCAGCTTCGGTCACAGTAGTTCGCGCTCCCTGCGCCAGCAAATCCTTCTTGATTACCTCAGCCTGACCTACCGGCATCGTGAAAATCGCGCCGTGCAATCCTCCGTCGGCGTCGCGATACTTTATCGTCACCGAATCGAGCTTGGTTCGAAATAACGCCAGGAAGCGACTTCCCCCATAAGGCGCGAACCACGACAGTGTGCCCAGCGTCCCGCGAATCACCCTCTGGCTGTCATCCCCGGTCACGACATCTTCGATCGAATGCGTGGCCAGGTCCGACTTGATCGCCTCGTGTGCAAAGTGCATCGATCCGTCGCCGATGATCAGCGTGCCCTGCGTGTTGTCCTTCACGCCGGCCAAGCCCTTGATCACTGTAACCTTCACCGGCGCGTCCGTCGTCGCCGCTGTCGATTGTTGCGCGTAGCTATTCGATGCCAGCGCTCCAATCGCACCAAGGCAGCCCAAAAAGAATGCAATTTTCCTTCGCAATCCCATCTCGCCTCCCACTTTCCCCTGCTCGTCGCATCCGCGAACTTTTCTCAAGAGCGTGCTCCCCAAACTCATGAATTTGGCACTTCGATCCGCAAAAGCGGGATGGAGTGCACGGGAGCATAATCCACTGAAATCAGAAAAGATACGTTGATTGACAGATTCACTACGACGCCTGCTAGATGCGATATTTTTTGCCGGCACCCTAGAAAGCGAGCGCCGAACTGTCGGAGGTCATAGAAGATGGTCCAGCCACCGCGACGACGCCGTTTCGCGCTCGCCCGTCGAAATAGCGGAGCAGATGCGTCGCCCGCAAATAAACGTATCCCGCGTCCCGCCTTTGGTCTCTAACATAACGTCACACCGTTCAAATCGAAACCGAATCGCCGTCCCCGAGCGTCTTACAACCGCGTTCGGCAAAAATGGTAAACTTGACGCCCCAATGCGAATCCTTCTCCTCAATCTAACCGCCGAATCGCTTCTCGAGGCCAATAACGCGCTCGCGGGCCAAGGCTACGACACCTCGGCCGAAATCGGGCTGACCATCGATCAGGTTCTCGCGCTCGCCCCTGAAGTGCTCGTTACGGAAGCCTGCGCCAACGATCTCGACTGCGCCGGACTCGTTTCGTCGCTCAAGGCCCGCCCGGATAATCGCATCCTCAGAATCATGCTGATCGTCCCCGGCGGAGCCACCGACCGCGCTCACGCCTTGAATCTGGGCGCCGACGACGTCGTCTCTCTTCCGATAGACGGCACCGAATTCGCCGCGCGCATCCGCGCACAATTTCGCGAGCGCCAGTCCGCCGTCGAAATGCAGACGATGCTCAAGTTCGCGACGCAGCGAGAGAACATCGCCGACCTCGCCGTGGAATCGCTCAACGAAGAGCTCGTCACCAAGCGCCGCCGCTGGCTCATTCCGGCAATCCTCGCCCTCAGCGCTGCGGCCGTCATCGCGTCAGTGTCGATGCTCGTCACCACCCGCCGCAGCCGCAAAGACACGCTCCAGCTTCGCGCCGAAATCGCTCGCCTCAACTACGCAAGTGGTCAGCAGCAAGACGACATCATGAAGCGTACGCAGGCGATGCGTGAATCGTTCGAAGCGCAAACGAAAACGAGTTCCGCGGCGCACGACTCATTGGTAGCTCAATCCGCCGATATCAAAAAGAAAATCGCTGCGGCCGGGGGCGAGGGCTCAGATTCCGCTTCATTGAAGCAACAACTTGCGGACACGCAAACGCGCCTGAAGACTCTCGAAACAGAAGGCAAAGTCGCCGAAACGGTCGTCCACACCTATTCGCCGAGCGTTTGCCTGCTGCACGTCGTCGTCGAATTCCTCGACCGCCAATCCGGTAAACCGATTCAGATCGCCGTCGACGGCCTCGGCAAGCCGATCGTCGATGACGCGGGCATGGTTCAGCTCGATTCCGGCGGCCCCGGTCCGCATCTTCAAATCGACGTCTTCGGCACCGGATTTCTCGTCCGCAAAGATGGGCGCCTCGTCACCAATCACCATGTCGTTGAACCCTGGTGGAACAACGACGAGTTGAAAGATTTGATCGATCGAGGCGCATCACCCTACGTGATTTCCTATCGCGCCTACTTCCCGGGCAGCGCGGACGGCATCTCTACGAAGCTCGTTAAGATTTCGTCCCAGGCCGACGTCGCGGTGTTACAGCTGGAGACCCCGCCGCCGCCGAAAGCTTCGCTGCTCGAACTTGATGACCGTCACGAAGCCACTGTCAGCGGCGACCCGGTCGTGCTCATCGGCTACCCTACGGGCATCGAAGGAATTTTGGCGCGCGCCGGAAGCGACGTGGCACAGAAAATCACCGACACCAAGAGCGTGACGCGCATCGTTTCGCAGCTCGCATCGGAGCAACTCATTCGCCCAACGACAACCCAGGGGCACATCGGCGACATTTTGCAGGACAAGATCGTCTACGACGCAGCGACGACCTCAGGTGGTTCGGGCGGCCCGCTCTTCAACCGCAGCGGGAAAGTGATCGGAGTGAACTTCGCGATTCTGAAGGGATTTGGCGGTTCGAACCTGGCGGTCCCGGTTCGCTACGCCAACGACTTGCTGAAGTAAGTTTGAACTAGCCCGACGAGCCGCGAGCGGCGGCCTTCTGCGATCCCGCCTGAGCCCGCAGCACCACCATGTAAATTACGATCGCCAAGTTCGCCAGCAGCACAACCCATTTGATCGGATGCGGATGGCGCATCAGCGAATACGCCTCCCACGGCAGGTACATCGCTCCCGACAACAGCGCGAACCATTCGGCCCATTCGCGCGCATGCCACAGGCCGTACGCCTCCGCGAATCGAACCAGCGAATAAATCATCGCCGCGGCCGCCAGCGCCCAAAGCCCTTTGTCGGTGGTTTTGTCGGCGGCGTGTACGAAAAGATTCGAAAGCCGCCCGCCGGGGCTCGCATGCAGAAATCGGATGAGCTGTTCCGCGAACTCATCGAGATTCTTGTGAACAAGTCTCAGCAGTCCCAGGCCCAGCAACAGGACGATGATTCCCTTGGTCGCCTCAAACACGGCGACGCCTCGAAGTGCGACAGTTTGCTTGGACGTATGCATCGACCTGGTTCCTGCTAGACGGTAAGGTGTCGCGCCATAAAGTTCAAGTCGGCCTGATCCGCGTGTTTATTTCAAGAGTCGTACAAACAAAACGCCCCGGCTCGATCAGGAACCGGGGCGCTTCAAAACAGAGTTAGACGCGGCCACTCACTGAGGTTGCTTAATTTCCGGTCCTGCCTGTTCAATGCTTCCCTTCACCAATTCGGTCTTCACTTCCGACTTTTGATTCACGAGCAAGTTCACTTCGGTCTCGAACGTCCGGTAACCCGGCAACTCCACTTTGATCCTGTGCTTGCCCGGGCTGATCAGCATCGAGTGCCCGACGCCACCAAACTCGCTGGCGTGCCCGACAAACTTCCCGTCGAGGAATACTGCCGCGCGCCCAGGCTGCACGTCCAACTTCAACGTCGCCGTAACGTCAGGCGTGATTGCCCGCGGGCTAAGCGTCAGCCGCACCACAACCGTGTGTACCTGTCCCGGCTCGACGACCACCTTCTGAACAAAATCGTCATAGCCCGACTGCCTCACGGCGATCTCGTGTTCGCCCGGCAGCAACAGCAATTTCTTATCGCCCTTGAGCTCTTTCAGATAGCCGACGTAATTTCCGTCAACCCAAACGCCCGATTCCTTTTCGACCTTCGAAACTCCATCGAGCTTCACTTCGCCGAGCACTTTGCTCCCGCTCGTCGGCGGCAGCGTGTTTGGCTGAGCCTGCCCGCTGCAATAGCTGGCCGCTAACGTCAGGCACAACATCACCAGGGAAAGAACTCGCCCTAATCCTGAAACTCCATACGTGAACTTCATCCTTTTCATTACCTCCAATCGCTCTTGAGTCCCAGATTCACTCGCATCCTGTTTATCATCTGTAATGTTTGATTCAAGGCCACTGCGCCGGGTTTCGTACGCCGTCGTACACGGTTTCTAGCATCGTATTGTCTCAATGTAGCCCAGTTTGTAATGTCCCTACCTCGAATTTGCCGCCGCTGAGTCAGATAGTCAAGGTGCCCTGAGGTCCGAACCAGCGTCTCCAGGTCTGCTCACGCCGCCGAAATCCGCCCGTCTACTCACCCAGCATCAATTCCCGCGGAGCATCGTCGATTTCGCAGCCGTCAGCTCCGCGAAGCATCCATAGAGGGGTGTACATGCAAGCTGTCAATCGTCTCGCGTTGTGTCTTCTCGTTGCGTCTACAGTCATCGCCGTACCCGCCAGTGCACAATTCAAAAACGGATCGCAGGCCACGGAGCTCAAGCTCCCGACAATCAGCCAGCGCGCCATCGTCACCCAGCGCATCGGCCTAACCGACATCACGGTGAACTACTGCCGTCCGCTCGCCGGCGGCCGGGAACTCTTCGGCAAGACGATTCCGTACGGTCAAGTCTGGCGCGCGGGAGCGAACGAAAACACCGTAATCACGTTCACCGACGACGTAAGCGTCGAAGGCAAGCCGCTCGCCGCCGGCACCTACGGTCTCCACATGATCCCCGCCGCCGATCAATGGACGATTATTTTCTCGAAAAACTCCACATCGTGGGGCAGCTTCACCTATGACGAAAAAGAGGACGCGCTCCGCGTGACCGTGAAGCCGCAAACCGGCGACTTCGAGGAAGCCCTCGCGTACACCTTCGATGATCTGAAACCCGACTCGACCGCCGTGACGATGCGATGGGCAAAAGTCGCGGTCCCGTTCCACGTCTCCGCCGACGTGAACGCCATCGTTCTGACGAGCATTAAAAATCAGCTCCGCAGCGTCGGTGGATTTACCTGGGCTGGTTATGACGAGGCCGCTCTCTGGGTCCTCGACACCGGCGAAAATCTCGACCAGGCGATTCAGTGGGAAGACCGTTCGATCTTGGCGGAAGAGCGCTTTGACAATCTCCTGACCAAATCCCGAATCCTTGAGGCGCAAGGCAAAAAAGACGAAGCCGCCGCCACGAAAGCGAAGGCGCTCCAAATGGCGTCCGGACTTCAGATCCACGTATACGGCCGCGGCCTGCAAGCCCAAAAGAAACAGGACGAAGGCTTCGCCGCCTTTCAGATCAACATCAAGAATCGCCCGAACGAGTGGTACACCCACGGCGAACTCGCTCGCATCGCGAGCGCCAAGGGTGATTTCGCCACCACCATCAAAGAGCTGAACCTCACGCTTCAGTCGTGCCCTGATCCCGTCAAAGCCCAAGTCAAGGGCCTGATCGCTCAAGCCGAGCAAAAACACGACATCAACTAATAGTCGTAGGGGCACGGCACCGCCGTGCCCTTGTTCCGCGTTTTGCCACAGGACCAAGACGATCAAACGACCGGGCGCGATCCATTCGCGCCCGGTCCCGTTTTTCGACTGATATCTCCCCCGCACCCCTCGTAACGCCGAAGCCTCCCAACCCCTCTCCTGCCCATCAGTTCAGGTACACTTCCCGTATATGTTCCTACCCATCACCAGCGGGAGGGCTGGGCTATGAAATTTGGCATCCGACGGTCCCGCGCCGGCATCCGCAAACGTTTTCAGGTGCTCGCTCCCGGCGCATCGTTGCGAAAGCGCGTAGGTTACAGCCTCGCCATCGTCCGCCTGATTCTCGTGCCCGTCATCTTCCTGGCGATCTACTACTTGCTCGAAATCGGCTGGATCGTTGACCGCATCGTCAGCTTCGACGCTCCCGCCGCCACTCTCGCCCAGCAAGCCTCCATCACCATGCTCGAAGCCCGCCACGCCGAGCGCAACTACCTCCTCCTCTACGATCCCGCCTCGCTTCAAGCCAACCGCGACTCCATCCAAAAAATCGAACAGATTATGAGCGCCATCAGCGATCTCCAGCCTTCCGACGAACCCATGACGCAGGAAACGCTCGCCGCGCTCGGCCGCTACAACGAGCGCTTTGAAGCCGCCGTCACCGTAATCGGCCAGCCCGGCCAGGCTCCCGCCGACCGCATCGACGCCGTATTAATGACGTACGAGCGCGACCTCGACAATCTCCTCAAAAGCGAACGCTTCAAGACCCGCGCCCAGCTGGTAGACGAACTTCGCAATCGCGTCGGCTCCTTCGACGCGCAAATCACCAAGACCGTTCAGGAAGGCGACCCCTCCCTTCGCCACATCACCGTCGATCTCCAGAGCACCGGCCAGGAAGTCCTCGCCATGACCGGCAAGCTCGAAGCGAAAAGCTGGGACCGCGTCGAGCACGACCACCGCAGAGCCCGGCGCCTCAGCTCCGCCGCCGAGTGGTCGCTCTCCATCGTTTCCGCGATCACCCTGCTCGTCAGCATCTGGATCAGCTTCACCCTGCCCAAGCAAGTCGTGAAGCCGCTCATCAGCCTCAAGGAAGCTGTCGACCACGCCGCCGCCGGCAACTACGAAATCGAGTTCGACATCCAGGGTGAAGGCGAAGTCGTCCAGCTCGCCGACAGCATCCGCCTCCTCATCGCCCACCTCCGCGAAGCCACCCACTACTCCGAAAGCAGCTAGCCCTGCTACCTTACTTACGAGACGGCGTCTGGGAGTTCGAGACAGTAGTCAAGTACCGCCCCCTCAGCTTTTTGACAGAGGGTTTAAACGCAGCCGCACCTAGCCCCCGAATTCGACCATCCTGTAGCCGCGAATCGGTTCTCAGATCGCGGGATTTAGATTCCAGTCCTACCGACACCAATCCGTTTTGCGTCCTGCGTTCCGCTTCTCGCCTTCGATTTTCAACTGTCGTCAACCTCCGTCCACCAGTCACCTCCCAAAAAGGGAAACCCCGGATCTCCTGGGGGGAGGAGATCCGGGGTTGGGGGCTTACTGCTGAGGGGGGCCGGAGGAAACTCGTTTGTTTTTAGAGTCGCTTCGTTAAACGAAGCCCGTCAATTCACCTGGTGCGTCGAAATCAAACAAATCTGTCGCAGCTCGTCATACGTAAAAAACGTCTCGGTCTCTTCGCCGGCCGACTCGGTATGTCCGAGCCCCGACTGCGCCGAAATCCGGCCCAACTCTTCTTCCGGAATTCCCAACAACAGCGCTGCACGTCCGCACGTCACATACTTGGGCACTTGGTTATTCATAGTGTTCTCCTTAGTCGGGACTTACGCCGGGAGCATCACCATCGCGTCTTCTTCAACCGCCAAAATCATCGTCTTATAAATGTCGATATCCGAACCGTCGATCCGGATCCGCACCGTTTCGCCCTTATCCTTCAAGAGCTTCCCTCGCAGCGGCACCTTGATGTCGCCCGAAACCACCTGCAAAACCACCGGTAATCCGATCCAACTTGCGTATGCCAAGTCCATTTCGCTGGCCCCCTCAGGACTGTCTACTCCGCTGTTTCCTGCAGTCCGTCCTGACGCAAACAGAATCGCTTACCGCTCAAAACCCGGGAATGGTACACGGCGGGTACTCGCGTAGTAAGTCCGTACCCCTGTACGTCTTGCCAGCCGCTTTTTATGAGGATTTTCTAAAAGTACAAACGTACTGGTTTTCCAGGACGCCAGGACTATCGCCCCGCGCACCCCAGGATTGCGATACTTCCCCCGTGATACGTGAACCTCAAGCCGAACCGCTCAGTACAGCCCCACTGGTCAGTCGGGCAGGTATCGGCATCGCTCTCGGCGGCGGCTTTGCGCGTGGCTTTGCGCATCTCGGCGTGCTGCAGGTTCTCGAGCAGCACCGCATCCCCATTTCCGGCATCGCCGGGACCAGCGTCGGCAGCATTCTCGGCGCAGCCTACGCGAGCGGCGCTCCGCTGGCGCGCATCATCGCCACCTGCCGCACTCTGAAATTTCGCGACATCGGCCGCTGGAGCGTTTCGCGCCTCGGCCTCGCCAGCAATCACCGCCTCGGCGACCTGATCGATCGCGTTTTCGACTCCCAGCATTTCGAAGATCTGCGCATCCCGCTCGCCGTCGTTGCCACCGACCTTAATAATGGTGAGCCGGTCGTCCTGACTCACGGCAACCTCAAAGACGCGATTCGCGCGAGCTGCGCTTTCCCAGGTTTGTTCGAGCCGGTCAATATTGGAACGCGCTGCCTCGTGGACGGCGGCCTGGTCGCCCCGGTTCCTACCCAAGCCGCGCGAAAGCTCGGCGCCGAATTTGTCCTCGGTGTTCAGGTCGGAATTCAAGACGGACATCGCGGCGCGCCCTCCAACATCTTTCAAGTCGTCGCGCGTGCCGTCAGCGCCGCCCAAAAACACCAGCTCGAAGGCTGGGAGCGCCACGCCGATCTCGTTCTGCGCCCTGACGTTCATTCGATAGCCTGGGACGATTTCGACCGCGCTGACGAAGCCATCGAAGCTGGCATCGCCGTCGCACAGCGCGCCATCCCGCGCATTGAAAAATTCTTGGAACGTGCTGAGACCGAAGCTCGCGGTCTGGAATCCGATCTGCAAAGCATGTTGCTCGTGGCCGAGGCCACTCGATGACAACTTGCAGTCTCTACAAGGTGAATTCCCTGAATCTCAATTCATTGAAACTCAATTCCTGGATGTGGACTGGTCCTTTTGGCTCTTTAGGTCTTCTCTGGTATGAATGCCGCGAGGATCTTTCTCTTTTCTGCTACCGTATTGGGTGCGGTGCGTTAACCGAATTCCGTTCGCGCGCTCTCGAGTTTGCGCCCGTTTCGCAAGCTCTCTCCACTCTTCGACAAAGGAAGTCTGAGGCTTGCTCGAATTTCTCCAGCATTTGCTCCGCTCTGCCTATGATCCAGAGGCACTTAAAGAATTAGTTCGAACCGGCGGCGCTCCGCTGGTCTGCACCATCGTCTTCATCGAAACCGGATTCTTCGTCGGATTCTTCCTTCCCGGCGACTCCCTGCTCATCACCGCGGGCATCTTCGCCGCCGCAGACGTCATTCCCCTGAAGTGGCTCCTGCTCCCCGTCATGCTCTGCGCCATCGTAGGCGACCAGATCGGCTACTGGATCGGCCGCACCGCAGGCCCCGCGCTCTACAAGCGCGAAGATTCGATATTCTTCCGCCGCAGCCACCTCCAACGTGCTCATGAGTTCTACGAAAAGTATGGCGGCCGCGCCGTCATCCTCGCCCGCTTCGTTCCGATCGTGCGTACCTTCTGCCCGCCCGTCTCCGGCGCCGCGAAGATGCCCTATCCGCGCTACGTGATGTTCGACATCGTTGGCGGCATCGCCTGGGTCAGCGCCACAGTCCTCGGCGGCTACTATCTGGGCCGCACCGTTCCCAACATCAGTTCGAAAATCCACTACGTCATCATCATCGTGGCGGTCGTCTCGATCCTTCCCGCCATCATCGGCGTCCTGCGCGGCCGCAAAGCCATCGAGTCACCCGAATCGTCGTCTTCGGCGGGCAAATAAGCCATGCCCCCTCAGAAAATTCGCGCGATCATTTCCGACATTGGCCGCGTCATTGTCGGCGTGGACGTCTCCTGCGCCATGCAAGGCCTCTCCACCAGCATCCCGCTCTCTCCTAAAGAAATCTGGAGCGCCATCGAAAAGGATCCCCGCTTCGTCGATCTCCAGGACGGCCGCATCAGCGCCCGCGACTGGCACCTTCATATCGTTCGCCGCCTCGGCGGCAACCTCACCTACGAACAATTCATTCAGGCCTGGAACGCCGCCTTACTCCCGGAAACTCTCCAGCCCGACAGCCTCTGGGCTGGCCTCTCCAAAAAATATCGCCTCTCCCTGCTCTCCAACACCGACCCCATCCATGTCGCCCACATGGAGTCCACCTTCACATTCTTCAAATACTTCCCGGTCCGCATCTACTCCTGCGTCGTCGGCTCCAGCAAGCCCAACCCGGTCATTTATCAGGAAGCCCTCCGCGCCACAAAGGTAAAGGCGACCGAAGCTGTATATATCGACGACCTCGAGGAAAACGTCTCCGCCGCCAACTCCCTCGGAATGATCGGCATCCACTGCGCCGTCCCCGCCGCTCTCCAAGACCTCCTAACCGCCGCCGGCGTCGACCTCTCCTGACCCATCAAATCCTTTGATTTTTGTAGGGGCAGGGCTTGCCCAGCCCTCGTTGCGTCTTGGCGCAGGCTCTACAACATTCAACCTATCCCACCCCACAAACCGTCACCTTCCGTTTTCCACAGCGAGCACTTTTCGGTGGAAAAAGTTAACACCGCGTAATCTTTCCTCGGACTAGTACCACCACGAGTTTTTCTATACAGGAATCACCCGGCGTAACCTCAGCATCCAGAACGACTTGCAACCCACTGGGCTCTCCCCGCCACCTTTGGCGGTTTGGCGCGGCGCATGCTCCTTTCAAGCCACGGGCCGTTTAACTTGAGGGAAACCCAAATTTCAGCCCGATCAGGGTGGAGGAGATACCCAATATGTCCGAAGTAATCGAAAGAGAATCACCGTCTTGGCAGCTTCCCGCGATGATCGTTCTTGGTCTGATCGCGATTGGTGGTCTGTGGTTTGGCTGGAACGCCTCGACGAAACTCGACACGACGCAACAGGCTATGACCGCTCAAATCAAGCAGTCCGAGCAGTCCACGCAGCAGGACGTGTCGTCCCTCAAGGACCGCTTGGCGCAGGATGAAAAGGCCAACGCCGACCTGCAAGGCGATCTGACTCTCGTCACCAAGAAACTCAAGATTACCCAGGGCCAGCTCAAGACCGCTCGTGAAGATGCCAGCAAGGCCAACGACGCGACGACTCAGAAGCTGACCGCGCTCGACACCTCCGTTCACTCGGAACTCGCGACCAAGGCCACCAGCGATGACGTCAAGACGGTGGACACCAAGGTTGGCGGCGTTCAGACCGATCTCAACAGCACCAAGGAAGACCTCAAGATGGCGCGCAGCGAAATGGGCACGCTCATCGCTCGCAACCACGATGAAATCGACCAGCTCCGCCGCCTCGGTGAGCGCGACTACGTCGAATTCACGGTCGACGGCAAGAACAAGCCCGTCAAGGCCGGCAACATCACCATCGAGCTCAAGGGCGTCAACGAAAAGAACAACCGCTTTACGGTTGCCATGACTGTTGAAGACAAGAAGTTCGAGAAGAAGAACCGCGCTCTCAACGAGCCCATCTTCTTCTACACTCAGGGCGCTCGCTACCCCGAGGAAGTCGTCATCAACAAAGCCGGCAAGAACACCGTCAGCGGCTACATCAGCATCCCGAAGGCAAACTCGCAGCCCGCAGCAGCCGCGACCTCGACCTCCGGCCGGTAAACCAAATCCGGAAGACGACCTCCAGTCGCCTTCCTCACATCAAGCTCGAACGAAACGGCGCTGGCTAACCCCAGCGCCGTTTCTTTTTCTCCGTCCCTGTTCCTGCGAGCTCTACGAGGTGACACACTTTCTAAAATAGTTTTTGTTCTATATACTCACGCGGCACGTTGACTAGGAGGACCGATGCTTCTTCTGTTTGCAGGCGGTGGCCTTCTCGCAGCCGCGATCGGAGCGTTCGGAGTGATAGTGGCGGCATGGATAGCTTCGCGAAAGGGAAAAGGCTAAGCTCGACTGTTCTCTCGAATGCCTCTCGCGTCATCCAATCGACGGTCTCGTGCTGCCTTCTGATATTCAGATACAATTCCGCGACGACTCTATAAATGATTTTGGTGGTTAGTGGGTGTGGACTTCCCTGCCGTCAGCCCTGTCTCAACACCGTCTGTTATCCATTCACACTTTTCCTCAGTACTAAGCGTCCTTCCCTATTGCGCCCCCCCAATCACAGGCGTACACCTACTCACGTGAGCTCACCAGCTACGGAGGGGAGCATGACTCCACCGGGCTTAGAGCGAAGCAAAAGCTGAACACACCGCTCTCGCGGTGCGCGTCGCCCAGAAACACGCTCTGTCTCGCGGCGCTTCCGAGACGACACAGCAAAACAGAAAACGGGGAGCGCAACGCTCCCCGTTTTCACTTTCCTGTGTAAACCTAGCCCTCAGCGAGTTGTCATCAACTTAAGCCCCACCGCGAATCCAATCCACCGTCCCCAAAATACAAAGGGGCGCAGCAGCGCTGCGCCCCTTGTCCGCAAAATTGTTGAGTCCAGCGCGGCCCACCGACAGCCGCATCAAACTTAAGTCCGACTAATTTGGATTCTTGTGCCGCGTCGCGCTATGCGAATGATGCGCCCCATGACGATGCGCGCGATGCCCAGCCTTGTGCCGATGATGTTGCGCCGCACTCGCCGATCCAACCAACAACAACGCAGGAACAACCGCAATCAACACTAGCTTCAGAATGTATTTCACGTTAAATCTCCCAATTCGTAAACCCTCGGCGCTCATCATTGAACCACATTTTTTCGCCGCGAGCTTTAAATGTTTGCGACCTCATGTCGCACCGCGAAAAGGAGTGCACGTTAAATTCCCTGATTCCGTCAGAACAGTTCCGCGTTTGTGGGAATTCGCTCACCCAGTCAACCGCCAGAACGGCGGTTGGGTGCCGCATCCTTCCCACTCTTGGAAGGGTGCGGTTTTTGACTTTTCCGCGTTCGAGGACTGGGTGGTCCAGCTTCACTCTTTGCTTCGCGCCTATTCTTGGGTGCCCCACCCTTGTTTTCTAAGGGTGGGTCTTCGATCCCTACACGCGCAGCCCTACGATCGTTAGCACACCACCAACTCAACAGAGAGCGATTCCTTCGTTCTCTGCAATCCGTCTTACCCGCCAAACTTCAACGTCTGCAGCCACTTAATATCTTCGCGCTGGTTCGAGATAATCTGCGCCTGCCAGATCAGCCCAATGCACATCACCGACATCACCAGCAGGCAAACCACGAGCACGACGTTCTTCTGAGACTCGGAAGCAGGACCGTTCATCTTCAGCATGTAGAAGTCTCCCTTACAGCGCCCTTCCGTGGGCACTTCTGCGTTCATGCAGTGCGGTCTGCACCTGTACTAAAGGGCAATCCGCTCGCCAGCGCCGCTTCCATGCACAATTCTTCTATAGAATTGAAAAGTCGATACTTAGGTCGGAGTGCTCCAATTTGCAACCCCGTCCGGGAGGGACAAATTGTGCAAACTCCCCGACTTCAACGGCACTGCACTTCACTCCACCCGCCAGCTCGAGACCAGGCCCACACTCAATCGCCAGCCCCCGGATGCCTCGGAACAGGCTTTACTCAACCAAAGCTGGCTACGTCGCGAAGATCCTGGATTTCGATTGGACAAGAACCCAAAACCGTGGTATACTCGTTCGCAGTACAAATCATGCCCTCAAAGCGCCAACTCGGCGCTTTTTTCATTTTATGGCGACTATTTTCGAACTGAGCAGCGCCTTAACCCCTTTAAATACAATACATTCCGCACTCTTTAAATTGGCACCTTTGTAAGCATCACAGAATCAGCAAGTTACACACTCTTTGAAAAACATGGGGGGTATACCCCCTATTTCGAACGGTTTGGTAGCGCCGGCATCTTGCCGGCGGTTTTCCGTGGCGCGACTGCAACCGATCTCGCGCCCGCGAACTTTGCCAGAGGAAATTTTGACTGTCGCTCGACCCCAGCTAGAATGATCCGCCACCTCGCGAGGCCACTTTTTGCACCAGACTCAAGCCATCCTCTTCATCGCCATCGACTCGATCATCCCCGTCCGCGGCAAAGCCGTCGCCGGCTTCGACGAATTCTGCGCCGCGCTCGACCACAACGCGATCCCATCCGTCTGGGTCACTTCACGCTCGCGTTTGCAGATCGACGAGCCGCGCCGCCGCGTCGGCCACGGCAATCCTTTCATCGCCGAAGACGGCTGCGCCGTCTATCTGCCCGAGGACTACTTCCACCTCAAGGGCGCTAAAACAATTCGCCTCGGCCGATTCACAACGATCCCCATCGCACAAATCTTGCCGGCCGCAAAAGACGCATTGGATTCCCTTTCCGAAGATACGGAAGTCGAAGTCGTCCCGCTCCGTTCCCTCTCGCCGCGCGAGCTGACGCAAAACACCGGCCTGCCGCAACGCGAAGCGGACCTCACCCGCCAGCGCGATTTCGATGAATTATTTTTCTTCGCCGGCGCCGCCGAAGCCGACGTCGCGCGATTTCAAAATGCCGCAACCGAAAAGAAAATCGCACTGCGCCAACACGATGTCATCTGGTCCGCCGCGGTCGGCGCAAACCTCCGCGATTGCGTGCGCCATCTCGTCAAACTTTACGAACGAGCCTTGCGATCGCATCCGTCAATCATCGGAATCGCAGGCACAGCCGAAGCCGCCTCGCTACTTCCCTGCTGCGACCGCGGCATCGTCCTCGCCCGCCACTCCGAAATGGAAACCGCCGCACAGCGCCACACCAAAGCGCGCATTTTGGGAATGTTCGACGAAACTGTCTGGGAGCAAATCTTAGAAGCTGTCACAACCCGCCGCTGACGGTAGTGCCGGCGTCTCGCCGGCGTTTTTCACTCGCGACAAAGCAAATCGACCTTCAACGCGTAGTACCTCGCGACTTCACACCAGGCCCCGATTCGACGGCACGCGCGAAAATCAGGAAATCGTGAACAAACACAAAAAAGTAGGGGCACGGCATTGCCGTGCCCCTCTTCAGTTTTTCTGTTGAAAAATTACTTGATAAAAAGATTCTCGCGCAACTGGTCGCGCGCAATGAACGATTTCGCAGTCCGATACCGCCCAAACAAATCCTGAATCTCGCGATTCTGATAAACGCGCTGCGCCGGGCAAATCACCTGCGACGAAACAACCTGCAGCGTCCCCGCATCCGCTACGCGATACCGCTGAAACCCCTCCGGCTTCTTGCTATGAAACATCGTAAACACGACGCCGCCGGGCCTCAGCAACTCGGTGATCGCCGCAACGGTCTTGGTCGCCATCGCCGGATCGACATAATCCAGCAAATCCCACAGCAGCACGACATCGAACGACGACATCGGATACTGAATATTCGACTCGAAAAACCGATTCGCGCGCGCCGCGGGCGTCAAATCAAGAGACTGATCCGCCTTGCTGCGTTCTCGAAATTCCTTGTCTTCGTTATCGAGGAACATCTTCCAGCTGCGAAGCAGATCGTCGGTCGTGACGCGAAATCCCTTCTCGATAAAAAAGCTGAGCGTCGCCTGCCACGCACCACCCATGTCCAGCAGCGTGCCGCGGCCCAGCCCGTCGAGATTCCACATCAATTCCTTCATGCCGTTTGAAACGCGCGTGCTCTCCACACCGACCGCAGGCGCGCGGGTCGTCCCCACAGCCGGCGGCATGTTCGCCGCATGGCTGCCATGAGTCTTGGTGCCCGCCGCATCGTGACCCGGCTTCCCAGGGTGCGTTACTCCCCTGCCGCCGCTCGCTGGTCCGATGCCAAACTTGTTCAATAGGGTCATGTCTTAGATCGTGTTAGCTGCGACGGTGGCGCCGCTGGATTTGCCTGCGCTGACCGAACGATCCTCGCTCCGATCAACTGGGCGACCGGTTTCCACCTTGCCGCGAAGGACCGCGCCATCTTCAATGGCCAGACGCTGGGTCGAGATCTCGCCGCTTACCTGCCCGGTGCTCCAGAGCTGAACCCGCTCTTTCCCGGCGATTTTGCCTTCCACGCGACCGCGAACCACAACTTCGCGTGCGGCGATATCAGCCTTTACCGTGCCATTCGGGCCAATCGTGACGCTGCTATTGCCCAAATTCAGCTTGCCCTCGACGGGCCCATCGATAAAGAGGTCTTCGCTGCCCGTAATTTCACCTTTTATTTTAATGCCCTGGCTGATGCACGCCGTGGCCTTGGACGACACCGGCGGCTGCGAGGAGGATGGGCTAAACGCTGGGACCGCGTCCCGATTGCTCGACGAAGCCGGAGCAAACGAACTAGGTGTTTCGGTAACTCCCTGAGGCTTCGAGTCTTCTTTCTTCCACATCGGGACACCTCAACGAAGATTTTTGCTTCTAAAGTCGCGTTTCGTCGGCTGTGGGAAGGCGAGCGACGACTAGAATTGCGAAGATAGTACGGGGATTACTGAGAGTAAAGGGAAATCCCGGATTCTAAATATGGGGTGTGACGGCGCGTGCTATACCACTTATTGCGGTATTAGTTCGTACAGGGCCACAACAGCTGGTGGCGGTGGCAAACCCTTGGTACCACCCCGCAGCTCCCACATGGCCACCACCATCCCAGCCCACTCCCGGGTCAGCTCTTTCAGGCCAAGCCGGCTCTGCCACCAGTGCTCGGGGTCAAAACTCCCGTCATTGGCCCCACTCACGGTCACCCCGATCTGCTGGGGGAAGATCCTCAGGAAAATATATCGTGCCCGGCGGGTGTGATAGTTCGAGGTCACCACGATCACGCTGTGCCATTTATGCTCGATGGCCTGCTGGAGGAGGACTTGCGCCTCTTCCCTGGTGTTCTCGGCATTGTGCGCGACCGCTAGTATCTTGTCTTTCGGCACGCCACGCTCGATCAGGTCGTGCTGCATCAACTCCGCAACACCGGCGTACGGACGAAGCTTACGGCCGCTCGCGACCACGAGCGACGCCCATCCATGACGGTAAAGATCGGCGGCGTGAGCCGCGCGGTCGGCGTAAAAATTGTCGTCGCTCAAGACAACAATGGCGTCGGATTTCTCAAGCGGATCTTCCACGACCCAGGTTTCGCCGATAACGCGCAGGATTGGCCCACGCGCGAGATACAACACCGCGCACAAGACAACGATAAAGACGAGCGACACCAGCGAGGAGATGATTCCGCCGGATTCAGTTTGGAAGGATCGGCGGCGTGCCAACGACTTCACGAATTCGGATCCATCGCGCGCAGAGCCGCGGCAGCGGCTTCGGGCATCATCGCGTTGAAGTAGACCTCTTTGATGCTGTACGACTTGCTGCGCTTTTCAAGGATGGGAAGAATCTCGATGTGCCAGTGAAAATCGTCGGCGAGCGTTTTCCAGTAGCCGGCGAGCTCACCCTTTTTGCTGCGCGTATTCGGCGCGGTGTGAACAACCAGGTGAAATGCCGGCGCCACTTTTTCGAGGCGGCGTAATACGCGGCCCATCAAGGCAGCCAACTGGCGCCGATTTGATCCGGGACGCGGCTGCTCGAAAAGATGATTGTGCTTGCGGTGCAGCAGCCACATTTCGTACGGCACGCGCGAAGCATACGGGCACAGCGCATAGTAATCGCCCTGAACGTCAACGATGCGTTTCCCGTTTTTCTCGTCCTGGCGCACGACGTCGCAAAAAATGCAGCGCTCGCGCTCTCGAAACCATTCGTTGGCAGCACTCAATTCGTACTTGATGCGGCGCGGGACGAAAATCGTCGCCGTAATTTGTGAATGCGCGTGCGACCACTCATCGCCTGCGCTCCCGCCTTGATTCTTGAACACCGTGACGTATTTGAAGCGCGCATCTTTCTTGAGATCAGCAATTCGCGAGGCCCAAACGTTGAGCACACGCTCAATCTCTTCGTCGCTGAATTGCGACATGCGCTTATCGTGATGCGGCGTCTCGATGACGACTTCGTGCGCCCCGAGCGCACCCATCTTGTCGTACATGCCTTCGGCCAGCCGGCTCGGCTCATCTTCGATTCGATACAGTGGGTCGGGGTGCGGAATGACGCGCACCTGCCAAGCACCTTCGCTCGGCATACTCAAGATCGCGGGTTTCTTATCGACGCTGGGGCCATCAAACGGACACGACGCACCCGCCTCGTCAAGATTTTCGGGCTGGCCCAACACTACCCAACTTTGCGTGATTGGATCGCGGCGGATTTCCATGAATGGTGGTCAGCGGAGGCCGTGGCACATAACGGCGCACGCATCGTCAGCGCGGCAAATCCACGTGGAAGTCTGTGAAATGGCGGACTGCGAACGCGGCAGAGCCTCGACCATGCGAAGTAGTTTGTTGGCCCCCTTCAGGTTTGTCAAGAAGTCACAGATAGCGCGCGTGTTATCCTCGCGTGGCGATGGAAAGCCCTTCCACAGAAAGAGACATCGAGTTCATGCGAATCGCGCTCGAAGAAGCGCGCGCCGCAGCGGTCGCTGGAGAAGTGCCGGTCGGCGCGGCACTCGTGCGAGACAGCGACGGAACAATCGTAGCGCGTGGCGCGAATCGAACGATTCGCGATTGCGATCCAACAGCGCACGCCGAAGTCGTCGTGCTGCGCGGAGCGTCGCGCTCCCTCGGCAACTACCGCCTCGCCGGTACGACTCTGTTTGTAACGATTGAGCCGTGCAGCATGTGCGCCGGCGCCATCATTCAAGCGCGCGTTCCTCGTGTCGTTTACGGCTGCGACGATATAAAAGGAGGCGCCGTCCGCTCCTGCTTTGCGGTCCTCTCGCACCCCAAGCTAAACCATCAAGTAGAGGTGACCTCGGGCGTTTTGGCTACCGAGTGCGCCGCAGTAATCCAGGAATTCTTCGCCGAGCGCCGCTAACCGGCGGTCAAAGACAACGCAGTCGCGCTGAAAAAAAAACGCCGGCAAGATGCCGGCGCTACCAGGAGTGCACCGTGATGACGCACTATCATTGCTGAGGCGCGGAGCGGTCTGTTACGATTGATCTGACTTCAAAACGTTGCACGGTCACGCCGTGCTACGACCGCGGAGAGGTGACTGAGCGGTTGAAAGTACTCGCCTCGAAAGCGAGCGTACGGGAAACCGTACCGTGGGTTCGAATCCCACC